>Ga0307515_10010204_pt1 | contig 18040 bp, 2 predicted proteins | sample 17_EM_MG_FD_194513 | JGI IMG/M metagenome (GOLD analysis project Ga0307515, IMG submission 194513) | Populus trichocarpa ectomycorrhiza microbial communities from riparian zone in the Pacific Northwest, United States - 17_EM | ecosystem: Host-associated > Plants > Roots > Unclassified | place... | reverse complement strand
GGCGGTGGTGAAAAATTTTCAGATGGTGAGATCTTGAAAACCACTACTGTTGGCTCTTTACAGTACGACAACTACTATATTCTCCTATCCAGGGCACCTGTACGATCCAACATAGATACACAGTATTCGATATCATCCCCCGTCCCCCAGTAAAAAGCATTAATGACCTCACATCAATGAACAAGCAAACGCGAACGAACGAACGAACGAGCAAATATACGGCCCCTCCCAACCCCTAGGGCGATCGCCCGCGGAGCATGCGGTCACTCGCCGTACTGCTATAATACTACTAAAAGCGGCAGCTGGATAACCCCGTACGGTTTTCCTTATCTTCTCTCAACGGAGTAGTGCCCTTAGAGAGGGCCTAGTAACTGGGGCCTAGGCACAAAAGATACCCAGATACACACACACACATCCCGCTTTTATCTTTTAGTTTTAGGATGGTAGAACGGGTAAATCCCCCTTACGCCTTCGATAGGCCTTAGGGGGGGGGAGGCATGGCGTATATGGCAATAGTTAACAAGAGACAGCATATAGGGGGTAGTTAAGATACGGGGCACAACTACAAGCGTATAGCAATCGATCGGCAAGGCCTAGCTAGGACGTAGTGAACCCTAGCTTTGGATAAGCTAGAGAAGGAAGCAGTGGTTCCTAAGGAGTTCAAAACATCCAAGGAGGAGGACGAGCTGTAGGCCCGTAGGGCCGCTGCTCGTGCAGGCATGGCAATTTGGGGTTTTTTATCCTACTAAGGTGGCTTATAGGGTTTTTCCTCCCCCAACATATCAGGGGTTTTCTTCTTGTAAATTTATAAGTTTCCCCTGTATACGGAGTAGTCTACATAGGCCATATAGGATCCGTATTAGACGTTAAGCAATAAACAAATAATAAATAACTGTCTAACCGTTATAGGTTGCTGTAAGTTAGTATCTGCTATACTAGTATCGTTACCTAACCTTAAAGTAGTTGCCGCCATTAATAGCGTTATAGCTGGTACTTTTAGTGGCATATTATTTAACTTTATTAATACCGTAACCTTAGAAGTAAATATATAATAAAGCCTTATAGCAGAAACTACGGTGGACTTATTAATAGGCTAGATATATAGGTAAATAAGAAGTTAATAACGTAATAATAACTAGTAGAGTAGTTGCCTAATAGATTAACTCTAATTATATTCTAAAATTCACTATAAAGGAGAGAACTATCTAGGTAGAGACTGTGGTCTTTTAAATACACAACTATACTTCTAAGAAATCCCCTTTATACGTAAGGTACGTATACTCTATTTACTCTATTACGGATTATATAGATCCTATAGATTATATAGATTACGTTATATAACCTTAGTTACCATTCCTTATTATATAGCTCTACCAGCTCCATCCTAAACTATACCTAAATTAACTAACTAGCTTCTTCCGACTCTTCTCCAAGTAGTTATAATATTATACTTAAAGCGTCCGTAATAGTACTCGGATTAAGGTGTTATAAAAATTCTATTTAGTGCTACTGCTTTCTATTATTACCTAAGAAACTTATATAAAATCCTTATTTAACTAAAGCGATTTAAAGTTAATATTAATACTAAAGCTACACTTACCGTATTATTTAATAAGTAGGCTAAGGCTGTAGCAACTAGGTAAGATCTAAAAATGTTAAAAATTCTATAAAAAGCAGTTAACGAAAAGGCCTTTATAGATGCCCTTATTTACTTAATTATTACCCAAAATCTTCCTTATATAATTGTTAAGTAGCTAAAGTTTAGAGCCTTTATATAAATTTATAACTATATATTAACTAATAAGGGCGAGCCTCTATATAAATTATATAGGAGTGTGCTGGTTCTAATTAGTAAGACATTTATTATTTATAAGGATTATATTAAGTTAAGGCTTAAGAAAGCCAAGTTAAAAATACACTTTACTATTAACTACTGGACAGCTCTAAATAAGATAGCTTATTAAGCAGTTACTACTCACTTTATAAATAAACTTAATTAGCTATTAAAAGTAATAATTACGTTAAAAGAGCATAAAGAGGTGTATAGAGGTAAATAGTAGGCAGAGGTAATAATTAAGGTGATTAAGGAGTACAAGATTCCTAAGAGTTAAATTAGATATCTTACTAGTAAGCTTTACTTCCTATCTTTTTTGCTATTAAGTTCTCTACTAAATATACCTAATTTAGGTAATAATTACGGCAGCAACAATAAGCTCCATTAAATTCTATAAAAGCGCTTTCTTACCTAGAATGCCACGCAGTACCAAATCCGATATATTGACTATATTATTAACCTTATAGTATAAGCCTTTCTTTTTTATAAAAACACTAAAGCCGTTAAAATTATAATTTAGGTAGTAGAGGAACTCTAGCGGGAGGAGTAATAACTATATCTTAAATCGGAATATAAGTATAGCTAAGACGAAGCTACGTAGACAAAGTGGCGAGAGATTGGAGCCCTAGGCAAGATATATAATATCGCTATATGGTTAAGGCGTTTAACTAAGCAATATTAAGCCTTCTTAAAGCTAGCTAAGAAGATGCTAAAGCGTAATAATAATATAAGGTAGAACTTATAGCTTCTTATACTAGAGTTAGTAATTAAGCTTAAGACTATAATTTAAGTCTTCCTAGATCTATACCATAAAGAGGTTAGTGCTAATACTTTTAGTTATAACAAATAGGATATAATCCGTAAGATAATTATAATCCTACTACCGTTTAAAGATGCAATAAAGTTCTTAAAAGGTAATTTAATAACTCTAAATAAGGTTCTTTAGAGGATAGATTTCCTTATTAAATATATAAAAGAGATATAGTAGGAGTACACCTCTAACGCTTACTTCTTAGCGTCTCTTTTAACGATGTGGTTTACTTTTAATAAGTACTACACCTTAACTAATAAAACTCTAGTATATATGGTAGCCTTACTACTTAATCTAATACTCTAAAAGGCCTACCTTAATAAGAGCTGGAAAATAATTAATAAGCGCTACTTAACAGCCATTAATAACCTAGTGAGTTACCTATATATTATAAGTTACTTTACTAGCATTAACTTTACGTAGAGTCTCGTGCTATAGCAAGAGATAGTAGTAGCTGCTTTAGCCAAAACGGCGTTTACAGAACACCCCCCTAAGTCACTAATTAATTTTATTCGTAAAGTAAAAAAAAAAAGGGACGCCTTTATACACTCTATATGTGATTAGTTAACTTAAGAATAAGTTTTTACCAGTAATAAGGACTATACCCTTAATAATTAAGGACTTTTAAGGTAAAATAATAAGGTCTAAGTGCTAAATTATATACTACTGTAATAGGAGATCCTTAAGCGGAATTATGATAATCCTATAGGCGGCCACTATAGTTTTAACCATACTTTTAAGGTAATCGCGTAAAAGTATACTTAAAACGGCCTTACCTAGGACCTCCGTAAATACCTAGATAATTATAATACCTACTAGCGCTCTAAATCGCGCCGCTATAAACCCTATAGTAAGCTATAGCCTCTTTAGGTCCCTACCTAAGCCTAATAGCATTATTTACTTAACTTCATTACAGATCTCCTAGAGTCTAAGACTCCTAATAGCGTAGAGTATAACTCCATCTTTGTCCTTATAGACCATTTTATAAAGCTAGTGCGCTATTATCTAGTGCGTAAGATAATTAATGCTACGTAACTCGCAGAACTCTTATTTAGAGTCTTTGCGTAAATAGGGCCTTTAGATAATATTGTCTCTAATAGGGGTAGTATATTTATAAGTGAGTACTAAAGCACTATATACTACTATCTCCGCGTTTAACGTAAACTTAGTACTATATTTTACCCGCAGATAGATAGTTAAATAGAGCGTTAGAACTAGGAGCTTAAGGTATACCTATATATATTTACAAACTAGAAACGGTCTAATTAGGCCTCTCTACTTAAAGAAGTAGCCTTTACCTATAACTCTAAGGTCTATACTATAATAAAGCATTCCCCTATTAAGCTCGCCTATAGCTAGCTACTAAACGTCCTAGATAGAGTCCTAGATAGCATTTAAGACGCCTAATAAGGTAGGGAGAAGTTTAAGTTAACAAATGTCTAACTTATAGAGATATATTTATAACGCCTACGCCTTATATATAAGGTAGCGGTGGCGTCAATAATATACGCCTAAAAGCTTTAGGTAAAATACTATAATTATCACCACCTAGCTAAGCACTTCACCGTTAGTAAATAAGTTCTACTCTCCTCTAAGAACATCCGCATAAAACACCCCTATAAAAAGCTTAATTATAAGTTTATAGAACCGTTTTAGATCCTAAAGCGCGTAGGGCAGTAAGTATATAAGCTAAAGCTCCTACCTACTATAGTATAGCTCCACCTAGTCTTTTATATCTCCTTACTAGAGCCTTATAGGTCACGCCCTAGGTTTTAACCCCTAGTAGTAAAAGAGCTTAAGGAAGGCAGTTAGGAAGTAGAAGCAATTATTACCTACTAGGATTGTACTAGATAACTATAGTACCTTATTAAATAGCTAGGATGGCTAAATAAGTATAATAAATAGAAATATAAGATAAAACTTAAGAATTGTTAATAACTATTAGATAAGTACCGTAAGCGGGATACCCTAGCCTTATAGCTAAAGCGTAGGCGAAAAGTAAGCGCCGCTATTAAAATATAACCTATATTAAAGCGGAGTAAAGGATATCCTAAGGGATTAAAGAATAAGTAATAATTGCTATAAGAACTGCAGCCTTAATTTAAAAAGCACCCTTCCTAAACCTAGTCCGTTACTCTATACTAGCTAAGCAGATTATTTATATATTAGAGAATAGGCCTGTCTATAACTAGGGTCCATTTAACTAGGGTTTATAACCTGCTAGTAACTTACCAGTAGTAACCTATACCAATAACTTATACACTATTCTATATATATACTACGTAGATAATATATAAGGCTAAAGTATAGGTTAGTGGCGGGTCTAATAGGTATATAGCTTTACCGTCCTAATCTAGCTATATATAAATAACCTATAACCTACCTATAAAGTATATACGGCGCTATACCGGTATAGCGTAAGGCTAAAGTAGGGTTAGTAACGGATTTAATAGGTATATAGCCTTACTGCCTATAAATCTAGCTGCATATAAATAACTTACGACCTACCTATAAGGTACTAGCGGCCTACCTATATAAGCGAGCTTTGGAATATTTCTGGTCTACTAAATTTAGGTAATAGTATTAAGCTCTATTAGCTCTACCTATTAAATAAACTAATTAGGATTTTCTATACTAGGTATATAAAATCACTATTAGCTTGGTTAAATATGGGGAAGTCTTAGCAAGGTAAACCTAACTAATTAAATAACTTTAACCGCTGGTTAAAGTTCCTTAATATCTTTGTGCCGTATATATATACTACCTATCTCTCTATACGCAAAATCAAGACGCTCTTTCCCCTCTAAAATTTTTCCTTACTAAGGTTTTTTATAGGGTTTTATTAAGGCTTAAGTATATAAAGGATTAGGGACAACCCTTTTTAAAGGGGGGGTATTATTAGGTAAAACCTAAGTAGATAGTTATATAGCCGTAAGGTATGGGCGACCCTGGGGTAACCTAGGGGTAACTCGCCCGTAAGGTATATGCTCTATACATGCCTAGGGAAAACCCTTCTTACCTCGCACATAGACTTCTCCTTTTTCCCTTAAGGATTTGTCTCTGTCTATACAATATACCTATTATTCTATTATTAGACTCCCTATCTACACCCTTACCTTACACTTAGTCTATTATTATATTTTACGTTATTAAGTATTCCTAATATTAACCTAGCCTATAATCTAATTAATCTTTAGATTATATTTCTATAACTAAGGTATTCTTAATACTGCCTTATCCCGTCCTAATAGTAGGATATTAAAAGATATCTTAATTCGTCTTCCTTTAATAGTTATTTAAATAGGTCCTATTTTAAGGTTAATAATCCCTCCTCTATAGGTTATTAGATCTCCTAAAATTATAACTAATAAGTAAAGTTATTCCTTCTATCTATAAGGTAATCCTATATTTTTTTACTATTATTAGTAAGATATAGTTTCGCGTTACTCTACTATCTATTAGTACTTTAAACTACTAATCTTACTAATTAACTTATAAATTTAGGTATTGTTCTTAAATTCCTTCAAGGGTTTAAGGCTCTACTATTAGCTTCCTCTAGTCCTATAGGCCTCTACTTTTCTTAACTATTAGCTGCTTAATTCTATTATACTTAGCTTACTCTTTAGCTAATACTTAGTTTACTTTTTATCCTTAATATACTATAGATACGTATTCTCTAAGCATTTTTACTACTATTATCCGTCTAAGTATTCTTCCGTAAGGAATCTTCCTAGTTAAAATATTAAGTCTTTTAACTCCTAAACTTTTACTAGATGCTATCTATATATATATACTTAGTATTTCTATACTATTACTTATCTAGCGCCTAATATATTCTTATAGGGTACTTCTAATTCTTTTCTTTTAGGTTTTTGTATATCTTATATATATTATCTATATATACAATTTATAATAGCGTATAATATACTAGGTACTTTAGGTTAACTCTTAACTTATTTTTATCTTTAAGTTTAAACTTTTACTATATTAATCTAAACGTTATAACTTTATTCGCAGGTACTAAGATTTACCTCTTACTCCTCTAGTTCTTTAATTATTCCTCTAAATCCTTTAACGTTATAATTAAGGCTCTTTTAATATAATTTATAGCCTTTTCTATCATGGGGTGGTTCTGTATAACTTGCTTATCTAACTATATATAGAAATCTTCCTACTTATTATTATATCGTTATCTATACTACTTTTAGTATAGCTATTAGAGTATATACGGCTTATCCGTAAGGAAGTATCTTCTTATTACTATATTATAATAGCCTTTTATATATCGTTCTTTAAACTTAGTAGGGATTCCTAAATCTTCTTCATTTTCTTGTTTAGTAAGCTACTTAGCTTTTAGTATACCTGCCCTAAGCCTATTAATAATTCTTCGTACTAGCGCTCTGTCCCTTATATAACCTAGTATACTAGACTTCTAGTCTAGTTTCTGTTCTTACTATATAAAGATTTTCTATCTAAATTCCTCTATGGTTCCCTTTAGTTTACGCCTTATAAGTAAATCCTTAAAGTCTTCTTACTTCTTAATCTTAGTTTATTTAATAGTCCTTATTTATATTTAGAAATCTTAGTCCTATAGGATTCTTAATCCTAAGCTTGCTTTTATCTTAAGCTTAGCTCTAGCCTTAGTCTAACTAGGCTTTAACAGTATTCTTATCTTATCTTAAAAATCTTAAATTTTACTCATCCCACTTTAAGAATTTTATACCTTTAGGAAACTTTATCCTAAGCTTATTTATATATTACTAAACTAAGCCATTACTCTACTCTATCGTTTATCGTCCGTTATAGGTCCTTAAGCTTATTTTATCCTATCTTAGGAATCTTAAGCGTCCTTTATTGCAGTTCTATATATAATAGTTAATATCTATAACTATTCTGGGCTAGTAGTAGCGGTTACTACAGGTTTTATTTTTTTTTAGGGTAGGCCGTAGAGACCTAGGTATAAGCTTTAGCAATAAGCTAGGTCTATAAGTTCTATTCCTTAGCTACTACTAGCCGTTCCTAGTACTTAAGTAGTCCGTTTTTAAGGGACTATAGATTAGCAACGTTTTTTTACCTTTTTATAGTACTCCTATAGAGAGGGGGTTATTTAGTTAGCCTATAGTAGTTTATTAATAAGGTTAAGTTTAGAGGAGTTAATAGGATATATCTTAGCGCCTAAGGAGTTCGTACTTAGTTCTACCTATATCTAAGGGTTAAGGTATTTTAGTTATAGTAGTATCTAGGTCTGTAATAAGATCTTTATAGCCGTCTAGTTATCTAGGTCTTACTTATACCTTATAAAAGCATCTATACGGTTTATAGCGCCTAGTCTATATATAATTAAGAAGTTAGACTAAGATAGGGTATTTGCCTAGCGTGCCTACTAGGCCGTAAGGGCCTTAGTTATTATAAAGTATTCTAGGGCCTTATAATCTAAAACTACTTTAATTAGCTTAGGAGTCCCCTCTAGCTATATACACTAGTGCTAAAAGCTAGAGATAATAGCTAGCATTTCCTTGTTATAGATATAGTAGTTTAGCTTAGCATCTATTATAGTTTTTAAATAGTATATAATAGGGTGCTATTCTCCATCCGGTTGCTTTTAGGGAAAAATACTAGCTATTACACTATTTAAGGCATTAGTTTTTAGCATTAAGGGCCGTTTTAGGTTAAAATAGGTAAGTAGAGGAGCCGATACCAGCCGTTTCTTAAGCTTATTAAAGGCCTGCCTATATATAGCGTTAAAGTAAAAGGGTTAGTTTTTTCTAGTAAGACGGTTAAGAGGCCAGGCAATCCTACTGTAGTTCTTAATAAAGTATTAGTAGAAGTTATAAAAACCTAAAAATAATTATACCCCCTTTATAGTCCGTAGGGGTACCTACTAGTTAATTACGGCCGTCTTCTCTAGGTTGGTTTTAATTCTATTTATACTAATAATAAAACCTAGGTACTTTATATACTTAACACTAAACTTTAACTTCTTAATATTAACCTAGAGGCTAGCCTTATAGAGCTATTATAGGACTTTATAGACGTGCTTCTCGTATTCTAGCTTATTCTTAGAGTAGATTATAATATTATTTAAATAGGCCGTATAGAAGTTAAGGTAGTTAAAGAGTATATTATTTATATACTGCTAGTACGTAGCTAGTCTATTAGTTAGTTTAAAAGGGAGTACCTTATATTTATATATTCCGTAATAGGTCTAAAATATAGTAAAATCTTTAGACCTAGGGTTTATTTTAATTTAGTAAAAGGCCTAGTAAATATTAAGCTTTATAAAGACCTTAGCTCTACTTATTTAGGCTAAAGTCTTATTAAGTAGGGGTAGCGGATAGCGGTCCTTATAGGTTATATTATTTAGCTTATAGCAGTTAATACAGAAGCGGAGTCCTCTATTTAGTTTTTTAATAAAGAGAATAGGTAAGGCGAAAGGGGCTTAGCTAGGCTTAATAAAGCCCTTATTTAGGTTATTAATAAAATACTATTTTATAGCCTATAATTTAGTAATAGACTGCTTATAAAGGGGGCTAAAGCTAAGGGTGTTTTCCTTACCCTACTTAATCTCAATCTTATAGTTATATAGTCGGTAAGGTAGAAGTATATTAGACGCTACTTTAGAGAATATATCCTTAAATTTCTAGTGTTAATAGGGCAGCTTTTGTTCTACTAATTCCTTATCTATAAACTCGCTTTCTTATTCGCTAAGCTTACTTCCCTTTTCCTTAATTATTTAATTAATTTTATATAAGCTCGTTATAAAGGCGACGGTATTAGGCTAAACTAGGTTCTAGTAAAATCCTACAGCACTAATATAGTAGACATTAACTAGTAGGAAGTCCGCTAGTTTCCTTATAGCCGTTTTCCAGACTATATTTTATAGTTTAGGGTTTATAATCTTTTCTAGCTCCTATTCCATTTTCTATAGGTTATCCCTTTAATCTATTAGTTTAGTATAACGTCTAACATCGCTTATTGTTCTTTATAGCTATATAGGGCCTAAGCTCTCTATAGGGGGCTTTTTTAGGTCACTATTAACTTTCTAGGTCTTTAATGCGGGTGGCGTAATATAGGTAGTCTAGGGGCGATATAGTATACAGATCTATTATAAATCAAGCTATATATCTTTCTTAAAGGCCTAGTCTTTAAATATAGCATTAGCCTAGTAAATAGTGTTAATCTAGGGCCGTATAAAGTTTTTTATTATAATACTAATTTCTTTTATAAAGGAAGGGGTTAGGGGTAGAGTTTTAGGCTAAATAAGCCGTCTATTTTATATATCGAGGTATAAACCTAAATAGGCTAACTATTTTCGCCCTAAGATTATATTATAGCTACCTAGGTCTGTAATAAGGAAGGAGATATTATACTACCTTCGTCCGTTAACACGGAGGTAAATCTATAAGATAGTTATAATAGGTAGCTGTTGGAATATATGGATAGAGGTTATATTGTCTCTAATTAGTCACCCTTATAGTGACTTATTAGCCCCCTACTTAGGCACTATAATCCTTACGATCCTTTGCTTCCAAGAACAATATAGGACAATTATTATACTATCTACGAACCGTAGCTACGTGATATCCCCTTGTGTAACCAACACTAATTAGTAATTAACTTCACTATTATACCATAGAACAGCTAGGTATTCCACTAAGAAAAGACAAGCTACTGTACCAGTGCTACTTATACTAGAGGAAGCTGTCTTTTAAGGTTAGAACTGGTCCTAAACCTTAAATAGAACTCTTCTATAAATCTAAGGATCTAAAGGCCAGAACTGGTCCTAAGCCTTTCTAAGATTATAGATTCTTGCGTCTATTACGCAGAACAACACGCTTTACAAGTCTTCGCGATTTAAGGCCAGAACTGGTCCTGAGCCCTATAATTATAGATTTTTATTACAAACGCGTACTAAACCACGAACGCGTACTAGACGACAAATACACGTCATGACCGCGTACTAAACGATAATCCCTACACTAAACGACAATCCCTACACCAATAACACTTCCCTTCCTCCGAAAATATGGCTACGGCCATTCCAAATAACTGGAGAGACTCCTTACTACTAGGGGTAGCTGCGTACGCGAAACTCATCGATGAAGATTAGGACGAATTTACCATTAATATAATAACTTGTACCATAAAATAAGTTAATGGCTTTCTTCTACACCGTATTTTATTTTACCGAAGTAGATACTACGCCGATTTACAGCTATGGGAATATTTTAGGAAGGATTTTATAGGATGGACTGCCGACACCTAGGCACTTAGCAATATTTATATTATTTAGGATTTTTAAGACTTCCTATAGGAGAATAGAGTGTTTATACCTATAAACGGGAGTACTATTAGAGATAATATTTAGTAAGTCCTTAACGTAGAAGAAGAGCACGAATGGACTCTATAAGAGATTAAGCACTAAAAGAAGTTTAACTCTTAAGGGAATCCTAATAACGGATAGCCATAAGCAACACTATAGACAACCTTAGGCTATTAAATACCTTAAGTTCCTCAGGCTGCCGTATCTTAACCCGTGCCTTAAGCTCCGCAATAAGCTCCGCATTAAGCTCCGCAACAAGCTCCGTAATAAGCTCCGTAATAAGCTCCAAAGCAACCTTTACCACAAAAACCTCTATAAGAACCTCCGTAAGAACCTCCGCAAGAACCTCCGCAGCAACCTCCGCAGCAATCTCCGTAGCAATCTCCGTAGCAACCACTACAAACAACCTTAGGCTATTAAACACCTTAAGTTCCTTAAGCTACTGTACCTTAATCTATACCTTAAGCTCCGTCCTACCAGAGATTCTTAACCCCGTTTAACTTAAGCGCTGAGATGTTTTCTTTAACCCCTACTATACCTAGACAACTGGTACAACAAGCCAGATCTATAAACGATACCCTAACCCACCAGTAAGAAGGATATAGTAGAGGATATAGACATAGCTACAGCTAATATAGAGAAGGATTCCGCGGTTCCCAAGATAGCTATAAAGGTGGCTACCAGCATAATTTAGATAGGAAGTTCTTATAAAGGGTACCGTAAAGGATAGGTAAAGAGAGAGTAATATAGGGGGGAAGCGGTTAGGACGGTATAGTTACGCAGGCAAAGTATAAAGAAGAATTACTAGAAGTACTATTGGAGAGCTTACCTTATAGATAGCTATTAGGGCTATTAACAATTCCGCTAGCCCAGATAGGCTTATACCTATATTGCTATTATAGGACACCCCGTAACACCTTATACGCGCCTACCTATTTCTACCGCAACATTTGCAATATCCGATCTGCAATACCCGCAATATTTACAATATCCGCAATATCTATAGTAATATCCGCAACGCCTATAAACCAACCCTATAATAAGACTCTGTGCCGATCTGCCTACGGAACCGACCCTACGCTAGCACTATACTGCCATATAACAATGACTATAAGTACCGCACTATACTGCTACATACCATTAACAAACTAATAGCGCCGCTATGCCTGCTATTACGATACTAATTGCGCTAATACACCTACAATCTACTAACCAAACGATCGTGCCTATACGCCTACGATTAACCGACCGACTAATAGACAAGCTCTATACCTAACCACTATTACTACCGCCGCTAGTACCGTACTACTACCTAAACAGACTTTTGCTGCTTTCACTTGCAGCTAAACTAACACATTACTACCTTTCTACAGCACTATAAGTATAAAGAAAGAACTGCTAGTGTCGGAATGTATAGACAGAGGTTATATTGTCTCTAATTAGTCACCCTTATAGTGACTCATTAGCCCCCTACTTAGGCACTGCGATTCTTATAATCCTTTACTTCCAAGAACAATACAGAATAATTATTATACTATCTACGAACCGTAGCTACGTAATATCCCCTTATATAACCAACAGTAGCCCTATCCGCCCGTTATACCCACAAATAAGAATTAATTTAGGTAGTTCTTTAATAGGTATATTTAGAAAGTTAGCTAGCTTTATAGTATACTAGGTATCTATTAAGGTAAAGGCATTTACTATAACAAAGCCTTATAGCAGGAACTACGGTAAACTTATTAATAGGCTAGGTATATAGGTAAATAAGAAGTTAACAACGTAATAATAACTAGTGGAGTGGTTGCCTAATAGATTAACTCTAATTATATTCTAAGATTTACTATAAAGGAGAGAACTATCTAGGTAGGGACTATAGTCCTTTAAATACATAACCGTACTTCTAAAAAATCCCCTTTATATATAAGATATGTATTATATATATTATATATACGTTCCCTTTATATACTATATATACTATATACAACATTATATAACCTTAGTTACTATTCTTTATTATATAGTTCTATTGGCTCTATTCTAGACCATGCCTAAATTAACTAACTAGCTTCTTCCGACTCTTCTCTAAGTAGTTATAATATTATACTTAAAGCGTCCGTAACACTATCTCCCTCCTCTTTATCTTTATCCTTAAAGATTTAAAACATCTCTAAGTTGTTTACTAGAGGTGTAATATCTATCTAATTAATTTAGTTAATATCGTCGCTTATTATACCTAAGGCCCCTTCCTCTTTATAGGCGCAATATCATACTTATACTATTGCTGCGATATTATCTCTTAGTAAGATTATACTATCTCCGTATTCTCGCTGTTCGAAAAAGGGGTTAGTTTATATTACGTTAGTAAGTCTATCTTTATAATAACCGTTCTTTTACTTAAAGTGCACTAAAGCAAATATTTATTTGTTCTGTAATATTCGCTTTATCTCTAATACTAAATATACGCAACTTATTACTCTTAATAGTCGTCTAGTTCCTTAATTAATTTATCTTAGGGTCTTATATTTAATCTACTACTACGCGGCTAGATAGTAAACTATCTTAAGCCCTTACTAAGTTAAAATGTTCTCGTAATATAGAGCAGAAGGCTCTTAAGGCCTATATTACGGCGTCCGCTCAGTTACTCCGTCTTAAAAAGGGTTGTAAGAAGGTCCGTTTTAAGGAGTAGAAACTAGTAGAATAAGGTTTATAGAAACTTAGTAATAAAAGAACGGATTCTCTTCTAATAGAGAAGGAAATAAATCCAAGTAGTTTAGTAACTACTCTTCTTAGGTCCCTCTTAGGTGGTTTATTCTTTAGTAATTCTTCTTTATTAATACTACCTAACCTAATCTCTTCTAATACTCCTATACCTTTCCTATAGCGTTCTTTAAATTCTTTAATAGCTCCTAGGTAGTCTTATTATAGCTTATCTACTTAACCTTATACTATGTTTTATTATTAATATCCTTATAACTAATAATCTTTAAAACTTACTATTTATCTTCTTTCTATCCTCTATACGTGTCTGCTTTATAAACTAGTAGCTTAATATTCCTATATACTAGCTCTAGCATTGCGATATACTATATAGGGTAGATCTTTATTTTAGCTGGTAGGTTTAACTTAAACATAACTAGTAAAATCCTTTATATAATTTTAAAAGGTCCTAGTCTAACGTAGTCTAACTTCTTACTTAGCCGTTAACTTTTGAAATTTTTATATAGTAGCCATACTTTATCTTCCTCCTTAAGATCTGGTTCCTTAGATCTCTTAGTATTATAGTATTTTTTTATTCTCTCTTATACTTTCTTTACTAATTTTATAAGGTCTGTATAAAGATTTATTAACGTCTTTATTCTTTCTTTAGCTATACTACTTATTTTCTTTACTTATCTAGGTAACAACGATGTTCTTAGCTTATATCCATAATTTGCCTTAAATAGTAATATGCCTATTTCTTTCTATAGTGTTACATTATATGCAAACTATATAACTAGTAATAGCAATACCTAATTGTTCTATATATAATTAATATAATACCTTAGATACTATTCTAGCGTCTAATTTAGTCTTTCTATTTAACTGTCTATCTGCGGATAATATACGGTAGAAGTTGCTGCTTAAACTCTCTAATCTGCTAAAAATACCTCCTAAAATATTACTACGAATCTTAAATCTCTGTCTAATATAATTTTATTAGGTGCTCCATGTCTTATAAATACTTCTTTAATATAGATTCTAGAGATATCTTCCGCTAAGATTTCTTCTGTATATACTATAAAGTATCCCCACTTTATAAGCTTATCTACTATTACTAAGATCGTGTTATAATTTTGTCCGGTAATAGGATCTCTTAACTTAGGTAACTTAATAATAATAAAGTCCTATAATATAACCTCCTATAGTCTCTCTAGTATTTTAATAGGTTGTAGCCCTCTATATAGCTTATACCTTATTAGTTTATTCCTCTAATAATCTAGACACTCTTTTATTACTTTTCTTACGATATTTTAGATTCCGTTAATAATATATTCTTCTTAAAGTCTTAATACTAAGCCTATTGCTCTATTATGTCCTTAAGTTATTCCCTTATAGAAATCTTCTATAAAATACTCTGCTATACTTCTTAGGATATACTTTACTTCTTAATTTTCGTATATATCCATCTGTAGATCTTCTAGCTACGCTTCTAGAATTCTTTATACCTAAAAGCTCTTCGGTGTTTCGTAGACTCTTCCTAGTTTATTATCCTCTTAAGTTGCTGCTAGTTTAGGGTAATTATATCTAATCAATCCATCCTTATTTTTATATAGCATTACTCCTAATAGTTTCTTATTATTCTATAGTTTAGCCTTTTTGCTAAGTGCGTCTGCTCTTATATTCTTAGTTCCTTTAGTATACTAAATCTTAAAATAGTATTCTGTAAATATCTCTGCCTATTTAACCTATCTCTAATTAAGTTCTTTTGTTATTAAGAACCCCATTAGGTTCTTATAATCTATCTTAACTATAAATAGTTTCTCTACGCCTTATAAGAATGCTCTTTATTTCTTAAGTACTGTAACTATACCTAATAACTCCTTGTTATAAACGTCATAGTTTAACTTTAGTGGTGTTATTTTTCTACTATAGTATGCTACTGGATACTATGCGTCCTTATACTTCTATAGCAAATATACTCCTAGTATATAGTCTAATACGTCTGTTTCTATAACCATATCTAGTCCTAGTTAATAGATCTTAAGGATTAGCTCCTAGGTAAATAACTCCTTAAGTTCTTTAAACAACTTCTTTTACTTATTTCCCTATACCTATAGTTCCTCTTTCTTTATAAGCCTAGTAAATGGTTTAATATTCTTTAACTACTATACTATAAACCTTCTATAGTAGTTACTGTCGGAATGTATGTGTCAGAATATATGGACAGAGGTACGCGGTCGCGCGTCTCTGATTAGTCACCCTTATGGTGACTCATCAGCCCCCTACTTAGGCACTGCAATCCTTACGATCCTTTCCTTTCTTAAATCAATCAAAAGAACAATCATCATACTATCTACGAACCGTAGCTACGTGATATCCCCCTTGTGTAACCAACACTAATTAGTAGTTAACTTCACTGTTATACCATAGAACAGCAAGGTTTCTACCAAGAAGAGACGAGCCACTATACCAGTGCTACTCGTGCTAGAGGAAGCTGTCTTTTAAGGTCAGAACTGGTCCTAAACCTTAAATAGAACTCTTTCACGAATCTAAGGATTTAAAGGCTAGAACTGGTCCTAAGCCTTTTTAAGATTACGGATTCTTGCGTCTATCACGCAGAACAACACGCTTTACGAGTCTTCGCGATTTAAGGCCAGAACTGGTCCTAAGCCCTATAATCGCAAATACACGTCTAAATGCGTACTAAATAACAAACGCGTACCAAACAACAAATATACATCACGAACGCGTACTAAACGACAATCCCTACACCAATAACACTTCCCTCCCTCCGAAAACATGGCTACGCCTACTTTAAATAACTGGAAAGACTTCTTACCACTAGGGGTAGCTAAGCACGTAAAACTTATCGATAAAGATTAGGACGAATTTACTATTAATATAATAACTTATACCGCAAAACAAGTTAATAGCTTTCTCCTATATTATATTATATTCTACCGAAATAGACACTAGGCCGATTTACAGTTATAGGAGTATTTTAGGGAAGATTTTATAGGATGGACCGCCGACACCTAGGCACTCAGTAACGCTAGTATTATTTAGAATTTTTAAAACTTCCTCCGTAGGAACGGGGTATACATTACTAAGAACGGTAACTTAATTACTAGCAATATTTAGGCCGTTATTATTAATATAGAAGAACCAGTATAAACGGAAGCTAAGATTATACGTTAACTACGGAAGCCAAAAACCAACTGATATTCTTTAAAAGGCAACTTTAATTTATATTAAAACCCCCAGAACGCTAATCTCCTACTTAGTCCTCCTCCTGCCTAGCAGTAACGTCCATAGCAGCCTCCACAGCAACCATAACGTCCGCAGCAATGTCCGCAAGAACTTCTGGAAGAACCTCCGTAAGAACCTCCACAGACAACCTCAGGGCATTAAACACCTTAAGTTCCTCAAGCTGCCGTACCTCAACCCATGCCTTAAGCTCCGCAACAAGCTCCGCAACAAGCTCCGCAACAAGCTCCGCATTAAGCTCCGCAACAAGCTCCGAAGCAACCTCTACCGCAAGAACCTCCGCAAGAACCTCCGCAAGAACCTCCGCAAGAACCTCCGCAAGAACCTCCGCAACAACCTCCGCAGCAACCTCCGCAGCAATCTCCGCAGCAATCTCCGCAACAACCTCCGCAACAACCCAGATCTATAAACAGTATCTTTAATTAGCAGTAATAGTCACCTATTCCTCCGTAAACATTTAACAAGCTTCAGAAGATTTGGCGTAGAGAAAGATTTTAAGACTTCTGTAGCTCCCAAGGTAGCTACAAAGGTAGCTACCAGCGTAATCTAAACAGGAAGTTCTCGTGGAGGGTACCGTGAAAAGAGAGTAATAAAGGGGGGAAGTGGTTGGAACGGCACAGTCACGCAGGCAACCCATAAAAAGAAGAATTGCTAGAAGTACTATTAGAGAGCTTACCTTATAGATAGCTGTTAGGGCTATTAATGATTCCGCTGGCCCAGATAGGCTCGTATCTATGTTACTGTTATAGGACACCCCGTAACACCTTATACGCGCCTACCTGTTTCTACCGCAATATTTGCAATATCCGATCTGCAATATCCGCAATATCTATAGCAATATCCGCAATATCCATAACGATATCCGCAACGCCTGCGAACTAACCCTATAACAAGACTCCGTGCCAATCTGCCTACAGAACTAACCCTACACTGGCACCGCACTGCCACATAACAACGACTATAAGTACCGCACCGTACTGCTATATACCATCAACAAACTAATAGCGCCGCTATGCCTGCTATTACGATACTAATCGCGCCAATACACCTGCAATCTACCGACCGAATAATCATGCCTATACGCCTACGATTAACCGACCGA
>Ga0307515_10010203_pt1 | contig 18040 bp, 19 predicted proteins | sample 17_EM_MG_FD_194513 | JGI IMG/M metagenome (GOLD analysis project Ga0307515, IMG submission 194513) | Populus trichocarpa ectomycorrhiza microbial communities from riparian zone in the Pacific Northwest, United States - 17_EM | ecosystem: Host-associated > Plants > Roots > Unclassified | place... | reverse complement strand
CGCCTGGCCATAAGAGGCGAGGGTGTTCGCCGAGTACCCGTCGGCGCCGAGGGCTAGCTCCCAGCCGGTGGCAAGAGCCTCGAAGTCAGGGTGCATTCCCAAAGACTATGAGCACTATCAGCGCTGGGCATAGTCGGTCGTTTGGCTGCCGTTGCTATTTATGCTGCTAGGAGCTGCTGAAACTCGCTGGCGTTCCGCTGCGCGTAGTCTCGATAGCAATTGTTCATGAAGACCTGGGTGGTCCGGGCCTCGGCCGCCAGCTCCTTCAGCTTCGGCACCCAGAGTGCCAGTTCCGCCTTCGGGTAGTTGTAGCCGAACTTCTCGTGGATGTCCTTGCTCGTCCACTTGTCGCTGTGCCCGTGGAAGCGGACCACCGCGAGCTCCGGCGAGGTCGCCGCCGCCACCGGCGGGATCGACGAGCGGTGGCCTTGCGGCATGTCCACGCAGACGAACGGCAGCTTGTGCGCGCGCATCCAGTCGAGCGTCTCGTTCTGGTTGGCGCCGTCGAACCAGGACGCGTTGCGGAACTCGAAGACCGGCCGCAGCGGCTTGCACCGGGCGACGACCTCGAGCAGGTACTCCTTGTTGGATTTGCGGATGCCGAACCACGGCGGGAACTGGAACAGCAGCGCGCCCAGCTTCCCGGCGGCCGCCAGCGGGTCCAGGGCGCTCAGGAAGCGGCTCCAGATCTCCTCGTACGTCTGCGGTGGCAGGTCGGCCGGGTAGACGTTCTTCTTCTCAGTTTCCGGCCGCAGGTCCTTGTAGATCGCCGACACCTTGGTCGGGTGCCCGGTGAGCAGGCTGAACGCCTTGATATTGAACGTGAAACCCGCCGGCGTCCGCTCCGCCCACAGCCGGGTGGTCTGCTCGGCCGGCGGCCCGTAGTACGTCGAGTCCACCTCCACGATCGGGAACTGCCGGGCGTAGTAGGCCAGCCGCTTCTCCGGGTTGTCCGCGGTCTGCGGATACCACCCCGAGTCGAGCAGGGTCTTGTCGGTCCACGACGCGGTGCCGACTTCGATCTCACCCATGGTCGTGACGCTAGCCCCGATGCGAGCGGTCCGCCGCCGGAGTGAACTGGGCGGCGGACCGGGTCACGTCTGGTCAGCCCGCGCGGCGCTCGCGGTTGGACTTGCAGCGCACACAAGTGGTGGCCGACGGGAACACTTCGAGCCGGGCCACCGGGATCGGGTCGCCGCAGCCCTCGCAGTAGCCGTACGAGCCGTCCTCCAGCCGCTGCATGGCGAGCTCCGCTTGCGCGCGCCGGTCGAGCAGGGTCCGCAGCAGGGACGTCGCCGCGTCCCGCTCCGCGGTCTTGGAACCGCTGTCGGCCTGGTCGTCGCCGGCCGCGTCACCGATCTCGACGAGGCGCAGCTTGTGGTTCTCGGCCACGGCGTCCTCGTACTCGGCGTTCAGATCGTTGAAACGGCCCTGCAGGACCGCTCGGATCTGGTCGAGCTCCTCGGCCGAGCGCCCCTTGGCGGTCTCCGCACCCTTGCCCGTGATAACCGTGCTGTTGACGAGCATTGTGCTCCCCCTGCCCTTCCCTCTGCCCCTGCCGGTGGGCTCCCCCGTCGGGTCGGCCCCAGCCACGCCGCGGAGCCGCCTGATACCCACCGGCGAAGATCCCAAACGGGATCTTCGCTGAAAAGTAATCGGAGCATAACTGTGAGTGCTCGGTTCCGCCACGGTCTGCGCAAGTCCGTCTTCGCGCCACAGGTCGCGGGCCATCTGGCCGTCCGCAGTGTGGAACGTCAATGCCGATCGAGGACCAGTGCCGGGTGTCGCGGGTCGTCCACCCGGACCACAACGTCGGCGAACGCGGCCGGGTCTACCTCGGCGCCATAGCGAGCGTACGCGGGCAAGGTCCACCGCTCGTCGGCGCCGGTCCGCCGGTCCAGCGCGGCGGCCGACAGCTCGAGGTGCACAGTGAGGTCGAACGGCAGCCCGGCGCCGAGCAGCAGCGGCCCGCTGACCAGCACCACGGCCCCCGGCTTCAGCTGCGTGTACGGCTCGCGGGCGGACCGGTCGGTGTCCGCGTTCCACAGCTTCGTCAGGATCCGGCCGGTGCCGCCGGGCCCCGCCGGGTCGAGCACCTCGCGCCGCAGCCCGGCCTCGTCCAGCCAGCCGGCGTAGAACGCGTCCGGATTGTGCCGGCCGAACTCCAGCCGCAGCGAGGCCGGGCGCAGGAAGTCGCCGGCCGCGATCCGCACCGCCGGGCGGCCGCGCACCCGCAACGGATCGACCAGGGCGTCGGCGAGCGCCTCCGGCCCGGCCGCGGGCGCCCCGTCGACGGCGACCCGCAAGTGCTCGCCGTCCAGGCCCGCCAGCCGGTCGGCCAGCTCGTCGACCAGGACGTCGAAGGACACCGGCCGCACCCGCATGCCGGCAAGACTAGGCCGCACCCGGGCGAAGCCCGCGGCAACCCCGCGCGTCAGTCGTGCGGCTGGACCACGACGCGCGCCTCGTCGGAGAGCCGGTAGCCCACCCCGTAGACGGTGGTGATCAGTGGCACGCTGCCGCCGAGCTTGACCCGCAGCCGGCGCACGTGCACGTCGACCGTGCGCTCGCCGGTGTGCTCGTAACCCCACACCGCCGAGAGCAGCTGGGTGCGGCTGAAGACGCGGCGCGGGTTTTCCGCCAGGAACAGCAGCAGGTCGAACTCGAGCCGGGTCAGCGGCAGCAGCTCGCCGTTCAGCATCACCTGCCGGGAGGCGGTGAGCAGGCGCAACTCGGGCCCGTCGTGCCCGGAGCGGACCGGCGGCTCCGGCGCGGCCGGCTCCGCCGTCGTCAAGGTGACCGAGCCGTGGCCCAGCTCGACCAGCTCGCGAACCGCGTCGAGCAGCCGGTGTGCCTGCGGCGACAGCGCCTCGTCGTTGAGCGGAATGGCCAGCGTGACGGTCAGCGCGGGGGGTGCGGGCGCCGCCGCGGGCTCGGCCGGCGCGCGCCGGAGCGCGGCGATGCGGCCCGAGCCCGAAACGTGCGAGCCTCGTCGCCCCACGCGTGCCGACAGTGCCGTGACCGGCATGAACGTCCTCCGATTCGGAATTGTTTGCCGCGCCCGCAGCAGCTTTAACGTCAAGCAGAGCGGCTGCATATTTAATGCAGGCTTAAACCGCGATCGATATTGTCGGGCCACGGGTTCCGCGGTCAAGACGGCAACCACAGTGTGGGAAAGTCGTTCCAGATCCACGATTCCGGGTGGCAGAAATGCGATTCGCGTCACGCCGTTCGAGCTGCCTGCAAACCTTTGTCGAAGCCATACGGAAAGAACAGTTTCTGTCCGGCCGATTGCTAATCGGCGACCGGCAACCGCCAGCCCGGCAACGACGGCCAGCGCACGGTGAGCACCACGGTCTCAACCGGCCCGGCCTGCCATGAATGATCCTCGCCCGGCCCCCACACCACATAGTCCCCAGGTTCCAGCAGCACAATAGTGCGGTCGCGCAACTCGATGTGGAACGACCCGCGGATCAGGACGAGCAGTGCCGTGCGACTCTCGTCGGTGGCCCACGCCGCGCGCCGTTCCCCGGGCGGGTGCACGCCCCACTTCACCTCGACGTCGGCGCTGTGCAACAGCTCACCCTTGGGCATGAAATGGCCGAGCAGCCAGCCCTGGTTGCGCGCGCCGTCCTCGCCGGCGCGGCCCACGTAGACGTTTGCCATCCGAGCGAGGTTATAGGCTCGGGCGCGTGGCAGCGGAAAGGAACGCCGACCCGCTCAAACCTTCCGGAGGGTGAGGCTCGTCATGGAGCAGGCAGCCAAGGCCTTCCTCGAAGCGCTGCGGCCCGAGCAGGTGCCGGTGGCTACCCGCGGCTTCGATGCCGAGGCGGAGCGCCGCTGGATCGAATACCGGCCCGAGCCGCGCCCCGGCCTGATCCTCGCCGATCTCGGCCTCGAGGCCCGCAAGGCGGCGCACCGGCTGCTCGCCACCGCGCTGAGCCCGCCCGCCTTCGCCCAGGCGATGTCGGTGATCGCGCTCGAGGAAGTGCTGGACCGCCGGGAGAACGGCGTACGCAACCGGCACAGCGAGGACTACAAGGTCATCGTGTTCGGCCGGCCCGGCGACGAGCGGTGGGCGTGGCGCTTCGAGGGGCACCACCTGTCGGTGACCATGACCGTGGTGGACGGGGTGATCTCGCCCGCGCCGGTGTTCCTGGGCGCCAACCCGGCCCGGGTCGACCTGGCCGGCCGGCCGGTGCTGCGCCCGCTGGGCATCGAGGAGGACCTGGGTCGCGAGTTGCTGCTGGCGATGACGCCGCAGACCCGCCGGCGCGCCGTGACGAACGACGAGGCGCCGTGGGACGTGCACAGCTCGTTCGAGGCGACCGCGCACCGGCTGGAGCCGCTGGGCGTACCGAAGAGGGATCTGCGGCCCGGCGAGCGCGACCTGCTCGACGAGCTGGTCGGGATCTATCTCGGCCGGCTGCCGGCCGAACTGGCCGCCACGCTGGCCGCGAAGATGGGCGAGCCGCACTTCGCCTGGGAAGGCCCGCCCGGGCCCGGCGTGCGGCACTACTACCGGATCCAGGGCGACGACTTGCTCATCGAGTTTGACAACACCACCGACGACGGCAACCACGCCCACTCGGTGCTGCGGCGCCCGCGCGGCGACTTCGGCGGCGATGTCCTCGCCGCCCACCACGCGGGCCCGTCACACCACGGTTAGCTGACCCGCGGCTAGTTGCCGCCGCTGCTCAGGCGCCGGCCGACGGCCGCGATGAGCCGGTCCAGCTCGGAGCCGAACGGGTTGTCGTGCACCAGGTAGGTCCACGTCGCGCTCGGCCGCACCAGCTGCGCCTTGTCCGGCTCCCAGCCCTCGCTGAAGTCGGTCTCCTCGAACGTCTCGATGGTCCGCGCCTCGATGTCGGTGAACAACTTCTGGAACGCCGGCACAGCCGCCCGGTGGAACTCGTCGAGCGGGTCCAGCTTGCCCAGCGCCCGCAGGTGCACGCCCTCGCGCACCTCGTTCAGCTCGGCCAGGTGCTCGGCCCAGAGCCGGTCGAGGTGGTAGAGCGCGATCGCCTTGGCCGAGTCGGACAGGACGTCCTCGTCGAGCTCCTTGGCCTTCTCCGGGGAGCGCTCGAGCAGCATGATCGCGGCGACCTCGGACTTCAGCAGCCGCTCGCGCCGCTCGGCCAGGGCCACCCGCTGCTGCTCGATCACCACGCTGTAGCGCCAGGTGTTGCGGTGGATCTCGTGGTTGACGCCCTCGGCGACGCGCTGGGCGTGCTCGACCGCGTAGTCCACCGTCTCGTCGTGCACGACGCCGTCGATGTCCATCCGCGGCGAGGCCGGCAGGATGTCGCCGGCGTGCCGCACGACCAGGTCGTCCTCGAGGCTGACGAAGAACACCGAGCCGCCGGGGTCGCCTTGGCGGCCCGCGCGGCCGCGCAGCTGGTCGTCGACGCGGCGGCTGTCGTGCCGGCCGCTGCCGATCACGAACAGGCCGCCAAGCTCGCGGACCTTCTCGGCGTCCTTCTCGTCGCTGCCGCCGAGGCGGATGTCGACGCCGCGGCCGGCCATCTGGGTGGAGACGGTGACCGCGCCGAGCGCGCCCGCCTCCGCGATGATCGCGGCCTCCTCGTCGTCGTTCTTCGCGTTCAGCACCACCGACGGGATGCCCGCCGCGGCCAGCTGCTTGGCCAGCAGCTCGGACGCCTTCACGTCGAGCGTGCCGATCAGCACCGGGCGGCCCTTGTCGTGGGCGATCTTGATCTCCTCGACCAGCGCCTCGTCGCGCATGTCGTGCGCCGAGTAGATCCGGTCCGGCTCGTCGTCGCGGATGTTCTCCGTGTTCGGCGGGATGACCGCGACCTCGAGCTTGAAGTACTCCCGCAGCTGCTCGCCGACGTGCACCGCGGTCGCGGTCATGCCGCAGACGATCTTGTAGAGCGCGATGTAGGCCTGCACCGTGATCGTGTCGAGGACCTCGCCCTCGGCCGTCGCGTTCAGGCCCTCCTTGGCCTCGACCGCCGCCTGCAGGCCGTCGGGCCAGCGGCGGCGCTGGGCGACCCGGCCGCGCATCTCGTCGATCAGCTCGACCGTGCCGTCCCGGACGATGTAGTCGACGTCGCGGCGCAACAGGGCGCGGGCGTGCAACGCCACGTTGACCGCGGAGAGCTGCTCGACGTGCTCGTCGTCGTAGAGGTCGATGCCGCCGAGCTTCTCCTCGAGCCGCTCCAGGCCGGGGGTGGTGAACGCGACGCTGCGGCCGTCCTCGGCCACCTCGAAGTCCTTGCCCGCCTTCAGATCGCGGACCAGCTCGGCGGCCTCGTGCACCGGGTCGCTCTCGCTGGCGATGCTGCCGGCCAGCACCATCGGCACGCGGGCCTCGTCGATCAGGATCGAGTCGGCCTCGTCCACGATCGCAGTGGACAGCTCGCGCTGCACCCGGTCCTCGATGTCGGTGACCAGCTGGTCGCGCAGGTAGTCGAAGCCGGCCTCGCTGACCGACACGTAGGTGACGTCGCAGCCGTACGCCTCGCGCCGCTCCTGCGGGGTGGACGCCTCGGTGACCCAGCCGACCGACAGGCCGAGCAGGGTGTAGACCGGCTCCATCCAGGTGGCGTCGCGGCGGGCCAGGTAGTCGTTGACGGTCAGCACGTGCACCGGCCCGTGGCCCGTGCGCACGTGGCCGTAGGCAGCGATCGCCGCGGTCAGCGTCTTGCCCTCACCGGTGGCCATCTCGGCGACCTTGCCGGCCATCAGCGCCATCGCGCCGACCAGCTGGACGTCGTAGGGCCGCTGCTCCAGGGCGCGCCACGCGGCCTCGCGGCCGACGGCACAGATCTCGGTCTCGTCGGACGCCTCGCCGGCCGCCTCGGTCAGCGCCTCGTCATCGAGCTCGCGGAGCGCTTCCTCACGGGCCTCGATGGCAGTCAACCGCTTCTCGAACGGCCCAAGATCGACGGTCGTGCCCGGACGCTGCAAAAACTTACGGAACCGGTTCTTGAACCGCTGCGACACACCCATGGCGAGAAACGGTACTTTACTTCCCTGATCGTCCGCGCCCCCACTCCCGGGCTTACGGCATCAGCAGTGAACTTAAGGGCAAAATCACGAGACCAGCAGCTGATGCGTGGCTAGCTCGCGATAGAGCGGGCTGGTCTCGAGCAGCACCTCGTGCGGGCCCACGGCGACGACCCGGCCCTGGTCGAGCACGACGATCTGGTCGGAGTCGACGACCGTGCTGAGCCGATGGGCCACCACAATCAGCGAGCGTTGCTGGGCGGCGGTGCTGATCGCCTGGCGCAGGGCGGCCTCGTTGCGGGCGTCCAGATTGCTCGTGGGCTCGTCGAGCAACAAGATCGGAGCACCCGACAGCAGCGTACGGGCGATCGCGAGACGTTGCCGTTCGCCGCCGGAGAGCAGCACGCCGCCCTCCCCCACCTGCACGTCCAGGCCGTCGGCGGTGCGTTCGGCCAGGGCGGCCAGGTTGACCTCGGCGAGGGCGGCCAGCAGCCGCTCGTCGTCGGCATCGGGCGCGGTCAGCAGCAGATTGTCGCGCAACGTGCCGGCCAGCACCGGCGCCTCCTGCTCGACGTAGCCGAGCCGCCGGCGCAGGGCGTCGCGGGGCAGGTCGCGCACGTCGGCACCGTCGACCCGCAGCACGCCGCCGGTGACCTCGTAGAAGCGTTCGATCAGGGCGAGGACGGTCGACTTGCCGGCGCCGGACGGGCCGACCAGGGCGGTGCGGGTGCCCAGCGGCACGGCGAACGACACGTCTTGCAGCACCGGTTTGCCGCCCGGATACCCGAAGGTCACATTCTCCAGGACGATCGCGTACGGGCCGCCCGGCGCCGGCGTACCCGAGGGGATGTCGTTGGCGGTCTCGGCGGGGAGGTCCAGGACCTCCTCGATCCGCTGCAGCGCACCCAGGCCGGTCTGTAGTTGGGTGTATGCGTGCAGCGCCTGGCCGAGCGGCATGACCAGGAAGAACAGGAAGAGGATGAACGCCACCAGATCGCCGACGCTGATCGAGCCGGCGGCCACCCGGGCCCCGCCGACGCCGAGCACGAGCAGGAAGGCGCCCTGGATCGCGGCCATCGACGCGGGCTCCACCAGCGCCTGCAGCCGTGCCACCCGCATGCCCGCCGCGTAGGCCTGCTCCGCGCTGTGCCCGACGCCCGCGGCCTCGCGCTCCTCGGCGCCGCTGGCCCGGATCGTCCGCGCCGCCGAGATGGCCCGCTCGACCGCCGAGGTCATCTCGCCCAGCCGGGCCTGCGCCTGCTCGGACAGCCCGCGCACCCGCCGCGACACGGTGACCGCGACGGAGAGCCCGAGCGCCAGCCCGACCAGGGCGACCGCGAACAGCAGCGGATCGAGCACCAGCATCGCGACGGTCGCGCCGGCCACCATCACGGCGCCCGTGACCACCTCGAACATCCCGGAGGTGACGACGGCGCGCAGCAGCGTGGTGTCGGCGCCGACCCGGGACAGCAGGTCGCCGGTGCGCCGCCGGTCGTACTCGGCGATCGGCAGCCGCAGCAGGTGCCGGGCCAGCCGCCGCCGGGTGGTCAGCACCAGGCCCTCGGCGGTGCGCTGCAGGAGATAGTCGCGGGCACCGCCGAGCGCGGCCCCGAGAATCAGCAAGGCAAGCAGCAGGGCGACCACCCCGGTAACCGGCCGGTGCGCGGTGATCGCATCGAGAACGGTGCGCACGAGCACGGGCTGGGCCAGCGACGCGCCCGCGGAGACCAGGGAAACCACCCCGACGATGACCAGCGTCCCGCGATGCTCCCGCAGGTACGGCAGCAGGGCGCGCAGCCCCACCCGTTGCACGTCCATCCGCCGAGCGTAGCCACGCCCCGATCGGGCCGGCCGATTCGCTCAGCTGGCACTCAGCATGGCGGCCGGTGGCGCCGTCAGCCGGCGTCGGGACGGGGCGGAAGGCCGCTCGGGGCATCCTCGTCGTCCAGGCCCGGCACCGGGGGCGACCACGACGCCGGGGTGGGCAGCGTGGACTGGTCCGGGAGCCCCGAGGGTTCGGCCGGATCGGGCCAGGTCGGTGCGCCGGGCTCGGCCTGCGGCGCGGGCATGCGCAGAGCCGGGTCCGGGACCCGCCAGGCGGGCGGTTGACCGGGCCGGCGCAGGAACGGGCCGGTGCCCGGCTCATCGGGTGCGCCCGGCATCGGGCCCGGGCTCGGCGTCGCGGCCGGGAGCTGCGGCCCGGCCGGCTGCGAACCCTGTGGGCCGGGCGGCTGGTCCGGGAAGGGCGACCGGCGCGGCGGGGCCTCGGCGGGCCGGGGCAGGAACGGGCTTTGCGGTTGTGCTTCGCCGGTTTGGCCCGGCGTCGCGCCTAGGTGGCCCGCGAGGCCACTCGCCTGACCGGTTGCCTCCGGCGCGACGGGCGGCGCACCTATGCCCGTCAACCCGCTGGGCAGTCGGCTGGCGGCCTGCTCGGACTGCGGGCCGCCGAACATCGGTTTGCCCGGCTGGTGGGTCGAGGCACTCTGCGGCGGCCCGTCGGGCCCGCTCGACTCGCCCGGCTGGGCCGGCGGCAACGGCGGCCACGCGGCCGGACCGGCTGGCGAAGCCTGACCGGACAAGCCGGACTGACCGGGCGCACCCGGCTGGCCAAGCGAAGCGGACTGGTCGAACTCGCCGGGCACGCCCTGCTGACCAGGCGAAGCGGGCCGACCAGAATCGCTAGTTGCACCCGGCTGACCTAGCGGCGCCGGCTGAACGGACTCGGCAAGCACGCCCGGCCGACCGGGTGACGCCGGCTCGCGGGGCGCAGTCGGCTGGCCGAGCGGATTGGGCGGACCGAGCTGGCCCGGCCCGGCGGGCGGGGTGGGCTGCGGCGGCTGGGTGAGTCCCTCGGGTGCCCGCTCACCGGCGGGCGGATCGGCCGCGCCGGCTACAGCGGCGGTCTGGCCCGCGGGGGTCGGCGCCTCCGGTCGGCCACCGCCCTGCTGCTCGGGCGAGCCGGACTCGCCCGCCGGATCGGCCGACGCACCTTGCCGAGCCGGCGGTCGCGCCGACGGGGTGAACTGCGGCGCGTCCAGCGGCCGGTTCTGCTGGATGAAGAGCGGCGGCCCGAGCAGCAGCGGGTCAACATCCCCGGGCGGCACGGCCGGCTTGGCCGCCGGACGGCTCGGCGCCGCGGCCGACGCCGGCCGCGCGGCAGCCGGCGTGGGTTGCGCAGCGGCCGGCTGCGTGGCGGCGGAAGCGGGCTGCACAACGGCAGGTTGCGTTGGGGTAGAAGCTTGCTGTGCAACGGCAGGTTGCGTCGAGGCCGAAGCGGGCTGTGCAACGGCAGGCTGCGTCGAGGCCGAAGGAGGCTGCACAACAGCAGGCCGCGTTGGGGCAGAAGGAGGCTGCGCAACGGCAGGCGCACCTGGCGTGACGATGCTGGCGGGCGGTGTGATGCCACGCGTGGGCGGTCCCAAAGGCCGCCCCTCAGCGGCCGGCGGGGCAGAATTGCCAGCACCGGGCGGGCCGATCTCCAACCCGGCCTCCAGTGGCGTGCGGCTGCCGGGTCGCGCGACCCCGCCGGCCAAGCCGCCCACCGACGGGTGAGCACCCGGCCCGGGACCGGCGACCGGCGGCGTGCCGACTCCGAACGGGACACCCGGCTGAGGCACGTCACCCTCAGCGACGCTGGTGCCGGGAGGCGCAAGCGAGGGACCCTGCGGACCGAGCCCGCCGCGGGCGGCGTCGACCAGGCCGGACAGCTCGGCCAGGCCGGCCGCGAACAGCACCTCGGCGGCCGCGCGGCCCGACGTACACGGAAGCGGTTCGCCGCAGACCGGGCACGTGGTCATGCCCTCTCGCGGTCCGGAGCCGCCGGCGTGCGCGGCCATCACCTCCCGGGCGGTGCGCGCGAGCACGCTGTCCGGTTTCACGAACGTAGCCACTGGTCCTGCCCCCATCCCCCGTCGGCGGCCCGCCTGCGGAGACCGCCTACGCCCAAGTTCACCGTGTCGTGCGCGGCGCCGGGCCGATTTCGCGCAATCGGTAGACCAACGGGAGCGCATCCGCGGACCAACGGGAGGGCGGCCGGCAGACCAACGGACGGCGACAGGCGAGCGAGCGGCCACCCCGATTTCACATGGATGAGGAGCGAATTCACTCACTGCGTTGGGAACGTAACTCTACGTACGATTGAGGGACACCCAGGAGGTGACCCCATGGACGACACCGAGCTGTACCGCGAGCAGATCCTCCGGCACGCCGGCCCCGTCATCACCGGCCGATTCCTCGGCTTTCAAACCGCGTACACCCGCGAAGTGAAGATCGGTCAGCCCGTCTTGCTGGCGGTCTTCGTGGCGGCGAGCATCACGCACGCGATCGGCGCAGCGCTACGCCGTAGTGGGGGCGGCGCCCGGCGCAAGCTCAAGGATCTCAAGAAGGGCCCGGAGTTCCTGGTCACTCCGGTCCGGCTGCGCGACGACCTGGGCCAGATCTACGAGGTCGAGATGCACGGGCACCTGCCGCAGTCGGCGCTGCACCGCGGCGACCTCGTGCAGGTGCGTACCCTGCCGCAGAAGGACCCCAAGATGGCCGTGAAGCTGCAGCAGATCATCAACCTGACCACGCTGCAGCCGTTCACGCCCCGGATCCCGACGATGTGGTCGCACCTCGGGCCCGTGCTGCTGCTGCAGGCCACGGCGGGCGCCATCGTGACGGCGCTCGTCGTGGCGGCCTGGGTGCACTGACGCGCTACAGCTTCGACAACGGGACCGACTTCGCCATCGCGAGGTCGCCCGCGTCGTTGGGATGCAGGTGGTCGCCGCTGTCGTACGCGGGCAGCAGTCGCTCGGGATCGGCGGGATCCCGGGTCACCGCGTCGAAGTCGGCGACCCCCTGCAGCGTGCCGTCCCCACCGGCGCGGATCCACTCGTTCACGGCCTGCCGGGTCTTCTCCAGCTCGGGCGTCCAGGAGTTCCAGCCCCGCCAGGCCATGATCGTGGCGCCGACCACCCGCAGGCCGCGGGCGTGCGCCTGCGCGCTGATCTGCGACAACCCGGCGATGATGGCGCCCGGATCGTCCTGGTGCGGCGTCTGCTGGATGTCGTTGATGCCCTCGAAGACGATCACCGTACGAGCGCCGGCCCGCTCGAGCACGTCCTGCGGCAGCCGGGTGAGCGCGCTGCGGCCGAACGTCCGGTAGATCGTGTAGTTCGGGAAACCGTCGTCGAGCAGCACCCGGTTGCCGCTGATCCCGGAGTTGGCGACGCCGTAGTCGGGCGCCGGGTCGCCGGCCAGCCGCGCGGCCAGGTAGTCGGTCCAGCGGCGGTTGGCCCCGTACGTCGAAGTGACCCCGTCGGTGATGGAATCGCCGAGCGCGACCACCGTGCCGGGGCCCCCGGACACGTCGACGCCGCTCACGTAGTGCCACACCGAGGTCTTCTCGGCGAACGCCGTCGCGGTCGCGTCGCCGGCATGGTCACCCGGGCCCCGGCTGAAGACGGAGTCCTGCATCGCGGCCGGGTGGAAGGTGACGGTCCCGGACGGCTCCGGCGTCCATGTGCTGACCAGCAGGTCCGCGTCGGCCCGCACGCGCAGCGCGACCGGATCGCTGACGAACTCGGCACCCGCCGGGATGGTGACCGCGGTGGCGCCGGCGAAGAGCACGTCCTTGACCGGGCCCGCCGCCGAGCCGTCGCTCGGGTCGACCGTGCCGTCCCGCCGGCCGCCGGCGTGCGCGGAGACCGCGACAGTGACATGGCCCATCCGTACGGGTGCCGTGCCGAACCGGTTGGACAGGTGGATCCGGACCTTGTTGCCGCCGGCCGTGGTGTGCACGACGTTGCGGATCGTGAAGCCGGCGTACCCCTGCTCGACGCCGCTCACCGCGGCCGCCGGCGCGGTCGCCCACGCGGTGGTCCAGTCGACCGCGGCGCCGCTCGGCCGGCCGCTGCCGGCAGCCGAACCGGGCGTGGCGGCCGCGAGGACGAGCGCGGCCGAGACGGCGATGACCCTGACGGATCTGGGCATGTTCCCCCCTCGACAGACCACAAGACAGTGATAAGCCTCGATGAGATGTCTCGATCTGTAAAGAGCGGGTAACGCATCGGTCATGTTCCCGTGGCTGCACGCCGGAAAAACCCTGGCCAAGGTCCCGCCTAGGCTGACGGCAACGTGGGACTTACCTGGCCAAGGGCCGTTCGGTGTGCGACGTTGAGGGCCGGATGCGAAGAGGGCGGTGCGCCGTGGGCGAAGAGGTCGACCAGCACACGTTCACCCGCGAGGACCGGGCGAAATATCGGCAGAAGATCCGCCGCAGCCTCGATGTCCTCGCTTCGATGCTGCGCGAGGCGCGGTTCGAGTTCGAACGGCCGCTCACCGGCATGGAGATCGAGCTCAACCTGATCGACGACAAGGCCGACCCGGCGATGCGCAACGCCGAGGTGCTGGGCGCGATCGCCGACCCGGACTTCCAGACCGAGCTGGGCCAGTTCAACGTCGAGATCAACGTGCCGCCGCGCCGGCTGGCCGGCGACGAGAACGCCGACCTGGAGACCAGCCTGCGGGCCAGCCTGAACAACGCCGAGGAGCACGCCCGGTCGGTCGGCGCGCACATGGTGATGATCGGCATCCTGCCGACGCTGCGCCGCGAGCACATGACGATGGACGCGCTCTCGGCCAACCCGCGCTACGCGCTGCTGAACGAGCAGATCTTCGCGGCCCGCGGCGAGGACCTGGACATCCGGATCGACGGCATCGACCGGCTCGCGGTCACCACGGACACGATCGCGCCCGAGGCGGCGTGCACGAGCACCCAGTTCCACCTGCAGGTCAGTCCCGCCGAGTTCGCCAATTATTGGAACGCGGCCCAGGTCATCGGGGGCGTGCAGGTCGCGCTCGGGGCGAACTCCCCGCTGCTGTTCGGTCGCGAGCTCTGGCGCGAGACGAGAATCCCGCTCTTCGAACAGGCCACCGACACGCGTTCGGAAGAGATTCGCGCCCAGGGCGTACGCCCGCGGGTGTGGTTCGGTGAGCGGTGGATCACCTCGGTCTTCGACTTGTTCGAGGAGAACGTGCGCTACTTCCCGGCTTTGTTGCCGGTCTGCGACGAGGCCGACCCCGAGCAGATCCTGGAACGCGGCGACACCCCCGAACTGAGCGAGCTGCGCCTGCACAACGGCACGGTGTACCGCTGGAACCGCCCGATCTACGCCGTGGTCCGCGGCCGCCCGCACCTGCGCGTGGAGAACCGCGTCCTGCCGGCCGGCCCGACGGTGGTCGACACGATCGCGAACGCCGCGTTCTACTACGGCCTGGTCCGCACGCTGGCCGAGGCGGAACGCCCGGTCTGGACCCAGATGAGCTTCAGCGCCGCCGAGGAGAACTTCCACACCGGCGCCCGGCACGGCATCGCGGCGCAGGTCTTCTGGCCGGGCCTGGGCTACGTCCCGGTCACGGAGCTGGTGCTGCGCCGGCTGCTGCCGATGGCCCACGAGGGCCTGGACGCCTGGGGCGTCTCCCCCGGCGAACGCGACCGGCTGCTGGGCATCATCGAACAACGCTGCCTGACCAGCCGCAACGGCGCCCAATGGCAGGTGGACACGCTGCACGCGCTGGAAGCGGACGGCCTGGACCGGCAGGACGCCCTGCACGAGATGCTCCGCCGCTACCTGCCGCCCATGCACGCGAACATCCCCGTACACGAATGGCCGGCTCCCTGAAGCGATCGCCCGGCCTCCCGCCCACCCCCAGAGGCGGGAGACCGGGTGGTGCTCGACCTTCCATCTCCGACCCTGCCGGCACGACCTGCAGCGAACCTTCAGAAAACCTTGAATCCGCTGCTCAGCCGCGCTGCCACTCGTTGCCGGCCGGCCGGGCCTGACCAGGAGATTCAAGGATTTCCGAACGATCACTGCAAGCCGAAGCGGCAGAGTGTGGCCTCGAACAGGGGGTCGCTTCGATGAGATGCGTGTTTGTCGGCACGGCCGGGTTCCTCGGCCGGATCGACAGTGAGACCAGGTGTGCGTTCTGGGCCGAGGAGCCGGTGGATCACGGCTTCGACCCGGACCGCTTGATCGAAGTGGACCTGGCCAATTGCCCGTCGGCCGCGGCGGCCAAGGAAATCGGCTGGGACGACGTCGAGGTCGACGACTGTTTCACCGGCCCGAACGGGGCGGTCTGCGGCACCACCCTCGGGCCACGCTGGCCGGAGTTGATGCTCGCCGGCGCCGTGTATCTGGAACGCGCCTTCGTCGCGTCGTTGCCGGAGCGGTTACGCCCGCCGTGCCCGCCGATCGGGGTGACTGCCCACGACTACGAGTGCATGACGGTCGTGTACTGGCCGGACCTCGCGGATCCACGGGCCGGCAACCGGTACACCGGGCACCATGCCGACATCGTCGAGGAGCGCGGCTCGCTCGCCAAGGTCGAGGTGTATCCGCCGGGCCGGTCACAGCATGCGCACACAATCCCGGTGCGGATGTGGATCGACCTGGCGGCCGCGGACCAGTGCGACGCGGGCCCCGACAGCCTGACCACGATCGGCGTCGGCGACGCGCCCAAGAGCGGCGCCCTGTTCCTCGTCAGCGGCCAGCTTCCCGACCGAAAGGGGACACCATGACCGACAAGAATCCGCCCGCACCGCCCCGCCGCCGCATCCGGCCCGCAGCCGTCCTGCACGGCTCCGCGCTGGTGGTCACCACGGCCGTGCTTGTTCTGGCCGAGGTAAAGATCCCGCCGCACAAGGGCGACTGAGGAGGAAACATGTCCGACGAAGTTGACCAACCTGCCACGCCACCGGGCCGGGCGCGGGCTGCCGCACTCCTGCTCACCGCGGCATCGGCGTCGGCCGCGCTCATGACCTTCGCCGCCCCGGCGCTGTCCGCCCTACCGGTCGCCGGGCCGGGTAGCACCCGAAACCACCCGGCCGTCGCGGTCAGCGGTGATCCGTGCCTGGTCACGGTGGAGGGACCCGGCGCCGCGAAAGCTCCGACTTGCGCCGGCGACTAGGCATCGGCGGTGCTGGTGCCGTCGCCCGGTTCCTCGTCAGCGACAACCTTCCGCGCTGACTCGACTTCGACTCTTCGACCTTTCCGACAAGGGGACACCATGACCGTCAAGAATCCGCCCACACCGCCCCGACGCCGCCGCATCCGGCCCACGGCTGTCCTGCACGGCTCCGCGCTGGTGGTCACCACGGTCATGCTCGTTGTGGCCGAGGCCAAGCTTCCGCCGTACCAGGGCGACTGAGGGGCGAGCATGCTCGACGACGTCGACCGACCTGCCACCCCACCGGGCCGGACGCGGTCTGCCGCGCTCCTGCTCACCGCCGCATCGGCGTCGGCCGCGCTGATGGCCTTCGCCGCCCCGGCGCTGTCCGCCCTACCGGTCGCCGGAGCCGGTGGCACCCGAATTCACCTGGCCGCCGACAGCGACCCATGCCAGGTCACGGTCGAGGGGCCCGGCGCCGCGAAAACCCCGGAGTGTGCCGGTGACTAACCCGTCGGCGACGCTCGTGCCGTCGTTCAATGTAGCCTCGCCCGACTGTGCCGAGGGGTTCTACGCCGGATTGCACGCCCGGTGCGTGGGGTTGCACCACGCGGCCACCCCTGCCGACCTGCGTAACCTCCTGGAACGACATCGCGACGGCGCGGTGCAGCCCGCGACTCTGGATCTGATCGGGCATTCGACCCGGCACCATCACCTGCTCCGGCTGGGCGGCACCCCGATCGACCTGCTGGACCCGGCCGTGGCCCGGTTCTTCCGGACCGTGGCACGGGACGGCCTGCTGGACGCGGGAAAGATCGTCGCCGTCCGCCTGCTGGGGTGCGAGACCGCGGTGACCGAGGCCGGCCAGCGCACCCTGCGGATGCTGGCACAGATCCTGCGACTGCCCGCGTACGGCACCCGGGTGCCGTTGCTCAAGAGCCATTCCAACGAAGCGGGCTTCAACCCGGTGTTCAGCCATCTCCTGGTAGAAGCGGCCCACCTGGGGCCCTGATGGCATCCGCCATTATGGAATGGCGATGACGAGCAAGGGGATCACGCGTGACCCCGGCGAAGCCGATGGCCTTCGCCGGCAGTTGCTCGGTCCCAAACGGTACGAGGTGCTGAGCCTCGGCGACATCATCGAGGCCGGCCGGGTCTTGACGGGCGACCCGCAAGGCATGGCCCTCTACGGACTTGCGCCCACCGACTGGTACGGCAGAGGTGTCCGATTGTTGGGTCGAACCTGTGTCGAAGCAACTCCCGACAGCACGGCTCGCCCGATCGCCCGAACCGCGCACGCGCTGCTCGGTCGGGGCGAACGGGTCGGCGTGGTCGACCTGTTCGCCGGCTCGGGCAATCTCCTGCTGCACATCGCTCGAGCGCTCGCGGCCCAGGCGCTCGGCCTGGAGGCGGACGATGCCGTCTGGACGCAGACCGCCGCCAACCTGCGCATCGTCGGCGCAACCGCATCCGTCAGACACGCCGACTGGACGTCCTACTTCGACGACCCGATCAACGTCGACACCACCATGTACGTGCTCTCACCGCCGTGGGGCGAGGCGTTCTCGTTCGCACACGGCCTCGACGTCACCCGCACCAATCCGCCGTTGCCGCTGATCGTCGACGCGATAGCCGCCCAGGACCGGTCAGCCCACTGCTACGCCCTGGTGCAGCACACACCGGTGGAGCCGGTCCTGAACATGTCCACTGTGACCGAAGGCCACACCGTGGTCGGAGCCGGCCAGGGCTGCATCGTGATCCGCATCTGTCGGTGATCGCGGTATAGAGCTCAGCCCGAGGCCCGCCCGATAATGCCGGCATGCCCCGTCTTGTTGGTCCCGTACTCGCGGCCGGTAGCCTTGCCCGTCTGCCCCAGCCCCGGCTTCGCCGCGATGAGCTCAACCTGCGGCCCTGGCAGTTCGCCGACGCCCCGGCCGTCGCCACCGCTTACGAGGATCCCGGGATCCGGCAGTGGCATGCCCGGTCGATGATCGGGGATGAGGCGCGGGCGTGGGTCGAGCAGTGGCCCGGGCGGTGGCGCAGCGAGACCGGGGCCGGCTGGGCCGTGGTCGGCGCGGACGACGACGATCTGCTCGGGCAGATCAGCCTGCGGGCGTTCGACCTGGGCGAGGGCGCC
>Ga0307515_10010202_pt1 | contig 18040 bp, 16 predicted proteins | sample 17_EM_MG_FD_194513 | JGI IMG/M metagenome (GOLD analysis project Ga0307515, IMG submission 194513) | Populus trichocarpa ectomycorrhiza microbial communities from riparian zone in the Pacific Northwest, United States - 17_EM | ecosystem: Host-associated > Plants > Roots > Unclassified | place... | reverse complement strand
AATAAATCTAGAGTTATTTAGAGTTTATGCAAAGATTACTTGAAGATCATATGTTCTTTTCGGCTTTGAATATTTGTTTTAAGGTTGGTTATTGCAAACTATAAGTTGTTCAAGTGTCCAGCCTCTCATAGTAATCCACATGAACTTTCAGTGAGAAATCTCTTAAATCCTTTTAAGAGAGAGGGATTGTTCTACCTTATAGTACTAGCTCTTTTCTTTTGTGCTTTAGGTGTTTATATATTGTACTTTTCTCACCCTTCACTTCTTGGAAAATAAAAGGAATACCATATATTATTTAGGCTAATTTTAGAAATTTATTCAATCAAATCCTTACTTATTTTTTTCTAGGTTTAGAATTGTAATCCTCTATATTAATTGCATTCTAGTTCTTAATTTCTAAACTTTATTTACAATCAAGTCACATTTGATTAATTATCCCATTTTAATTTCTAACCAATAATTTTTATATGTGTGACCCATTAGGTTCCCTAATAAGTTTCCCTAAATATAAATCATAAAGCTAAATAAAATAAGATTCAATAAATTAAACAATTTAATTTATTATCAATTTAATAATTGATTGATTTATATTTGATGATCAAGTATAATGTCTAACAACCTGTCATAATCCCTCAAATATTAGAAAAATCATAAGTGGTTTGACTTAACCTTTTAGTGACTAGTTTCTCGGTGTAATTATTATCTCTACATCAAGAATGTTTTTATTTAGACATTATAGTATGAAGTATGTCTACTTTATCAAATCATGTTGGTTCTCAACATTATAGTCATTGATTTTTTTAATAAGATTTTGAAACTCTTTTCAAAACTCATTTTACATTGGCCAAGGATTTCACAATCAATACTATTTGAGAACAAATGAAACATTTTCCCTAATTCATCTAGGGTGATGAATCATATCTTGATTACTCAAATATCTTTATATAGTTTGTGTTATACCCCAATATCTACTTGTTTGTTACCCTTGATTAGGATAGCATTTGGTTCGAATCAAAGCATAACAATCCCTATATAAGATAACTTAGTTATCTCAAGTTTAAGAATTAATTACACAACTAGCACGAGATTCTTTCTATAGACATAGGTGATTTCTCCATATAGAATTCTCTTGTGGGTCAGTTCAATGTACATGTCATATGACAAGCACTTGTATATTAGTTCTAGGTATCCCTTATACATTAGTTTATAATAGCAATTGTTTCCTTTCATAAAGGAATGAATATAATATGTATTGGTCTTAACAACTCTAACTAATATCCAGTCTTAATAGATCATTGACCAATAATATTTAGGAATAATGCTTTGATGAAATAAGAATCTCAAATTTATAACAACTTTATAAGTTTCTTTGCAAAACATTTTTGTCCTATAGATTTTATCTTTACTCTAGATTTATCAATTAAACATTATATTCATCAATCAAAGATAAATGAATATTAAAGATAGAGGAAGTTGTTATTAATAATAAATATATTTTACATGAATAAAATTAATATTATATGTAACCAACTGATTGGTTATAAGACATATTCACTAACAATCTCTCACTTCCACTAAAGCCAATCATTCTTGTATCTAATATCATATCTCTTCATATGATGATCATGTTTCTATTGGGACAATGCCTTAGTAAGATGATTTACAAGACTCTATTCAAGAGGTACTTGTTCTATCTTTACATCTTTCTTTTCTATGATTTCTCTAATAAAATGGAATTGCCTAAGTCCTTTTCTTGTGTAATAGTTCCATTATTATTATAGTACATGGCTACTGCATCAATAATGCTAGTAACTACACCTAGTTCAGTAATGAATTTTTAATCTAAATAGCCTATTTTACCACCTCAGATGCAAAGATGTATGCAACTTCAATTGTAGAATTAACTATGTTCTTTTGTTTAGAACTCTTCCAACTCACAACACCACTATTTAGAGCAAAAACATATCCTGATCGAGATTTGCTATCATCAATATTTGATTGAAAACTAGCATCTAAAAAATTATGAACTTCCAGTTCATGTCCTTCATAGACTAGAAAGACATTCTTAGTGCTTCTTAAGTACTTAATAATGTTTTTAAACTATCTTTCATACTCTCACCTGTATTAGATTGGTATCTACTTGTTATGATCAAAGCATAAGATACATATGGTCTTATACATATCATCACATATATAATAGATCCTATAGTCAAAGCATAGGGAATTCTTTCTAACCTATCTCTTTCAATTTGTGTCTTAGGACACATATCTTTAAATATACATATTCCTTGCAAAATAGGTAAATATCCTCTTTTAAGTTCTTCCATGTTGAATCATTTTAGCATCTTGTCTATGAACATGGATTGAGATAATCTAAACAACTTTCTAGATCTATCTCTATGTCTTTATTCCTAATATATAAGTTGCTTATCTCATGTCATTCATGGAGAAATTCTTGGACAACCAAATCGTTACTGATTGGAATAAAGGAATGTTGTTTCCTATCAATTATATATCATCTATATATAATATGAAGAAAACAACTCAACTCAAGAAAGAGCTCTTAGTCAGTCGAGAGAAGCTATAGTGAAAGAAGCTCTCGGTTAGAGAGAGAAGGTTCCTTTTCAATGTGCAATGTTTTTTTACTCGGTGGCTGCGTTTCGTCTCTTTCTTCTTGTATTTCAGAAGTGATAACTATCATCCCTCTTTGTTTAGGTCTCTTGAAACATTCTCATTCCTATGGCGAAATCAAAGAAGAAAGCTTCACTTCTTCATTTTGCTCAGTACGACTATCATTTACTCGACCCTCGGTTGGTTCCTCTCGTGAAGTTAGGGCTTAGAATCGGGGCAAATCTCCTATCATGCAGGATAAGCTGACCCATACCCTAGCCTTACCCTCGCCAGCTCATACTAGTGTTGACACTGAAGGAGCTTATGGTCCTTATTGTGGTGTTAGGGCTCGCAATAGGGGCAAATGCCTTGACATGCAGGAAACGTAAGCTCACGTTCAAGCACCACCTTCTCTTACTCCTTTTAGGCTTAATGAGGTTGGTCCTAATGCCATTAAGTCTGGGCATCCCTCTAGTGCTCATCTATCTGGGTCTGGTTCCCTTGGTCCTAACCTAGTAACTGCTGAATCTTGTTCGGATGCTGATGTTGGTTCTTCCCTTCCCTTCGGCTTTGGGTGTGGACACTCTCCTGGCTCTGAACCGAGTCCCTCAGCTCCCCCGTCCCTCTAAGGTTCCTTTTTCGTCTGGTGTTGACTCTTAATGCATTCCGCTTCTTGCGGAAGATGCTAATGCCTCTCATGGAGACCATGGTAGAGCCTCTATTGGCTTCCCACCAGGTAAATCGTTTGTAGATGATTAGAGTGAGTCTCCGTCCTTAGTGCATTATCCTAATTTTGACTATGCTACATCATGTCATATGATGGATGCTGATCTTGGCAATAATAAGGATTTGTGGAAACTATGCATTATTGGCTATGTTGCTAGGAAATTTTTGGGTTTTACTGCTTTAAATAACCTAATTTCTAGTTCCTGGAATTGCAATGCTAAGCTAACTATACATGATTCTGGATGGCTGATATATACATCTTCTCTGAAGCTGACAAGGTTGTCGTTCTCAGTGGTGGCCCTTAGTCTGTTTTTGGCCGGCCTTTGGTCCTAAAAACTATGCCTGAATACTTTGACTTTACTGCAACTCATATGTCTAGGGTGCTAGTTTGGATTAGATTTCCCAATCTTCCCCTTAAATGTTGGTCTCCAACTTGTTTATCTAAAATTGCTAGTGTGATTGGTAAACCTATTCATTATGATATGCTCACCACTTTAATGTCTCGACTTTCGTATGCTAGAGTATTAATAGAGGTGGATTTGCTTGTTGATTTGCCTAATTCTATCAATTTTGTCTTGCCCAATGGAATGCTTTTATTGCAATTGGTTGTGTATAAGTCCATCCCTCGGTTTTGCAAGCATTGTCAGGTTCTTGGTCATACTGATTCTACATGCACCAGAATTGGTAGTAATAAGCGTAAGAAGCACACCCAGAAAGCTTCCACTCCTGCAAAGCCTCATCGAAATTCTGGTTGTTTTAGCTTTGTCCCTTCTGTTGAGACTGTTGTTGTGGAACACAATAGGTATATAGTGGCAGATCCCATGGAGAACCATGTATGGATTCGATGCGTGCTGAAGTGGCGACGATGGTTGATAGCTGGGTTGCAGATCCTAGGCGTAAAAGGCTAACTATGCTGAAGTTGGGCCAGTAGTACATATCTCCCCCCTCCCAGGTACTGTGTCTTGTGCTCCTTCAAAAATAATGCATGTTATTGATGATTCTATGTAGGATGTGGCTTTTGTTACAAGAGAAGAGCCCCCTAGAGGCAGGAAAAAATATATGATGTAGCAGGGCTGCTGGTATTGCAAATGCTGGCCAACATGCGAAGACTGATGTTGCTATTCTCTGTAAAGGTAGTGGTTCTACAAAGGTTCGGTCTATGACAGGCAATAGGCTTTAGGGCAGACATGAGGGTTCATATTCCCTGTCTCCTTCCTTATGACTCAATTGGATTTTGACGTTGTTTTATGTAGTCTTGTTTTGGTTTTACAGCATGTTCTGTATATGGATTTAATTCTAGTTCAAGGAGGCATGTTCCCTTTGTTACTTAGTGTTTATTGTACATTTGAACTTGCTAGTCTCTAGCTTTGTTTCTCTCTGGTTGTTGATACATGTAGAGTTGTGCATATAAGCTCGTTGTGATGTCGTCTGTTGGGCTGTACCCAGTGGAGCTCATACTAATATGTGATCCATTGCACTGGATAGTTGTGCTTGCCATGGCTCCTGCACGTTGTGTTGGCTGGTCTATTGTTCATTGGTCGGTTACTATGCCTTGTGGCACAAGATGGCTTCTGTGATGGTTTTCTTACTTTTATCTGTTGTGAGCTTTAATTTGTTATACTTGCTTATCTTAGGCAGTTATGGTATTCACCTTTGCTCATTCTGGTTCCAGCCTCTATTTAGGGAGCCTGTTACTCATGCTGGTTCTAGCATGTGTTTTATGTTCCCTTTAACTGCTACTTTGGTTGTACATTGTTTCTTTTTGTTCACTATGTTCATATTGGGAGCTTGTTCTCGTATGTTCATTTTCATTAGATTGTATATGCTTGTATGTTTGACTCGCTGGTCTTCGAACTTAGTTTCGTTTTGATCTATAAAATTTCTTCCATTTGATAAAAAAAAAACAACTCAACTCTCACTAACCTTTTTATAAACACAAGGTTTGTTCATATTTTTTATGAATTCAAATTGTTTGATTTTCTCATTAAAACATATATTCCAACTCTTTGAAGCTTGTTTAAGTCCATAAATGGATTTTTATAGCTTGCATACTTTGTTGGTAAATTTCTTAAACCTTCAGGTTGTGTCATATACATATATTTGTGAATATTCCCATTTCATAATATGATTTTGACATCCATTTATCAAATCTCTTAATCATGGTATACAACTATAATAAGTAAAATTCTTATGGACTTGAACATATCTACCAACAAGAAGGTTTCATCATAGTCAATCTTTTGTTTTTTTTTTTTTTGTAACTTTTAACAACTAGTTTAGCTTTATATATTTGTACATTGCCACCCATGTCAATCATTCTCTTAATGACCTACTTACATCAATGGGGTTTATCCTTTCAGATGGAGCAACCAAAGTCCATACTTAGTTGGTGTATATGGAATCCATTTTAGATTTCATGGCTTTAAGCCATTTCTTAGAATCAATATTATATATTACTTCTATATAATTGGTAAGCTCATCAAGTATAAGCATCTCGTCATCATCAACTTCCACAAGAAGTTGATATCTCAATAGTGCATGATGTGTCCTACCAAATCTAAAAAGTTCTTATATTTTTTTAGTTTTAGACTAAACATAAAATGTTATAACCTTGGGCTTTTGTTATATTTGGATGTTTTTTATGGTCTTGAACTTTATTAAGTTTTATTTTTCTCCTACTACTCATTTTAAGAATAAATTGTTTCACTAGAAAGGTAGCATATTTTAAGACAAACAATGTTTGCTTAATGGGATGGTAGAAATAATATTTAATAGATTGTATTGGATATCCTACAAACTTATAATTATTTGACTTTGCTCCTAGCTTTTGCGATACTATATGCATATAAATGTTACATCCCTAAATCTTTAAAGATGATAAGTTTGGTCTCTTACCATTCCATATCTCATATGAAGTCTTATCAACAGATTTTGATGGAATCTTTTTTAAAAGGTAACCAACAGTTTGCAGGGTATAACCCTAAAATGAAAATGAAAGGTCTGCATAGCTCATCATGGACTGTACCATATCCAATAAGATACGATTTCTCCTTTTAGAAACTCCATTAAGTTGTGGTGTTCAAAGAGGTTTCCATTGTGAGAGAATGCCATTATCTTTTAAATAATCTTGAAAAACTTGGCTCAAGGGTTCACCACCTTGATCCGATCAAAGTATTTTGATATTCTTTTGTGTTTGTTTTTCAACTTCATTTCTGAATTCTTTGAATCTTTCAAAAGATTTAGACTTATGTTTCATTAAATATACATAATCATATCTAGAAAGGTTAGCAGTAAATATAATGAAATAAGTATATTTGTCTATGGTATGAATCGTCATTGGTCCTATATATTTGTATGTATTAAACCTAACAATTCTTTAGACCTTTTACTCTTTCCAATAAAAGGGTGTTGTAGTCATTTTACCTAATAAACAAGCTTCAGAAGTTTCACACGATTTATAATAAAAAAGATCAAAATATCTTTTTTTATGTAACTTAGTGATTCTTGTTTTATTAATATGACCTGGTTTATAGTGCTATAAATATAAATGATATTGATTATCTAGTCCATTTTTCTCGTAGTTTATATTGAACATGAGCATTTCAAAATCAACTATATATAAACTATTTGTATAATCACTAGATTAATAAAAAAAACACCATTATTATAAAAAGAATAACATTTGCCTTCAATCATAAATATAAATCCATTCAAAGCTAAGTACGAAATAGATATATTATTTCTAGAAAGTACTGAAACAAAATAACAATTATCAAGTTCTAGTATCAACCCACTTAGAAAACTTATTCCATCTTGGTCAAAGATTTCACATTCAATACTATTGATTACTCAAATATCGTTATATAGTTTATGTTCTATCAAATATATATTTGTTTGTTACCCTTGATTAAGATGACATGTGGTTAGGATCAAAGCATAACAATCCTTATATAAGATAACTTAGTGATCTAAAGTCTAAGGATTATTTACACAACTATTACGAAAGATTTTTCGTAGACTTATATGATCTCTCTATATGAGATTCTCTTACGAGTCAGTTCAGTATATATGTCATATGTAAAGCACCTATATATTAGTTCTAGGTATCTCTCATACTTTAGTTTATGAGAGGAACTACTTCTTTTTCTAAAAGAATGAATGTAATATGTATCACTCTCAACAACTCTAATTAATATCCATTCTTAATAGAACATCAACCATTAATATTTAGAAACAATGCTTTGATGCAATAAAAATTTCATAATTATAACAACTTTATAATTTCCTTTGTAAAGCATTTTTATCCCATGAACTTTATCTTTACTCTAGATTTATTAAATAAACTTAGATTCATTAATCAAATGTAAATGAATATTAAAGACAAACAAAGCCTTTATTAATAATAAATATATTTTACATGAATAAAATTATTGTTACATGTACTTAACCAATTAGTTACAGGACATATTTACTAACAAACACATCTTTCAACCCTAAGATGCAATTTTACGAGTATTGTTTTGACAATTGAAGAGGTATAAGATGATTAGGATTTTGAGAAAGTATGGTATCTCAAGATTTTGTTGTGAATTTCCTTTCCAACAGGGGGTTATTTCAGAAAGAAAATGTTAGATTCCAAAATTATATTTTTGGTTTTTGAAAGGAGAGCATCTTACTTTATGTTATGTTGAGTAGTAAAAATCGCACAATTTGGTATCATTAAGAATATAGTGCACAAACAGGTAATTTTTTTTAAGCTGACACCTTTTAACACATGTTTTTTATTCGAAATGACTTTTTAAGACACATAATGTAAGATATGATTCATGATCATGAAAGAAAGAATACATGATACTCAAATGGTGTGTAAAGGTTCAAATACTAAGGATTATTTGTCCTGTGTAAAGATATTTTTAGGCTTGTTGAATTGATTTTTTTTCATTTTAATGATTGATCTCATTACAACCTCCAATCTCCAAATCGTATCTTGTGTTTTATCATTGATATTTTGTCTTCAAGTTTGGACTTTTCACCATCATAAGGACAATTTATAGAGTTGTTTTGTCTTTCCTTTTTCATCATCATTTTTTTAACTTTTTTTTAACTTGATCATTTGAATTTTTCATTTGATTATTTGTTATCTCTCTTTTGTAACACTTTTGTCCCTTTGACATTTCTATTATCTCTTTCTATTTAAAAAGCATCAATGGTTGTTTGAAAGCTTTAAAAACATGACCTAAAAATTGATTCAAATCTAAAATAATTCACCACAATACATATCCAAATCAACCATAAACAAAAATAATAATTTGAAAGATGTTTAGGGTTCAAAATAAACCTTCTAGGGTGGCTAAGGTGAATAAAAAAGGCTAAAACAATAGGTGGAAGTGGCAAAACAATGCTAGAAAAGTTAGTAGTGATGACTAGGATTGCATCACATTGTTCTGGTTACCAGAGAAGAGAGGTGGCATGTGTATGGGTCTAGATGTTGCACTATTTCCTCATCTTCCTCCTAATAATAGCAGTGTAAGTCACCATTGTTCATAAAAAGAGATTGGTGCCCGAAGAGTTTTGGCCTTCTTTTTTTGCCATTGATGTTGTTTTTTCTAGATAGCTTTACTTAAAAGACATTTTTGGGCTTAATAATAAGAAGGGGAGGCATATGGATTGTCTCACAGGTTATGCCATCCCATATTCTTCCTCCTAATAGAGGCAGTATAGGTCACCATCGGTGATAAACAGAGATCATACGACTTGAAGTTTTGATTGCTATGTTGTCTCATTTTATCCTTTATTGATATTTTGTTTTTTGTTTTTCTCACTTTTATTTATTTATTTATGGCTATCATAGGTATTGTTCTGTTAGGGATGTCATGAAAGAGTTCATGGTGATCAATGAAAGGTATGGATGGTCAGTCGAAGTTGGTGGACAAAAGAAATGAGAGAAATATATATTAGGTTTTTACAAGGAAGGACATGGATAATTTTTGCTCCTTTTCTTCTCTTTATTTTTTCATATAGAAGCTTGGTCTTTCCTTTTGGTGGCTAGGGTTTTGTTTTTTATGGGAGAGGGGAAGAAGATGAGGGTTTTTTTCCTTTTTTTTTTTTCTTATGGCTAAGGTTTTTCTCTCAAATTTCAGCTATAGTTTCCTCCCCTCTTTCACTTTATTTTTCTTTCTTTATCTCTTCCTATAATGGCTAGGGTTTCTCTCCTTTTTCTTTTGCTTCCCCCACCTTTCACATTATTCATTTTTCTATTTACACTTCTTTACTTAAAAACATTTTTATTTTGATCCCTTGCTCTAGGTATATCCTAAGAATATCTTTATTATATATGTTTTTAGTCCTTCATTTTTCTTGTTCTGTACTTTTTCTCACTTGACCATTTTGCTCTCTATTTTGATTTTTTGGTTTTTTTTTGTATTTTGGTTGTTTTCAAAAAACAACGTTAACATTAATTCGATAAAAAAAGCAATCAAGATTTATGAAATAGACATGAATGCATCGTAAACTTATTTCTTTAAATTTGATTTATTGAAAAGACATTGAAAATTATGAAATGGGAGTAAATGCATCGAAAATACAATTAAAGAGGGAGCAAATGAACATTCCTTATGCTTTTATGCTTAGGAGTTTAATGTATGATTAGGTTTGCAGAAGACCTAGTAGTACATATATAGTTGGAATATTGGGAAAATATCAAGGTAATCTAGGTTTGGACCATTGGAGAGCTACAAAGAAATTCATATGATACCTTTAAGTTACTAAAGACTATAAATTTATATATAGACAATTTGATCATCTAGAAGCAATTCTATATTCAAATTCTGATTTTGTTGGTTGTCTTGACTTAAGAAAGTCAATACCAAGATATGTTTTCTTATTAGTTGGAGGGGGCATTTCTTAGAGAAGTGCAAATTGATCTTTGGTTGATACTTTTAGGACTAAAGTAGAGTTTATTTCACTCTTTAAAGTGAAATTACAAGCTATATGGTTGAGTAGCTATATCCCGGGGCTTGAAGTTGTTGACACAATTTCCAAGCAATTGGGAATTTACTATGATAATTTCATTATAATGTTTTCATCCAAGAACAATAAGAGAAGAGTCATAGCAATTGTCATAATACAATTTTTAGTTCCCCTAAAAATTTTCATTTTTCATGTAGAAAATATTTTTCTTGCAAAAAAATATTCAATTTATTTACCAAAAAAATCAAAATTTATAGTAGTAGTAGTAGTAATTTGGATCATAATTGGGCACACATTTAATTCCTAGTTGTTTAGAACGCCAAATGGATAAATAATATGGGGTCTTGATGAAGAAAATTTGAAAAAGAGATTGAAATTGGTCAAGACTGCATAAATTAGAAGTTTGAGGACCAACATGGACAAGGTTGCAAAGTTTGGTAGACAAATTTTGATAGTTGAGGGTCTAATTAAAGAGAACGTTGGAGATGGGGGCAAACTTGCTAAAATTGAAAAAACTAAGGACTTGGTTGAACTTTGAAAGGGCTTAATTGAAAGGAAAATCAAGTTTGAAGTCAATTTTGTGAAAAATGGAAGAATCAACAAGCTTACGGACTTAATTGAGCTTTGGATTGGCCTAATTAATGCAATTATAAACTTAATTGAATAAAAATTAAAGTTTGGGAGTCAATTTACATAAATTAATCCAATGATTAGAATGAATGAAAAGGATGCAAAAAAATATAGGGGTTTATTGACTAATCAAGGGTAAAAATGAAAGAATTAGAAGTGTAAGGGGTTAATTGATGACTTAATCAAAGAAACCCTAGAATAAGGACCATTATGTAAAAGAAGATGAAATATAGGGGCCTAATTGAAGAAGGTTAGGATGAAATTGCAAGGATATTTTAAATTATAGACAATTCTGGGCTTAATTAAAAGGTTTTGAAAGTTTACAGGGCAAATTAAAAAAGGCTTTAATTTAACATAATTCCCTTCTAACAGACGTCTGATTTTTAAACATTCACCCCAAATTGTTCCCCTTGTTCATCCTTTAAGAACCGAGGAAGTTGCCTAAGTGCTAGCCTTCTCAGAACCCATTCTTGCAGCCAAGACACACAAAATCTTTCCCAACCACAGTCCATTCCATACTACCTTCTTCAAATGTAACAGCTGCAATCCGTTTTCTTTAGGCCTAAGCTGCTCCCACGACCTAACAAAAGCCCGTCCTCAAGGCTCCAAAAATGACACTAAACACAAAGCTTGATGTGAGATGTTGACCTTCTCTTTAATTTCTAGGTTTTCTTTTTTTTTTAAAAAAAAAAAACTTTCTATACTGTAAGTCTTTTTAAGTTTCCTGCTGGGATCCTCTCCTGTTCTGGTGCTTTACCTAAGACTAAGAGTCTAAAACAGAGGGAAAACCTTTCTTTCATTAACACGGAGGAGTGCTATACATTTGGGACAATCCTTTTGTTTTGTGCCTGGACCTCATGCCTCAAGCCCTTTTAAGGTTTGGACAATTCAATTGAATCAATTTTTATTTTTTATTTTTTATTTTTTAAAATACTTAATATTATCTTTTCTGTTGGAAAAAACCCAACAAGTGCCACCTATTTAATTTAATAATTGCTAAAGTGGAGCCTCTAGTAAACTGCAAGGAGAAAATTATCTTTATAATTCTTTTCTTGGTGAACTGAAGAAATCAATAATAACTTGACACGTCATCAGGGACACCAACCTTCGCGCATACACAAAGGAGTAATGTTCTGTTAAACTTTTTGGAACGGATCAGAACTCGACAAGATAATTCGACCATGACTTCAAAAACCTCCTCCGTACCGTACACCTCTCTACCTTCCCACCCGGACTCCTATCCCCAAAACGTCATCGTTCTCTCCTACTACCATCGACCTCCAAACCACATCCTCCGCCGCTGTCTCCTCTTCACAACCGCAATCCTCCTCCTCTCGGCCGCCGCCTACCTCCTCTACCCTTCCGACCCGGCGATCCAACTATCCCGAATCAAACTCAACCACATCCGAGTGCACTCGTCCCCTGAACTTACTCTGGACGTCTCATTCTCCCTCACAATTAAAGTTGAAAACAGGGATTTCTTCTCTCTGGATTACGATTCTCTTGTAGTTTCGGTTGGGTACAGAGGGAGAGAGCTAGGGTTTGTGAATTCAAAGGGAGGGAAAATCAGAGCGAGAAGGAGTTCGTATGTGGATGCAAGGCTTGATTTAAATGGTCTTGAGGTTATAAAGGATGTTTTTTATTTGATTCAGGATTTGGCTAGAGGTGTTATTATTTTCGATACTGATACACAGGTTAAAGGAGACCTTGGCCTCTTGCTTTTCAAAATTCCCATCAATGTAAGTCATTTTTTTTTAATTTTAATTTCTTCTTCGTGCTGCTTTAGTAAGTAATCTGAGTTTTTGAAATGTTTCAGGGAAGAGTATCATGTCAAGTGTTTGTGAATACAAATAATCAGACAGTTGAGCATCAAGATTGTTACCCTCAGGTCAGGTTATAAACTGTTTTCTGTATTAATTTTATAAACGCCACCAAGATTAGAGAGATCAAGTTGCTCTGAGTTTAGAGGGGGATGGATCACTTATTGCTGTCCATTGCAACTTATATCTAAGGCCATGCCCATCTTTGTAATTTGCCAAATCCATAAGGCTGTGTATGTCAGGGGAGGGATGGATGATGAATGGGTAAGAAGAATTGAAGGATGGGTTATTCATCTAGTTTTTGCCAAGCAAGATCCTTTCCCCAATCCCCCTCATATTTGGAAGCTCTAGCATGTCATGTTGTGGTTTCTTGTTCACTGTGAATTGGTGTTCAGCTGTTTATATGCTGGAATGCAAGAGGGATCTGAACCATATCCTAATGCTTTTATTATGCTAGGGGTTGATTTTGTTATTACATTGGTCATATTAGATAGTAGATTCTGTACCATCCAAGTGGATTTGCTAACTTTGAGCTGCTATCTGATCTTTTCAGTGACATGGGAATTTCAGCATATCAAGCTGACTGACTTGAATTGGACAAATTAAAAGTTGGGTGCTGGAGGTAAATAGTATGGTCTTGCCACCACCTCATAGGTAATGATACGTGCTCAGTGTATTCATTCATTGTGATCAATAGCGTGGTGTGATCTACTTACAAGTGCAATTAGGACAAAAGATTAATTTATGAGCAACAACTGTATCCCCGTATTTCACCGTAGTATGAAAGCTAATAATTCTTGTTTTTTTTTTCCCCATACAATTAGCGGAAAGATTAATTTGTTTCTATGGTATATACTGACGAGGAGCATGTGTGAAACGATATCACTAATAATGTTATACTTCATGAATAATTATTTTCGTTATCAATAACCCTGACTATTTTGAAAATAAATAGTTATGATGTAATCCACACACATTTGGTGGCAAATCCGCATTAGATTTTAGGGTTCTTATAACGTGCTTTCAGAATATGCTGACTATCACAGCAGCTATTCTATTGGGGAGAATGAGTATTTTGTTCTCAGAATTAAGATGGTTTACTGTGCATGAAATGTCCACCAAGACCTCCTTAGTTTGCCCCCTTCCCGCTATGACTTGCAACCCTAGTTTCATGTCCGTTGTGTAGTTGCCTCGGCTCTCCTATGAAAATCTTCTACCTTAGCTCCATCCACATACTTAGTTTGAGGACTGCAATTTGTAATTGGGTGAAGCATGCTTAAGAGGGTTTAGCACAATTGAACTTTGTCACTGCCTTCTCTATGATCTTGACGGGAAAAAATTGGGTACAAAAGAATTAATATTTTATTGCATCATAAAACCTTAGGAGGCTATTGTGTAGGTTTTATTCAGAGATGCATAATTGCATTTGAAGACTTGGTAACGGAGTATAGTCCAACCCATTATTATTGGGCTTAATTTATATTGATTTATTAGACATTTTATTTAGTGTGCCATAAGCCTATTTTTTTTTTTACTAGGGTTTCTTTGTTCTGATGATTTAGATGTAATTTTCTACATTATGGTGAGATTATTGATGATGAAATAAGAAAAGTGACATGCTTCTCGTCTCCCATCTCTTCTCCTCCTCCTATCTTCCTTTTCTTCTCTAGCTCCTTTTTTTCTTTTTACATCTCCTTTTCTTCTTCTATCTCTTTCTTCCCTTTTCTTTCTTCTAATATTTTCTCCTCTTCTCCAACTCCTCCTTTTCTTTCTCTTCGTCATCAACTTTTCTTCTCTTCTTCTGCATCTTAGCTTTCTTTTTTCTCCTCTTACTTTTGTTCAATTTTATATGTCCAACATCAGCTTTGGTATCAGAGAACAGGTATTTTTTGGTTGTTTCTACAACCAATCGATCCAGTGCAAAAACCACAACCTTGCTGTCCAACAAAACCGCGACTTTCTAAACTCATCCTACACACCACGTCCACTGTACAGCAGCATCAGATCTAACAACCACAATGCTGCCCAAACAATCCCCAAGTCCTGTCAATTTCAGTCACGAACCACCACTCAACAGCCCCAAAATCATTGCTGCCAACCCCCATCAACCACAACAGCCCCAAAATCATTGCTGCCAACCCCCATCAACCACAACAGCCCCTCTTCCAGTTACCCGCAGCCATACCCAACATAAACCACACCATATTAGCCACACAACAGCCTTATCATTCAACAAAACCAATCTACCAAAAAAAATCAATTTGTAACGGACTATTTAAATTCAAATCTCTTCAAACACCCTCCTACATCTCTTCTTTTGAAGTCCCTCTTAATTCTGAATCTTTGTCTTTTCCGTTAGTAAAATCCAAATCCCTACAGAAACTCTCCTAAATCTCTCCTTTTAACTTTCAAATCCTTCCTCTTAATTCTGAATCCCCATGTTTTTCCATTACAAAATAATATTTGTGTTGATATATTTGTAAAGAAACGAAATACATGATAAAATGAATAGATATGAATATTTGTGATAGAGTAGAATATTATATCATAAAAATTTTTCTACTCTATCACAAATATTAAATGATCATGTCACCTGCTAAAATATTGAATAACAAATCATATATTTTTATAAAAAATTAGTAAAGATAGGAAAGGCTTGGGGACGTGTTGAATAACAATATTATTATTCTTGTTGTTGTTGTTATTATTGTTGTTGTTATTGTGTTTCTTAGAGAGATAAGATGTAAGAGACAGAACTATGTAAATGAGAACGCTGAGGACGAGAATGATTTGTGTCTGGCAAGGTAGACAAGATAAAAATCTGTGTTTATTCCTCTATTCGATGGTAGAAGGTGAGATGGAATGAATTAAAGAAAATATTTGATTTATGCTTATATGTATTTCTTATGCTTGACATATGATTTATGCTTATATGTATTTCTTATACAATTTTTTTTTACATATCTTTTAAATAGTTTTTTAATACAATAAAATATATTTTAATTTCATGTAAAAATATACACATTAATCTGTATATTTTCTTTATATCTAAGACTTGAAATAATAGAAAAAAAATAATTTTCTATTTAATTATGAATTATATTTCTTAATAATTGTTTTTTCTTATAATAGTTAAAAGTATAAAAATTGTCAAGTAATAAGTTTTATATGCATAGAATAACATTAAAAAATAGTTTGTTAAAGAATAATTATAACTTATTTTATTATATGTATAAGAATAATAAAAATAAAATTGAAAAATTGTGTTTTTTTTTTTTTTTTTTGTGTGGAAAATCTGGATAAGAGAAGCATGTTACTGTTTTTTACTCGGAACAGTTTAGATTTGTGTGTATAATCTGATGGTTTTTATTTTTGTTAAATAGAAAATAGCATTTAAAATGAAATCGAACATTGCAACTAAAACATGTTAATTCAGGTTCTTCTCTTATTATAAGAGTTGATTGAGCCCTTTCACATCCACAATTGCTATGGGTTTTAAATCAAAATGTAAGTATGTATTATAGATCAAAAATAGGCAAAGCTGAAGGACCAGCTAGTTCTGTACAGAAAACATAATAAACAGAAATGGGGAACATGCTCCCCAAAGGACAAAACTAGCAATCTAAAACCTAGGAGCAACAGATGTTATCCCGGAAATCCCATCAATACCCGAAGCTCCAACACTTCTACATCGACTATTAAATGCATCACCTCAGTCATGACTCCAACTGATCAGCAGTATAAACCACCATAAAAAAAAAAAAAAAAAAGGAACACCAGCCGGAGACAGTGCCAGCCAAGACAAGGAAGCCTATACTGTCCTGGTCACCAGCATGCCCGGTACACCAACAGGGGTCTAATAAATTGCACCAAATAGCCAGCACAACATTATGAAGGACCTCATCCATCTATCCAGTCCCATGCATTATAATATAATATAACAGCTGAATGAAGAAGCTTCCACCCAGCAAAGCAGCATCACACAGGATAGACAATCATCAGGAGTTCTTATGACAGAGGTCCCGTAGCAAGGCAAATGCAGCTCAGTAATTATCAAATGGTAACTTGGCAGACTGTCCAGCCAACCAACCTGCCGAACCAGCCAATTCCTTAGCCTTCACCCAATATTGAATATAAGGTGGTTTTTCTCATGGAAATGTAAGATCATATAGAAAAACACTTGAAATTTGCGGAAGATGAGTTCCACTAAATTATAAGTGTTATCAAAGATCCTTTTATTCCTTTCTTCCCATATCAAATAAACAGTAATGCTTAAAGAGACTCTTCTCATTCTAGCTTCAAGATTCTTCTTCCTTGTGCTTAATCCTCTAGTTGCACTGTTCAAGGTAGCCATACGCCTATTCATTCTTAACCATGCCCTTATCTTCCTCCACAGAATAGAGGTCCAATTGCAGGCGAAAAACAACTGATGGCTATGATTATCATCATGATGCCGGCATAGCACACAATGCGTTTCTGTCTCAATGAATCTTAACCGATCCCTTGTTCTTAGTCTCCCTAACATAGACAACCATAAAATGAAGCTGTGTCTATGTAAGCACCAATATTCCCGAACTACATTATTCTAGGACACATGAAATACCTTTAACTCTGAGGTATTCATAAGTATTAGCAGCGAAGGGCCCATCACAAATTTCCCAACTTCTCATCATGGAGATGGCTTCAGATTCACCCCCACAATCTTCTAGTAGCTGATTCCTGATGGATAGAATGGACTTCCATAGAGGTGATGAGGTTCGCTGAAGAGAAGCATTCCAGATGGAGTGATGTCTCAAGAAGTATTGATGCACCGATTTGATCCAAACATAATTAGTTTTAAGGTGAATGTTCCAAAGCTGTTTGGCTAGGAAGCATTTGTTTCTAGCCTTTATATCAAACAAATCCAAACTACCCTCATTCTTGGGCAAACAAACATCTTTCCAAGCTACCGAAGCAGACTTGTTTCTCAAGGTATTGCCCACAAAAAGTTTCGGCAAATGCAAATGATTTGATTTATGACCAGACCTGGCACAGTGAATATACTAAGCTAAAATTGCACCATTCCATATAGCCCTGATCGTATTAATTCAATCCTCCTGTCATAAGATAAATGCTTCCCCATCCAGCTCTGGATTGTTGATTCAAGCTTATGCAGGGGGGGGGGTGAACTGACTTGCCAGCGGCTTATGAGGACTGAGAGGAACACCAAGATATTTGAAGGGAAAACTACCTTTTGAGAATTGAGTATCCTGGAGAATGGTTTGTTTCAAGCTATCTCCGACCCC
>Ga0307515_10010200_pt1 | contig 18040 bp, 14 predicted proteins | sample 17_EM_MG_FD_194513 | JGI IMG/M metagenome (GOLD analysis project Ga0307515, IMG submission 194513) | Populus trichocarpa ectomycorrhiza microbial communities from riparian zone in the Pacific Northwest, United States - 17_EM | ecosystem: Host-associated > Plants > Roots > Unclassified | place... | reverse complement strand
CAATGCCAAATATCGCTGTGGTGACACCAAACGATGGTGTACTGATGTGAAAGAGAAATAAGACGAGACCAATTGCAAACAGAAGAAGGGATATCTGGATGAGGGATGGTAGTATCGCAACCATCTCTGGGAGCTTCCAGCGCTCCATCCCGAGATATCGGAATTCACGCGTCTTCACTCGTTGCTCGGGGATCGACAGTGCCCGCAAGCCGCGGTCGAATTCGTGTACCCAGCTTTTGATGAGCATCACAATGAATGCCGCCAGGATCATAACTCCCAGACTGGCATAGAAGAGAGCATTGACGACAACAATGTGGTCTGGAGGGGAGAACTCGGCGGGGACATATGGCCCAAGGCTCGAATTACGCATCATCTGGGTTTGATAAATGAGGACATCCTGTATGATATCCATGGGGTCTGGTTCGAGACGACCGAGGAGTTCGATGAGGAAAGCGCTCAAGAAAGTGGCGAACAATGCCGCCTGGACAACCAATTAGCTTAGCCCAGCGTGAGAGGGAGACAAGACAGACAAAGATAAGAATGGTATCCATTTGTTCAAGCCATTCTTTTTCGCGTTCGCGGTCGATAATCTCCATTCCTGGGTTTCTCGTATTAGGGGATGGCTGGTGATGTGGTTGGATACGTGCCTTCATTATAGTATTCCCAGGCAGTCTTGGGGATTTTGGGGTCTTCTGAGTAACACAAAGTTTAGACGGTAACGGTGGCCAGGGAATGTGCTTGCCTTGTGGGTTTGCAGGCGGCAAGGGTTCCTGCTCCTTCTCTATAGGAACTTGAAGCAAATGACCCAGTGTGAAACGGGTTGGCGTTTGACAGATCAATAGGTCCGGTTGACAGATCCGGTTACCAACCAATCGAGGTGTGTGATGGTGTGATGGGATTGAGGCTTGGGGTGTTGAAATAGCGAGTTGCGAACTCCTAATTAGTTTTATAAGTGATAATAAGGGATAATAAATTTTAATTATAATAAACAATAGTTTATTATGTATAAAAATATAGGAAATGGCCAACGGTTTGAGGTTACTGAGGCTATGTTTGGGGGCGCGGCCAGCCGTTGAAAGGGCGCGTCGGTGAACGTAGTGAATATAATAATGTATATATTTTATAATTATAAATAAAATTATTACATATAAAATGGCATCGGCGACAATGAGAGCTGCTAGGGCTGTTGAGGCTGCTCGCGAGGTGACCTGCTGGTGCTTTGCAGGCGAGTCTTTGCGCGTCATATACTTGGATTAGACACATAAGCGTCCTATGTCCTACGTCTTACGCCAAGTACGCTTCCAACCCAACACTCAGGTTCTCGTATGTTCACCGACCCTCCAGACCCTCTGAACCTTCCAGACCTGCGTGCTCTTGTCATTCCATGCAAAGCTAGCTCCTGCATATCATTGCAGTTAGCGCCAGATTTTTACTAGAATAATTCAAGGCGGCAAAACACGCAATCAGCTACTCACCGGCATTTCCTAGACTTTTCCAACTCCTTGGTATCAAGTCACCGCAGTACTTACAGAATTCTATCACAGAATAGTCGTTGACGCGTCTTGCCTTTCGTGTCTGCTGGTCACATGGTTGAGGTAAGCTCCAAGACTGGACGGAGTTTGAATGTCACGTTTGTGCTTGAATCCCATCACACCTCAAATGGTTGGCAACCGGATCTGTCAACCAGACCTGTCGATCTGCCAATCCCCAACCGTTTCACATTGGGTCATTAACCTGAGGTCTATAGGATGGCTTTTAGAACGTGATACTAGAAATGATAAGACACATAGGTTACCGTGCTTCATTTTCTTGGCGAGAAAGACATGGCAGTAAAGGCTGAGACCCACTTTGTGTGGTCGGCTGCCGTTTCCGCGTCCTGAACCACCGTCGACAACATCAGCCCGTAAACTCGATACTCGGCGACGACGTACTTCCCTCTCGTCGCCTATTGGCAACCTCTCAAACGACCAAACGCACGTCTGCTGGCATTCGATGATGACGAACAGGCATTTCTCCCGCTTCTCGCTTTGCAATCGAGAGCACTGGTCTCCGTCGGTCTGCTCTGTGATTCTTACTTGTAGTTAGTTTGTAGCACACGTCAATCCAGTGCGAATTCTCCCGCTGCTAACCTTTCCTGGCGGCTCTCTGAGACGTGCGCAGAAGCCCAGTAAGAAGCGCTACGGACTCCCCAGCTGTGACTGCCGCTATCGTGCCCGTGTCTTGCCTGGCGTATTTCATTCACCTTGACCTATAGCCTTTTGTTGGTCCTCAAACGCACGATCGAACCCTGGTATATGCGCCTTCCACCTTTCTATACTCACGCTGACGTTCTCCATTTCCTCGCCCAGCACTACTCAACCTACCAGCTGCGTTCTCATACCTATTCGACCATCAGTGACCCAGGCCCACCCTGCGCCTGCATACGATTGTCTCGTCGTTAGTAGCGACGTCGGCTGTAGAGTATTTGCTCTTTACCACCGCATCTACCACCACTCGTATTCGACCACGGTGACAAGGCGGTACTCCCTGCTCTGGCCTGCCAACCAGCTATTCTGGTCTCAAACGGACTCTACCCTGTCACTTGTGCTCCCACCAATGGCCAACGATGATCAAGTTGACTCTTCCGTTGTCAGCTTCCCAAGCAAGTCGGAGGCTTTGTTGCCATTCGGCGCCGACTTCCTCATCTCGTCTTCATTGCTCACTATCTTCCCAATAGGTAGCTCTTCCAGTGGCCAAGCGATACTCGTCGGATCACGGCCACATCGGGTGACGATAAGGAGCAGAATGTGAGTAGCTCACGGTTTCTCCGGTTACGTCGCTGATACCACCAGGGCCGCAACTATCGCTTGAATACTTCAATTCGACCCCCTTGACCCTTTCCGTCGTGCTACTTGCCCATCACTCTTGCTGTCTTTGGTAACCCTCGATCTTGTGATCCAATTAACTCCTCCAATACCAGCGGGGGTACCGAGGTGCCGAGAGCAATGTCTGCATATTACTAAATGTTGTCGAAGCTGTGTCGGAAAACAAACCTGTCCGCATTCTACTCTACGACGAGACTATTTATATACGAAACGATGTGAGAGGCACATGTAAAATTAGGAGAGGAAATTGTCAAAGTGCGGAGACTCGTACTGCAATCCTGCAAATGGCCACAGCTCGGTCGCCATGGGGAGAATCGAACCGTAAACAATTAAGACCAGAACAGTGATGCTCCTACAAGAGGTGCTTACATATACCATTTACAATGGAACTTGTGGAACCTGTGGTGAATGTGAAGCTTCTGGTGCCTACGAACTGCTTCACTTATCCGCGTAGAGATCATGCTACGGTAATCAGGAAGCCCAGGCTCGTCAAACCACTGGAGGAACTCGCGAAGCGTGGGGATAATCGGAATGATCCGGGAGTACGGAGCTGCATCAAGCAGCTTGCAAAGTGCCCCGAACACGAATTCCCCATTGACTTCCAGTCCAATCAAATTCGGCAATTTTGGTTTTCCCTGTCTTGACCCCGCTGTATTCCTCCTAGACTGTTGCGATAAATGGAGTGACCATGCCATCGCCATCCAATCCAACCCGCTGAAGTGTGAATCCGTCAACTCTGACTCTGGATCCTTCGCATGGAAATATTCCCATGTAAGAATCGCCTCAAGCCCGCTCTCTGGTGTGCTTGACTCCATATCTCCCCGTGCTTTTGAAAGCGGCCGACGCGACAAGGTGAAGAAGCCTTCAGCGAACGATTGTCGCCATTCGATTGAGAGTGTTTCAAACCCATCCACGAATATACCCAGTATTGTCCACCTCTTCCACAATTGTCCTTCAGGCAACATGATGTTGAACGCAGATGATACAGCTGCGGAAAGATAGCAGGATGGTGTTGGGGGATCGGAATAGGATGTCGCGGTCCTCATGTAATACTCCAGAGCTACAGAGGAGATGGCAAGCTCCCGAGATTGCAAGAATGAAGCGAGTAGGAAGGACTCTGTATAGTGGGTGACATATCGTCGTACATGCTGCAGAAGGGACAGGGCTGCAATCATATTGCGGACCCGGTGGTCATAGAGCGAGCTCATTAGAAGATCGGATCCATCAGGAATGTCAACTCGGACCGCCACTCTTGCAGCCAAGCTCAACCAAGAATTTTTCACATCTTTATACCAGGGGTCCTTTTCTCCCCATGCGGCCTCTAGAGGAAACAGGGTGTTTAGAGTAGGTAGGGTGTATAGAGGAAGACGGTCGGAATGTATCAAAATGATGGCAAAAATATTGGGATCTGGGTTCTCACTGGCTCCAAGCCGTTTATCATACTCGAGGCAGAGTTGCTTAGCAGCTCCGCCTCCGGGATCGGATAGATTATGTATAACATGTGATCCTTGCGGCGCCACGAGCATCCGGCCAATAGCGGAGAGTCCAGTTTTCGTCATGGAGGGAGCAATGGCAGTGAGGGCAGACGCATGGAAGAATAAATCGCCCTTTGCGGTGATGATGTTGAAATACTGATATGCCAAGTCATATGAATTTCGATACACAAGTGCGTAGACGATTAGGAAGAGCAGGGAGGTTAGCCCCTTTTGTTCGTCTGGATAAGTGTCTTCATACAATGTGCTGATAAGATTGGTGTTTCGGATATTCAGAAGCAACCATGGGTGGTCACGACTGCTGGAGAGAATGTTTCGCCGATCGGCTCCATCTTTAGAACCTGATAAGGCGGCGAATGTGACCACAGCCTCGAGTAATACAATGTCAGGGGGGCTTACATACCCCCATTTCGTGGCATGGCCCATGAGAATTGGTAGGCATATCCCAATGAAGGACGGTTTGGTCCACGGTAGCAACCCCCGGCTACGGAGCTCTGTTAGTGTCCTTAAAAGCCGTAAACACTCTTCTTTGTGCAGTTCCTTTCTACACATCATGTTTGTGAGATGATTGGACACCGTTTGTGTCAGTTGAATAGGTTCATGACGGTGACTGAACCACTGAGTGTGGTTGAAGACATGAGCAAAAACGGTAACTATGACTTGAGTCCAGGGGTCCTCGGAATCTGCTATACGCTGACGGACAGCTCCCCAGTAGATGTCTCGCACATCCGCTCTGTAACTAGAACGCATCGATATCGTTACCATTGCGGCTAGGGTGGCTGGAGGGAGGTTTGAAAGGTGCTCTCCACGATTCTCTACGTCATGAATCCAGGAAGGCAGGCTGAATGATGGTGGAAAAGGGTGGCCAGTCCCACCTGCCACCTGCCACACAGACGATTGTAGTGCCAAGCTGTGTTGAGAATTCGGAGCATTATCATGAATTCTCTTCAAGGCCGAAGCTGCTGTGGAGAGCTGAACTTCATCCACTGTTATTGCTCTAATCGGTTCTACAAAGTCCTTCTCCAGAAAGGGGCGTGACTTCTGCAGGGTGACCTGGATATCTCGGCGGACACGACCCAGAGTGGTTGATGGCGCCGTATCCATGGTAGTTGATAAGAAATGATCAATAGTTGGACAGAAATAGCCGTGCGCATGGTGATACACCTTGCCCAAGGTGCGCGAAACGGGAGAGTGGAAAGGCGAAGAGGCAACAAATACAGAAATAGACGCCGTAATGGAATAATAGAGTACTCCAATGCCAGAAATCGCTGTTGTGACACCAAACGATGGTTTACTGATGTGGAAGAGAAACAAGACGAGACCAATTGCAAACAGAAGAAGAGATATCTGGATGAGGGATGGTAGTATCGCGACCATCTCTGGGAGTTTCCAGTACTCCATCCCGAGATATCGGAATTCACGCGTCTTCGCTCGTTGCTCGGGAATCGACATTGCCCGTAAGCCGCGATCAAATTCGTGTACCCAGCTTTTGATGAGCATCGCAATGAATGCCGCCAGGATCATAACTCCCAGACTGGCATAGAAGAGAGCATTGACGACAACAATGTGGTCTGGAGGGGAGAAGTCGGCGGGGACATATGGCCCAAGGCTCGAATTACGCATCATCTGCGTTTGATAAATCAGGACGTCCTGTATGATATCCATGGGGTCTGGTTCGAGACGACCGAGGAGTTCGATGAGGAAAGCGCTCAAGAAAGCGGCGAACAATGCCGCCTGGACGGTCAATTAGCTTAGCCCAGCGTCAGAGGGAGAGAAGACATACGAAGATAAGAATGGTATCCATTTGTTCAAGCCATTCTTTTTCGCGTTCGCGGTCGATGATCTCCATTCCTGCGTTTCTCGTATTAGGGGATTGGCGGTGATGTGGCTGGATACGTACCTTCATTATAGTGTTCCCAGGCAGTCTTGGGGATCTTGGGGTCTTCTGAGTAACCCAAATTCTTAGACGGTGATGGTGATTAGGGAATGTGCTTGCCTCGTGGGTTCGCAAGCGGCTGCGGCGGGGGTTCCTGTTCTATAGGAAAGCGTTTAGAAGGCATTACTAGAAATAATAAGACACATAGGTTACCATGCTTCAATTTGTTGGCGAGAAGAGACATGTGTCACGTTCGAACCGAGTTCGAGAGGAATGTGTCAAGGCAGAGACCAAGATTTGGCCTAGGCGCGATCCGGATCATTTATACATAAACCAGGCTACACGTGTGAGACAGGAATATATCAAATTACGATCGATGTGGCATTGTCAAATATTGAAGCACGCTTTGTGTGGTCAGTTGCCTGCCCTTTCCGCGTGTCTTCCGCGCGTCGTCTTGAACCACCTTTGACATCATCAGCCCAAACAAGACGCTCGGGGACGACATAACACTTCCCTCTCGTCGCCTCAAACGATCAAACGAACGTCTGGTGGCACTCGATGGCGACGAAAAGGCCTGTCTCCCGCTTCCCGCTTTGCAATCGAGACCACCGGTCTCCGTCGGTCTGGTCTGTGATTCTTACTTGTAGTTAGTTTGTAGTACACGTCAATCCAGTCCGAATTCCCCCGCTGCTAACCTTCCCGGCGACGCTCTGAGTCGTGGTGCCCTTTGCATAGGCCCCTTGGAACCCATAGCCACTACATTCCTCATCTTCCTCATCGCTGAGGCCCTCGAAGACAGCATGGCGCCTATAGAACGCAGGAGGCCAGTGTGAATGCGAGTGACCTCTCTAGAACGCTACGGACTCGCTGCCGCTGTCATCTCCGTGTCTTCTTTCCTGCATGGCTGACGTAGTTCATTCACCTCGATCTATTTCCCTCCACTGCTTTTGTTGGTCCTCAATAATCCAACAAAACCAAACCCATGATCGAACACTGGCACATACGTCTTCCACCTTTCCAAATTCACGCCAACGTTGTTCATCTCCTGGCCTAGCACGACTGAATCTACCACCTACATTCTCATCCCTATTCGACCATCCCTGACCGATCGCCCAACTTGACCCTACATCCGGTTAACAGCGACCTGACAGCGACCTAACAGGCCTCCCTCATACTTGTAGCTGACGAAGAAACACATCCTCAATGTGGTATCCTCCCTCAATTTCGCCTACGGCTGGACGACAGGGCATGGCGCCCCAAACGCGCGCAAGGTCAGGCTTCGCACCATAGCGAACCTCAACCGGGGTACGTCCATTCAATTCCATCGTGGGTGTCCTGTTGTGTACGTAGTCGCCGTGTTGAATGCCTCCGCCCACAGAGAATCCGGGAGACCTGAGTCGTATAGTATAGCGCACGCCGCGTTGGTGAGGACTCCTCAGGTGCGCTCAGCTACCCCATTCGACGCAGGGTGCAAAACGGTGGTGTACAGCATAATACCGTCCTGCTCGCAGATATCGAGCACCTCTCTCATCGACAACTTGCGCGCTTTGTCGGTCATCACTGCGCGTAATCTGGACCCAGACTCATTCTCTGCCGCCGTCCGGAACGACTTGAAGGCATTGACAACCTCTGACTTGAGCCGCAGCGGTCTCATGTAAGCCGCGTCGTCCACGACGGCGTACGCGTATTCCCCCCGGCCAACTGACGTCGTAGGAATAGATCAGACTATGTCGATATGCACCCTCTCGAGGTATTCGCCCGCGTGGGCATGGCCCTGCCTGTGAGGTAGATGGACCACCTTTGCCGCAATGTACGTCCGTAATGACACCCCATTCGTACCACTCTGTGCCAATGCCAACACCGTCCTAAATTCTGGGTAATCCAATCGTCGATGCCAGGTCAACAGCGTTGCCGGCTCCTTTCGCCGTGGCCACCAATGTAACCGCTCCAAGACGCTCGATCCGCTCCTCGTGAGTAGGTTCTGCTACACTACTTGCCCGTGCAGCTAATGCGACCCTTGGGGGAATTACGTCAAGCATCATCAGGTAGACGTCGTTCACCATTTCGACATCGACATCGGCAAACTTGTCCCCGTTCCGATTTCACAGCTCCATTCCGCCATCCCCGCTGAAGCCTCCCAAGCGATATGAGTCGTGCATGCACTTCAGGTGCGTAGTATACGTCTCGCAGAACCGCCTCGCTCTCCAGACCATTGGACAGAAGAACGTAGCGCCCAGTCAAAACGTCACTGGGTATGTGGGAAAGTAGAACCGACTTTAGATGCTAGAATTTCAATTTGAACTCGAATTTTTAATTTAACGATACGCCACGACGAACCTCATTTTTATACATCTATACATTTTAATTAACGGTGCGACTGCAAGGCGCCTAAATATGGTCTGATAGCTGTCACCGGCTCATATCAAATGATTACGGTGACTTACCGGTGTAAAGGGCCGCTGTCGTACAGCCCAACCGGATGTAGGTCAATGTCTGTCCCTCTGCCTCTAGCTGCCAGACTGGGCCAGCTCTGCCCGAATTGCCAACCATTGTGAACACAACGGGTCCAAGCCTCGCCCCTCTGACGATAAGAAGCAGAGTGTGATTACCTCGCAGTCTCTCCGGCGCGCTACGTCGCTGATGCCACGAGGGCCGCGACTCCTGTTTATATACTTCGACCACCTTGACCCTTTCCGTCATGCTACCTGCTCATTACTCTTGCTGCCTTTGGTCATCCTCGATCTCGTCAACCAATTACCACCTCCAGCACCAACAAGGGTGCCCAGGCTGTCGAGAGCGACGATGACCGCACGTGTTAGTATCCTAGCTTACAATCCGATGCACAATGCTCATATTACGGTACCCAATGTTATCGAAGCTGTGTCGGAAAACAAAACCTGTCCGCATTCTACTCTACGACGAGACTATTTAGATACTAAACGGTGAGAGAGGCACATGCGAAATCAGGAGAGGAAATTACCAAAGTGCGGAGACTCGGACTGCAATCCTGCAGATGTCCAGAGCTAGAGCTCCGGCACCATGGGGAGAATCGAACCGTAAACAGGTATGACGAGAACATTGATACGCCTACAAGAGGTGCTTACATATACCATGTAAAATGGAACTTGTGGAACCTGTGGTGAATTCGAAACTCTTGGTGCCTACGAACTGCTTCGCTTATCCGTGTGGAGATCATGCTCCGGTATTCGAGGAGCCCAGGCTCGTCAAACCACTGGACAAACTCGCGAAGCGTGGGAATAATTGGAATAATTCGGTAGTACGGAGCTGCGTCAAGCAGCTTGCAAAGCGCCCCGAACACGAATTCCTCATTCACTTCCAGTCCAATCAAATTCTCCAATTTTGCTCTTCTCTGTCTTGACTGAGCTGTATTCCTCCTCGACCGTTGTGATAAACGGAGTGACCATGCCATCGCCATCCAATCCAACCCGCTGAATTGTGAATCCGTCCACTCTGGCTCTTGTTCCTCTGCATGGAAATATTCCCATGTAAGAACCGCCTCCAGCTCGCTCTCTTGTGTGCTTGGCTCCATCTCCCCCCGTAGTTTTGGAAGCGGCCGTCTCGACAAGTGGAAGAAGCCTTCAGCGCACGATCGTCGCCATTCGACTGAGAGTGTTTCGAACCCATCCACAAATATGTTTAGCAATGCCCACCTCCTCCACAATTGCGTTTCAGGCAACATAACGTCGAACGCAGATGATACAGCTGCGGAGAGGTAACAGGATGGTACTGGGGAGTCAGAATAGGATATCGTGGTCTTCATGTAATACTCCAGCGCTGCAGAGGAGATGGAGAACTCCCGAGATTGCAGGAATGAAGCCAGTAGAGGGGACTCTGTAGTGTTGGTGCCTTTTCCTCGTGCATACTGCAAAAGGGACAGAGCTGCAATCATATTGCGGAACCGATGGTCATAGGGTAATCCCATTGGAGGACCTAGTCCATCAGGAATGTCAAGTTGGGCCGTCACTCTTGCAGTCAGGCTCAACCAGGGATTTTTCATTTCTATCTCCCCTTTCTGCATTCGCTCTCTCATGTACGGAGCAGGTTGTTTCGAAAGCATCAGCAGAATGGCAAAAATATTGGGATCCGGGTTCTCACTAGCTCCAAGCCGTTGGTCATAGCTTCTGAACAGCTCTCCCAAAAGATACCCTTCGCTATAGGAAAAGGTATGGTCAAATATTGATCTTATAGCTGCCGTCCATGGCGTCACGAGCGCCATGCCAATAGTGTAGAGTCCCTGGTTCGTCATGGAAGGAGCAATGGCAGTCAAGGCAGAGGCATAGAGGGGTAAATCGCCCTTCGCCGTGATGGCAGTGAAATACTGAACTGCAAAGTCATATGATTTTCGATACACAAGGCCGTAGACGACCAGGAAGAGCAGGGAGGTTAGCTGCTTGTGATCGTCTGGAAGGGTGCCTTCATACAATGTGTTGATAAGATTGGTATTTCGGATATTCAGAAGCAACCATGGGTGGTCACGACTGCTGGAGAGGATGTTTGGCCGATTGGCTATTTCTGAAGTACATGATATGGCGGCGAGTGTGACCACAGCTTCGAGCAGTGCAATGTCAGGGGCGCTTCCAAATTTCCATTTCGTGGCGTGACCCATGAGAATTGGTAGGCATATCTCAATGAACGACTCGTCCTCTAATAGCCACGCCTTGCTACGGAGCTCTGATAGTGTCCATAAAAGACACAAGTGCTCTTCCTTGTGCAGTTCCTTTCTTGCTATCGTGTTTGGGAGTTCGTAGGGTACCGTTCGTCCCAGTTGTGTATTATCAGCCTCATGGATCAGCGGGGTATGCTCGGGGAACTTATTAGAAACCTGAATTAAGACGTGAGTCCAGGGATCCTCGGAATCCGTCATACGCCGATGGACAGCGTCTGAGGTGAAGTGGCGCACACCCCTTATTGGAGGAGCGCGCAATGAAACCGCTACCATTGCGGCCAGGGTGGCTGGGGGGAGGTGAGAGAAGTGCTCTGCGCTATTCTCTATGTCGAAAATCCAGGAAGGCAGGCTGAATAGTGGTGGAAAAGGGTGGCGAGTACCACCTGCCACCTGCCACACAGATGATTGTAGTGCCTCGCTGTGTTGAGAGTTCGGAGCACTATCATGAACTCTCTTCAAGGCCGAAGCTGATGTGGAGAGCTGAACCTCGTCCAATGTTATTGCTGTGATCGGTTCTACAAAGTCCTTCTCCAGAAAGGGGCGCGATTTCAAGAGGATAACCTGGATGTCCCGGCGGACACGACCCAGAGTGGTTGATGGGGCCATATCCATGCGACGTGATATGAAATCCTTAATACTTGGACAGAAATAGGCGTGCACATGGCGATAAACCTTGGCCAAGACACGCGAAACAGGAGAGTGGAAGGGCGAAGAGGCAACAAATACAGATATAGACGTCGTAATGGAATAATAGAGCACTCCAATGCCAAAAATGGCTGTGGTGACGCCAAACGATGGTTTACTGATGTGAAAGAGAAACAAGACGAGACCAATTGCAACCAGAAGAAGGGATATCTGGATGAGGGATGGTAGTATCGCAACCATCTCTGGGAGCTTCCAGTGCTCCATCCCGAGATATCGGAATTCACGCGTCTTCGCTCGTTGCTCGGGGATCGACAACGCCCGTAAGCCGCGATCGAATTCGTGTACCCAGCTTTTGATGAGCATCGCAATGAATGCCGCCAGGATCATAACTCCCAGGCTGGCATAAAAGAGAGCATTGACGACAACAATGTGGTCTGGAGGGGAGAAGTCGGCGGGGACATATGGCCCAAGGCTCGAATTACGCATCATCTGGGTTTGGTAAATGAGGACGTCCTGTATAATATCCATGGGGTCTGGTTCGAGACGACCGAGGAGTTCGATTAGGAAAGCACTCAAGAAAGCCGCGAACAGTGCCGCCTGGACAATGAATTAGCTTAGCCCAGCGCGAGAGGGAGACAATACATACGAAGATAAGAATGGTGTCCATTTGTTCAAGCCATTCATTTTCGCGTTCGTGGTCGATGATCTCCATTGCTGCCATCCTCGTATTAGGAGGATGGTAATGATGTGGCTGGATACGTACCTTCATTATAGTGTTCCCAGGCAGTCTTGGGGATTATGGGGTCTTCTAAGCAACACAAATCCTTAGACAGTAATAACGGTGGCAAGGGAATGTGCTTGCCTCGTGGGTTCGCAGGCGGCTGCGGCGGAGGTTCCTGATCTATAGGAAGGCGTTTAGAAGGTATTACTGGAAATAATAAGACACATAGGTTACCATGCTTCAATTTGTTGGTGAGAAGAGACATGTGCCACGTTCGTAGGCTGGGCACGTCGCGTATCGAGTTCGAGAGGGTTTGTCGTGCACGGGATCTCGCAGGGTATCGAGCAAGGTGTCAAGCGGAGACCAAGATCAGCTGAGGTTGCCTAGCGCGACCCGGATCATTTATACATAAATAGGCCACACGTGTGAGACAGGAATCTATCAAATTACAATATTACTATCGATGTGGCTGTGTCAAATATCGACCGGCAATCATCCGAGGGACACGCTTTGTGGTCAGTTGCCGTGCGTCGTCTTCAACCACCGTCGACGGCATCAGCCCAAACAAGATACTCGGGGACAACATAATACTTCCCTCTCGTCGCCTATTTCCAACCTCTCAAACGATCAAACGAACGTCTGCTGGCATTCGACGACGACGAAAGGGCATTTCTCCCACTTGCGGCTTTGCAATCGAGAGCACTGGTCTCCGTCGGTCTGCTCTGTGATTCTTGATTGTAGTTAGTTTTTAGTACACGTCAATCCGGTCCGAATTCCCCCGCTGCTAACCTTCCCGCCGACTCTACGAGTTTGTGCGCAGCGTGGTGCCCTTTTGCACAGGCCTCTTGGAACCCATCTTACTATAGACTTCGAATGACGAACCAACTCTCGATTACGACAGTCCATAGCGAGAGTTGCGAAATTATATTCTGAAAGGCCAAAGCTGTATAAACGAGGGCTTGATCAGTACAACGTCGGCACGCGTTGAAGGGATTCATCATCCCTCTCTGGCCTCTCCCTCGCCTTCCGTAACACCGCAGCATATTTACCAACCGGCGTCTCGGCAACACTACTCTGCCAGCAGGCGAGGACGCAACCTTGGCCCTCCGTTCCTTCACCCACTTCGCGCCTTCTTTAAGCTGGGTTCTGGGTCTCTCGGGGAGGTCCACAAAGGTTCGTTGTAGTCCAGGAACCCCCGGTGCCTATGCTCACCATTTGAGTTGGTCGTGAATTGCAGGCACCTACCTCGGCACCGACGTCGCGATCAAGAAAGTACTTCCTTCGACCGAATACGATGTGTCAAAGTACTTTGAAGTCTGTCCTTCCCAGCCACAGGCCCGCGAGCCATCCTGGCCATTGACCGATGGACCCAGGGAGGACCGCCACCCAAGTGTCGTTCTTTACCTTGGTCTCTCACGACTACCGTCTCTATATAACCGGGTTTTTATTATTTCAGAATTTATTGAGAACGGTAAGCATCGCTCACCTTCTCCTCAATTCTCTCTCACGTGTCACAGGCAACCTCCGCATCTATATCTATGACCAGACGAAGCCCTTCCTGTGGCGTCTATGGTCCTCCTTCGCAACCGATATTGCCCGCGCACTGGCCTACCAACAGGCCCGTCGGTGCATTCATCCGGACTTGAAAGGAGAGAACCTCCTCGTCACCTCGAACGGACGACTCAAGATCACCGACTTTGGCTTTGCACGAATTGCGGCCCGGGATGCCCACGAGGTCAAGCGTCTGACGTTCTGCGGAACGGACAGCTACATGAGCCCGGAGATCCTCCTCGGAGAAGAGTTTGACCTGCCTACCGACGTTTACTCTCTCGGTGTAATCTTCTGTGAAATCCTTGCTCGGAAGCTAGCCGACGATGTCACGTTCAAGGTAGCTTGAACTCTTGTACCCCTGCGCTTGAACAATACCTCTCTTAACCTACATACAGCGCCCACCTTCTTCGTTCAACATCAACACGGACGAGGTCTAGCAATTGGCCTCTCCCGGTGCCCCTGCCGACTTCATCCAGTTCGCTATTGATTGCTGCGCCCTGCGCCCAGCCGACCGACCCACGACACCTCAGATCCTCGCCCGTTTGCGTGCCATTGAGGTCGATGTGCTCTCCCGACCATCGGGGGCGGACGACCTACACCTTGGCTCCGTCAAGTTCTTCACCCAGAAACGACCTGGTGCGGCGCCTCGCATGCCCAGCTTCAGCACGATCAGGGATAAGGACGAGAAGGAAGCCAATGACTCGACGCCTGAGGAATCTGACGACGAAGAACTCATCGATGCCGTCAACGGTTTACAGAGCGTCACGCTAGAAGGGGAGGATGACGATTTCACGGCATGGTCGCAGATGACTGCCAAGGAGGGCCATTTTGCTAGTGCAAAGGACTCGTTACAAACGAAGAACGGGCGTGCACGCATCAACGGCGACGGGTGTCGGATGTAAGTGGGCCACTGCTAGCGGATAGTGATGACGGAAGCACCTTCACGTATTCGGACTATAGCACTTCTGTCGTCAAAGTAGTTGGGCAAGCACCGCCCTCACTCTCCTCGTCCGACCAACCAAGTCAGTCAGCGCAGAGGAGCTTGTGATCCCAAGCGGACCGACAGAATCGATGCTCTTGATCGAGGCGTTCTATACTCCTTGGTCGTCTTCCATTCTAAATTCCCCATCTATCGCCGCAGCCACCGAGGGCGGATCGACGATCCGCTCGGGACAGCCGTCTGTGATATTCCACCGGTTTACTCTCATCCAAGCCTGGCGCGTCGGGGAAGAAGCTCCCCACAGGTGTTTCACAGGGGATTACGAGTAGGCGAGTCAAGGGCCCTCCGAGGCATGTTGGAGTCCGTTTGATATCTTCTTCTCGAGTGGGCTTGTGGCCAAGTGCGATTTGTACCACAAGAGGTTGGGGTGGAAGCCCGTGCTCGAATGCCATGACTGTGGGCGGAGGTGAGTCACCATAATCGGTTCTTCGAAGCAAGTCGAGGAGGTGATTCGCTGATTGTTTATTGGAATAAGACTCACATCAAATGTGGTGAACTTTCCCCTCGTGATTGTGGCTTGAGAGGTCAGAACGCTCCCCTTCCTGCAGGCGCGGTTACACTCAACAAAGGTCAAGGGCAGGAGCAGACAAGTTTCTTCCGCTCTCTTGCGGTCTAATGTTACCTGACTATGTCTTGGTTGTATACGTTATTGTATCGGTTCTCTATGGTAATCCTCTCCGTGTCTGTCGTGTATTCGTCAACTCTCAATCCACGGACGTGGCCTTGTTCATTCGCTCGCGACGTGTGCATCAGCGTTTCGGTAGCTATATGATGAGCATTCAGGCCCCCAACTTTGTACCCTAACTGTTACTCGATCTCTCGTCTCTCGCAGAAACGATCAGTCAACCTGCTTTTGCGCGCATACGACCATTGTGCTTGTCACCAGCCTTCAGTAATGCTATTCTAACAATTCTATATTGCTCTCCGTGGTCCCTGTTGTCTTTCAATATATGCACTCTCTTCGTATTATATTATGTACTGACTTGCAGTCGCAATCACTCTTGGCCATGACTGATATTTAGCTTGCGGTAATATTGGTATTTAAGGTGCCACTATGGGTCCTATTTTTTGGAATTCGGTAGGGATATAGTGGCTCCCCCATTAGCATCGCCATATTCCACTTGTGTTATCTTTCCCTCTTTACCCCTCACCTCGAACCCTCGGAGTGGAGCCTGTGAGTGAACTATCACGGATCCATCGGGTATAGAGAGTAAGAATTGTTTGATTCTCTTGAATCCATCATGTCCAGAGCTGTTTAGGTGTATACGGACACACTCCACTGCGAGCGGGATATTATATTCTGGATGGCGCGCACATTTTAGCCTTGCCCAATGGTATCGTATTTACAATCGCAGGAGTCAGCTAAGGTGTGTACTGTCAGGGAGTAGCCAAATAGATGGCCCGGGCGACGGGCTCAATCTTCTGTAGAAAATTGTAATAAAATCATAATAGATTGTTTATATTGTAATCTCGTTGTTCACCGAAAGTGCGAGGTTCGCCGGCCTTTAATCGTGACCAAGCTCAAGGGCAAGGTTGAGCGGGAGGTGGTCCAGGTCGAGCAGAGTCTAAACCTCTGCTATTCCACGTGGTCAATCTTGTAAGCTCTCATCTTCCTTACGTATTTGCGTCGGCGGTTCCTGCTCAATAGGAAGGCGTATTACTGGAAATGATAAGACAATTATTCACCTCGGGCACTCTAATCCGGGGCCTTTCAGGCCCCAATCTGCCTAGTAGATTTACCCCCCTGAAGGGGTCCGGCGTCAGCAGTCAGCAGTCAGCAGTCAACATTGATGCTGACAGCCATCTTCATCTCGCCACCCTCATGGCCCCTTATGAGCAGGCTCTTCGGGCCGTGATAATTTTTGTATACATTATAGGATCGCATGAATAAAAAATATATAACTCATTGTATAAATTACATCGTCTGGATAATCTAAGAAAAAAATGTAAGTTGCAGAAGGTGACGGCGTGTCAGCATCGTTATGACACACCGTCAACTCGAAAGAGGGCCGTCATGACGGGCCGTCGACTCGAAGGAGGGTCGTCATGACGAGCCGTCAACTTGAAGGAGGGCCGTCATGATGGGCTGTCAACCTGAAGGGGGGCCGTCAGCTTGAAGGGGGGCTGTCATGACGGACGATCCACTCAAGTCAAGACGCAGCATCAGCTCGAAGGGAGGGCGTCACGACGGGCCGTCCACTCGAGTCAAGACACGGTGTCAGCTTGAATCGAGGGCGTCACGACGGGCTGTCAGCTTGGGAAGGTCCGTCAGCTAGAAGGAGGGCGTCATGACAGGCCGTCAGCTAGAAGGGGAGCTGTCATGACGGGCCGTCCGGTTGGGACACGGCATCAGCTTGAAGAGAAGGCGTCATGACGCTGCGTCAGCTTGAAGTGAGCGTCATGACGGACCGTCAGCTAGAAGGGAGGTCATCATGACGGGCCGTCAATGTGAGATGCAGCGTCAGCTTGAAGAGAGGCTGTCACGACGCGGCGTCAGCTTGAAGAGAGCGTCATGACGAGGTGTTGGCTTGAAGGGAGGCCGTCATGACGACGCGCAGCGGAGTTCCAAACAACAGGGGCCCCGATACGGCCCGTACAAAATATAAAATACCTGATTGTAGTCTAGTTGTGTATTTATCTGTGATTTAATCATTTTATTTGGAATTTATTTGGAATTTATTTGGGCGCATGCGGCAGCCTAGAACGGGTGATTTCGTGAAAGATATTTACAAATTCCACTATTTACATCAAGAGTAATCACCGGAGAGGTAAATGGATTTATTCCTAATTTACCTGAATATATCTACTGCACGTGCGCACGCGCATTCCCACAGCCCCAACGATCCTCTACGGGCCGCCGAAAGGGCCATAAAAATGAGAGAAACATTCGTATGCTCTAAGACGGCACGCTCGATGACCACTGGAGGTGGGGGGCACGACGACCTATGCAGGTCCATATGGTACGCGCCGGGCCGATAGGGTAGGCTAGGACGGCCGCCACACGGCCACCCGATAGGGCAGGCCAGGGCAGTTGGCACACGTTCGCCCAATAGGGTAGGCTGGGGTGGTTGACACACGTCAGGCCGATAGAGTGGGCCAGGGGCGGTGGGGCGCCAGGGGTGGTTGGTACGCATGGGGCCGATAGGGTAGGCTGGGGTGGGACCCGGCCAACCAACTCTCACTCTCACTCTTCCTCCTCTCCT
>Ga0307515_10010199_pt1 | contig 18042 bp, 10 predicted proteins | sample 17_EM_MG_FD_194513 | JGI IMG/M metagenome (GOLD analysis project Ga0307515, IMG submission 194513) | Populus trichocarpa ectomycorrhiza microbial communities from riparian zone in the Pacific Northwest, United States - 17_EM | ecosystem: Host-associated > Plants > Roots > Unclassified | place... | reverse complement strand
GCCGGGGCCGGGGGGCGCGTAGGGGGAGCCCTAAGCATAACGCATCGAATGAGTCTAAGTAGACTCGCTGGGTGCGGAAAGGGGCGGAACCCGCTACCTTGCTGCAAGGAGCAAAGAGAGATACACCCACATCGTGTCTGATGGGTCTTTGAGATGGCTGACTGGTATGTAGGCCTTCGCGCTTCGGCTGTTCCGGCCAGTACGATATTAACCCATTGAATTTGAGTACTTCCGCGCGTTGCTTGGTGAGTTTCCACACTCCGAGCTGCTCGGCATAGCTTGCCCGATAATGTTTGTATTTCCACTCCCATGGTCGCTCAAGGAGTGGCAGGCTGACACAGGCTTCGTCGTCAAACTGGTTCTGATTTTTCAGCGTTACCTTTATTGTCGTTTCGCTTTCAGTCTCGGTGGACGGGAAGACTGGATCTGACGCTTCTTCCTCGGGCCAGCTCTCTTCATCTGAATCATACTCGGTGGGGCCATCAAATTGGCCGAAGCTGGCCCGCTTCCCGTGCTTGGAGCGCTGGCTCATGTTAGTTGCGCTGCCACTGCTGTAGAACGTGTTCGTTCCCCAAGTAATACCGCTAGTTGGCGCTGATGTAGACAGGTCAGCATCGCTGCGGGGCTTCGGGTGAGTAGGTGGTGACGAAGATGCTGTGATTGAGAAAGGTCGAGAAAGTGATGCGAATGCACTTGCTAGGTTAGAATTTGACTTTTTGACATGTTGATGATGCTGTTCGGGAGACGTAGAATAGCTGGCTGTGGCACTCGCAGTGGAACGATGCGTATTGGGTCTCGAGAGTGTTGGGGGAGTATTTCCTGTGGAATAGGGAGTCACGGGATCAGAGGGAGCATTGTCACTACCCCAGGGTCCATTCGAGGAACTCGCAGATCCGAAAGTGTCTAATCTCTTCTCTAGGCGTTCCCAAGGGTTAACAGGAGTGGAAATTTGCGCATGTGATATTGTAGGAGTTGATGGAATGGACATCAGTGGTTGATAAAGACTCCATGCGGCTTCGGAAGAGGGAAAGTAGTCTAAGGAGAATGCCGGCGCTTCCATGGACATGGGGAGATCCTGAGAATGTTAGTTGTGCGCCTTTTGTGAGAATTATAGAGGGTTTAAGAAGAGAAGTCGAGTCGCTGCATTTTCTGACGGACTTACAGATTGCCGAAGGCGTTGCATGGCGCTAGAAACGCCTTCGTTGGCTGCAGGCTCAGAAAAAATGCAGGACAACATGGCGAGCATTTGCGTATCAGCAAGCTTCTCAAAGTGCTCAAATCTTTAAGATATTGGTTAGTGCCTAAGATGGATAACGGCAGGGGACTTTGGAGACTTACAGCGCAGGGATAAGCCAGGCCACGACGGGATGACGTCCCCATTTAATCCTTCCCGTGAGTTTAGGATTAGCCACCGCATCTGCTTCATCAAACGCTAAGTCAAGGCCACTGTCCTTGCGCTTTATTCGCACTAAGGATCGACGGGCGAGCACCAAGACCTGTTCCCGCCTATGCTGCTGGGCCAAAATCTCCAGAGGGACATCATTACAAAGTATAAGTTTGCAAAGTTCCCATATATCACCGAGATCCTGAAAACCATGCATTCTAGCTAGTGCAGCGTTATGAGTACAGACCGTTGGCCCGTCGCCGAACGTTTCGTATTTCTCCGCGAGCACTCTCTTACATGGTAGGATCTGCTCCTCAACCTTTATAATTGAAACTATAGACTTCGGTTTTACGGGATTTCCGTGTCCCGCGCTAGAATGCTGAGACGATTTCTGGAACTTAAGCGTTGCGCGCCTCCATGCCGCAGGGGGTTGAAACCTTCCAGCTGGAAGGAAGTCGTCCTCTTCAGAGCTAGAAGATGGGCTGGTTGAGGAAGACGAAGCCCAAGACTCATGCTCATGCGCAGACACCCTTTCCTCGTCTTCAGCGCCACCAGTCCCAAAAGTTGGTTTGTTTTTCGTGCCAGGCGAGTCAGTAGTTAGGCGTCCGAATGTGTCGAAAATGCTACGGCTTTTGGATATTCGATCTGGGCGTAGCGAAGCGAGACTGAACATCGGCTTTGGTTCCGGCTTGGGGGGGAAAAAACAAACCAGCCGACCATCTTCTGCCCACATCGCGCCACACTGCTTTCGTACAGGCACATTAACATTTGCGTTTCCGGAGGCAAGAATATCATTCCCACTCAATTCCAGGTCTTGGGTTTGGACACCATTGAAATCGGCTCCGACACCGTCTTCTTCGTCACTGGAACTCTCCTCATTCACGGGGCCTTCTAGACCGACTTTAGCGTTCTCTTCTTCGACCGACAGCCACGTGATGCTTTCTTCCAAGCCCCGTTCACCAAGGGCGTAACTAATGATCGCTTCCAAGCAACCGCGCTTCTTGCTTTGATAAAGCTCTGCAAGTGACTGTATCTCGGAGTTAAGCTTCATCAACGTCCCGTCTGCGATTGCTGCAGTGGTCTTTTCGATGTTGAAAAGAGGGGTTGATTCACGAGGGTAAGTCGAAGGGAATTTGATACTGATTCTTACGAAGGCAGCCTTACGCTCAGCACTCCACGGGCCGTAGAGTGAAACTGTCACTGTTCGACGAGACACGTCAACCTCTTCAAACGTGACTTTTCTGAACTTGCCCCCAACGTAAGTTATCTCGTCGCCTAGGCTCTCAGGGGTATCCCAGGAATATTGATGTGCTGGAGGAAGGATGCCTCCCCTTGTACCCCACTTTTCATGCGTGTCAGTCTCACGATTCCCGATTTTGACACCTTCCATCCACTTGATGGTGTTGACAAGCCTTCGACACTTATTCCTTCCTTGCATGCCTGTAGGAGTGCTCATAGCACCGCGCTCTATGAAAGTATGGGGGCTAGGAAAATCAGTCTTGCTCATCGCGGCCTGGAACAGCGTACTAAGATGACCTTTGGGTTGTGATGTATCCTTTTCAGGCTCTTTCTTTGGCAGCTTCTGTGGTCGCCTGCGCTTAGGTTCATCTCTGAACGACATATAGACAGCGCCTTGTCGAGTGAGCCCTGGCTTTTTGAAGACTTCCTTACCCTTTTCATGCCCGACCGCTTTAAGAACATGCAAATGCATTTTATGAAGATGAAGATACCTATCTGTGCCCCAGGATACAAGTTGAAAGTCGCGATTATCAATGCCATTATCAATGTTGCCACGTGATCTCCATAGAAATTCTTTGACGCAGTCTGAGTGACCTTCAAAAGAATACACAGGTGGTACAACAGCATCTCGCTTCATGCCATCGTTCAGTCGGCGATCGTAGAGGTGCAAGTCGAAACTGCCCCGCTGCGGCATTGCAAGGACACCCCAACCGAAAGGAGTGTGACGAGCTCTCCAAACTGGGTACGGGGTTCTGAACACTCTGTCTGGCATCGCATTTAAAGAATCGTCTGTAGCTTTAGAGTAGTCCCATATTTTGATTGTCTTGTCTAGGGAGCAAGTGAGAATACCAGTAGATCTAGTTCTGTTCCAATCAATACCATAAATCTTTGTTGAGTGGGCAGCAATAGTTTTCAGAGGTATCGCGCCATTTCTACGATCCCATACGCGCAAATAGCGATCGTGTGATGATGCAATTATGTGTGAGTCTTGTCGGTTCCATTTGACTTGCGTTGCACCAGCGTCCCAATCAGCAAATATCGCGAAAGGCTTTGCGAATTTGACAGCAGAATTGAGCGACAATGCAGGACTATAGGGCTGGCGAAGGTCCCAGCAGTGCACAAAACTGTCGACAGCGCAAGTCGCTAATTCGTCTGGATGATGAGCTGAGAAGTTGATATCGGTGATAGCTCGCGTGTGAGCATGAAGAGTGTATTCTATGGGAGCACGAGATGTATGACTAGACAGTTCTAAGTTGTAAACCAAAGCCTTCTGGTTGGAAGTGCTGACGATCCAGTGGGCTCGCGAGGCGAAAGGTGACCATTGGACATCTGCGACATCCCACTGCGAACGATTGGCAATATATCGAGGTGGGGAATATGGGGAGTCAAGGTCGATTATATTTAGGCCATTGCGTCTAATTCCAATCAATATTGATCCTGATGCTTGAAGGTGGAAATTAATTGAGTTTAGACTTACGAAGCTAATACAACATCGCGTCCGCTCGGCGAAATTGACGCGGCACCAATAGCCTCGTTGACGTAGATGGATACATCTTTATCAAATGTACGGCTCTCAAATGCAGATGATGGTTCTCCACTGGAGTCATCATATTGTGAGCCCATCTTGGTGTTGAGGTTGAAGTTGAAGCTATGAAAGTTGTGGAGCTGTCAAAGCTGTGGAAAGTTAGTGAGCGTGGAATCTGAACGTCAAGCTCCTACTAGGACCGCAGAGGGGCAGCAGGAGCTTGCCCCCCTTGAAAATTGAAAGCGGCTTGCAGATCTTGTAGATGCTGTGTCGAACGAGCTGTTCGTTGTTGAGAAGGACTTGGAGCTTTGGGTCATCGGCCTTCAAGTTTCGCCGAAAGGAACGGGATGCTTGGTTGGTGGGGGCGTGGGATTTGGATCTGGAGGGGCAGTGAGGACCCAGTAACTAGCCTCTCATCAAGTCCAAAGCAGCCTTGAGCGCGACTCCACTCTTCTGGCTCTTCTGGGTGCTCATATTACTTTTGATATATCGTTAGGGCGACAACATTGTTACCGGAACCTCCTTCCAAACTGGTTGTGAGACTCGAAACTTCTGTACCACCCTTTGTCCAACACTTATTCGCCTTATTCCTACTTCTTATTATTCTTGGACCAAGACACGCGGCAAGACAACACCCGACCCTTTTGAAAATTTTTGGAAGCCTAGAATAAAGTTGCAGAGCTGCGAGTCGATATGCCCCTCCCTAAGCGTATCATCAAGGAAACGGAACGCTTGATGGCTGAACCGTAGAGTTGCCTTGCAGCCTGCGGGCTCCCAATGCAAATGACCCGCTCATTTTACTGACGATGTGTTCCTTTAGGGTCCCCGGCATCAGTGCTGTTCCCCATGAAGACAACCTCCGCTACTTCGATGTTATGATCCACGGACCCTCACAGTCTCCATACGAAGGTTGGCCAGAAACGCCGCCCATATTACGAGTCGTCAAAAATGCTAATTTTTTGCACAACTCTAGATGGTATCTTTAAGCTCGAGTTGTTTCTTCCGGACGACTATCCCATGACACCACCTAAGATCCGCTTCTTGACGAAAATCTACCATCCGAACATCGACAGACTAGGCCGCATCTGCTTGGATGTGCTGAAGAGTACTATACACAACCTAATACTTGTAGTTAAGGGTATTACTAACCATGTGCAGGCAACTGGTCTCCAGCCCTCCAAATCCGCACCATTCTACTTTCGATTCAAGCTCTTCTAGGTGCACCGAATCCTGACGATCCTCTCGCTAACGATGTCGCTCAGCGGTGGAAGGAGGACGAAAAAGCCGCGATCGATACAGCTCGCGAATGGACAAAGACTTATGCCAAGGCATAGCCGGACAACACCCTCGATCGGAACACATTGCTGGTTCTTGGTGATCTCGGTCTGTTGTAAAGGCGTTACGATACTCTTACGGAAATAGCCAGCTTCTGTAGACATGCATCCAGCTGCAGGGATTTGAAGCGTCAGGCGTTTGTGGCTCACTGATTAGCTGGTCGTGCCTGATGGCACCTTTCTCCTTTACTTTACTGATAGGAAGATACCATTTCTATATGGTCTAAGCCGTGTGATCCTCTTCCCCTAGTGTTTTTGTGTTGAACATCGGAGCAAACTGTTACTCCCCTAGTTTGAGGCTCACAATGATAGTGCAGTGACTCAGTGGGATGGGATTGACGCTAGAAGTATCTTCTATACTACTTCACCGAGCTTAGGTGTAGCCATGGACTAGGATAAGTAGATGAAGACGCTTCGCAGTCTTATATTAGGTATATACGTAATCTCTCTGGAAAGAAAAAGATACTGACGCAGATAGGTACCTTTTCAGATTCCGTGAGCAGCAAGTAACATCGGATCATAGCCAAAAATCCTCGAGAAAGGAACAAGAGACTGGACTTAAGGCAGCAGAAACTCAGGGAAAAGAAAGATCCACAATGAAAATGCCTCTAATGGGCCAGCAAAGGAAAAGAAAGAAGAGTATAGATAATCTCGACAACCTAGCGCACTCGCTATCCTCTCAAAGACTAAAAGCAAGCAGATGACTAGCTAACGGAACAAAGAGACAAGGCTGCTATACTTTATTTCCTTTCCAGTTGTACTCGCTCTTCGCACTATGCCATGACGTCTGAATGAATAGTCTTTCCATCTGATCTTTCAAGTTCCTTACCATCAGTGCTTCTCATAATATATGCATACCATAATCACAACTTCTGCCCATGAGATCTCTTTAAAGATCCCTATATTTGTTCCCTTATTTATGAATGTCTAAACCAGATGACCACTGACTTCTCTAGGGCGCCGGAGTCAAGGTTCCGTCATGGCGTCAGCCGCAACTGTGAAAACTTTTTTAAAGTAGACTTCAGCCCGACAGAGAGGTAACCTAACCATGAACGACGGCTATGTTTTTCGTCTCGACGCTGGAGGAGCGTAGTAGGCTTATGAAGCAGAATTTTAGAACTCTTTGGGTCTGGTTTCATTGTAGTTCCCATTCATGCTAGTAATCTTACGAGGGACTTAAAAAAGTCTCCAAGCCAAACGACCTCAAGTCCCAAAAAAGCTTATGGTAGGGTCACTCCAAATACCGAACTGGCGGTGGGATAAGAACCACCAGATCTTTGCTCAATGCTGTACATGTCAACACAGCACAATAGACTCTTGGACCATTTTAGTCATTAGTCATGACCTGTGTGTCCGGCGTGCATTATCCCTTTCTCCCCACGGACAGCTTTTGATTCTGTGGCAATATTACATGATTACTGAGTTGCGATGATTGAGTATGGCTTCGAAAGAGGATGGAGGAGCGGGGCGCATGTGAGATTTGCCTAGAGCTTTATTAGGATATCGAATGAACATTGTCTCTGGTGTAACATCGAGACAACAGCTGGTAGATTGGCAAGGAAATGGTTTTATTTCATCGATTGATGTTCCATCAGCGAGGGTCCGTGCAATGCATCAGAACTAGCATTGATGCTCCAGACAGTGTCTCAACCACCGGGTGTGAGGGTCCTGTAGCGAAGATGAGTTGGCTCGAAGGCCACTGCTTGGGCTAAGGAGCGGCTGTTGGTGAGAGCGATGGAGTTTTTGGTAAGTCTCTACTATCATCGTCAGCTTGTTAACAAACTCCTGATCTCTAGTGAGATTCTAGACTTTTTAAATAAGGATGTGGAGGAGAGGAATGGTAACGATCGGACACTGTCGCCGTGAACAGCTCTGTCCCTGCCATCCCCCATCTGCGAATTAGGCCCTATCCGAGGAACCTCTGCTTCCGCTATCCCTTATTGGATCTTGGGGACGCGTTCTCGAGCAGACTGGATGAGTTAAGACCAACTGTTGACCGCAAATTGGGACAATATATAGCCTCAAATTCCGGTCGACACCAACAGACGACGGACTCCTGGGCTGTTCCATCCCTTGCCGGCTTATGGGGAAACGAGATGATGACTTTTATCTGCTAATGCGTCCGCTTAGACACGATCACTCTTCGTCTTGTGTTGGCCTGTCAATGCATGCGGGCGATGAAATGGGTGATGGCGGGTATGGTGTAGAAACAGGAAAGCGGGGGCTTTTTCTGTGTACTTGGGCTCGCAAAAAGGGTGAATTCTCCATGCATCTGCATCTGCATCTGCATCTGTTTCTCCTCTAGCAATGCTAACTCTCTATCCTTTAATAGATATATATATTATCTTGGTTGCCTACCCTGCGGGCTTATTTAATAGCAGAGCCACCGATAGGGGCATACCTAATGACATATTGCTTTCGCAATGTTCCTTGTCCGTTACGCACTGCCCGGTGATCACTGTCACATGACTAATGTACCCTTCCTTTTCCCCAATTCTTTCTCCTCTTTCTCTCTTTCCTCACTACAACAAACACATGCACAAAGGCTTTCATCATCTTCACTGTTTCTACCTCACCTTCACCAGCTGCATAGATGGGTTTAGCTACCGCTAGCTGCTCATTGCGATTACAGCTTTCAAAGAGCAAACCAAGTCACTCCACTTCACCCTTCTGCCTACTTTCCTCAACGTCTCAGCCTACCGAGCCACTACCGGTATTGTTGTTAGCTTTGTCAGTCAGCGTCCATTTGTTGTGAGTTATCGGTGCTTCAGGCCCTTGAACGCTTCTAGTGCTAAACATCAGTTCTCTTACAGAGTAGCTTGGAACAAGGAATCCGTCACGGGTAAAAAGGTGTAACTCACCCTTTTAAGATTTGTGATTAAGATTTTGACCGTTGGACTTACATTACTAGGAAAGATTCCCCTTTCCGGGGAGCTCTGCAAGCGTTAGGTGGTTTCCTAATTTCTTCAACATCTGGTCAATTTCTATAAGGACTTTTATCCAGGTCTTCACTAATTTCGCCATGATTTAGAGGCATCCCTGTTGCCTGGGGAGTGTTCCAGTCGTACTATGTACTCGAATACCTACCGAATCGTTCAACCTCAGACATAGCCTGGATTGGCATCATTCAGGGATTTTTCCTTATTATCTTCGGCTCCTTTGGCAGTTTAGCATCTGACGTAGCACCAATTTGCACTATCTAAGATTTTTTCTCTTAGTCTTCGGCCTTTTCGGCTGTCCACTGTCAAATGTGCAAGCTCGAGAGCTTCGGTTGGCAGCCTTGATGGAAAATCGGGATTGTTTTGAAATGTAAAACTAAAAAGTTTAAAATTTAAAAAGCTGCTTCGTGTTCGATCGTATGTCTCGGTGCGTGTACTTTTAATTCAGTTGTAGCAGTGAATGATTTTCATAAAATGAATTTATGGAGATCAAGTGGTGCTTTCATTGGCAGTTGGCGCTCTGACCGCAGGGGTGAGAGGGCGCCCTTGCGCCTCGATGAGGCTTGGCCTCGCTCGGCTGCACTATTCACCGACACACAAAGCAACAACGGACCTTCTCAAAATCGCCATCGACGACGACACCGGAAAGAACACAGGTACTGCATCACCACCGCCAAAATGCGTACCTACGACGATACCTTCAGCGGCCAGAAGATATACCCGGGCAAGGTGCGTTGCCACTTCCATCTATCGCCTCCATACAACCCTTCGGCGATGCTTCAATAGCTACTAAGGAGATTAGCGGATAGAATGAGGATGGAAGATATTAGACACGCGCTGACGAAGTCTTTTTTGAAATACAGGGCAAGCTCTACATCCGTGGTGACAGCAAAATCTTCCGATTCCAGAATGGCAAGACCGAAAGCCTTTTCCTCCAGCGAAAGAACCCACGTCGGATCGCCTGGACGACGCTGTTCCGGAGGCAGCACAAGAAGGGCATCTCTGAGGTTAGTCGCACATGAGCATCTATCCCGTATATTTGCTGCACAATTGGAGGTGGACATTCGCAGATGCAACAAGAGAGTGGCTCGCATTTCGATGCCAAGATGACGACACATTCAAAATCAGAGGAAGATGGCGCTAGTGCTAATATTTCTCTGTATTCATCTACTCGGGATATAACACATGCCTGTACTTGAGCTAACCATTCCGTTCTCCAACAGGAAGTTGCCAAGAAGCGCACTCGCCGTACTGTGAAGCACCAGCGTGCCATCGTCGGTGCATCCCTCGACGTTATCAAGGAGCGCCGTGCGCAACGTCCTGAGGCTCGCCTTGCCGCACGTCAGGCCGCTATTCGCGAAGGCAAGGAGAAGAGGGCTACCGCTGAGAGCAAGAAGAAGCTGGAGAAGGCAAAGTCAGCAGCTGGTGCGGCGCGTGGTCAGACCCAACGGATTCAGAGTAAACAAGGTGCGAAGGGTGCACCGACGAAGGTGCAAGCGAAGAGCCGTTAAGATTGGGGAATGAGTGACATGGAGATCGGGGAGGGATGGTGTGGGCGGCATGGGTTTGGGCGCATTCGATATCTTGCTTCTGAACTGGAAATGAACTTTGTTCTCAAAGCGTTTGCTTGCCAGGAAAGTCTTCATAGGTTCTGGCTTTAGGGCAATGCCATTCATGTCCTCATGAAACGCTGGGCATGTATCATGCAAGTGACGGAATATATGTATCTCTTGGGAAAGAGATAATCATCTCAATGGCAAGTCTCACTCCATTTCGCCGAGCCTCACATCCAATAATTTACTGTCTACTTCTGAAGTAATTTAAAAGGGAAGAACTCTCAATCATATTTTACCCTTACTACTACCACTTAGTTTATGATTAGGATAAGACTATTAATTCCTTTGGAATAAACATTACGCGATGATATCTACAACGACTTCATAATTAGCGTCTACGACATTCCGAGATGGAAGACGACTCCAAGTCAGACAAGCAACAGACATTATAATCATTAATCCAAACCTCATTCTCTTGAAACCGAGATCTCCCTCTGCACGCTGATGCCCCTCCCATCAGACCTCCGCAAGTTCCTCCAACTTTCCACCGTCCCTCTTCTACCATTTGCCTTCGCCGTGGCTCTGTTATCTCCTTTTGCCCTCGTCTTTCTGATGCCGCTTCCCCTGCCTGTTTAATGCTAAACTGTCTCATGCAACTCCACGGCTCGTCCCTGGGTACCGCCTCTAGCCACTGCTGCATTGGACTGTATATTTTGCCGTCGTTGAGAAATGCTTGAAGTCTCTGTTGGTATTCACCCAGTAAGGACGCGAACAGGCGGTGCGGAGGGGACTGAGCCGCACCTTTAATTGACCACGACAAGGTTTCATGTCCGCCGGCATTGCGGTATGCTCACAAGATGGTCTGATCTGCTGCGAGATCGAAGTGTTAGCTAGTCCCAGAGGTAGGTAAAGGCAACGTTGCGCGCGATATTACCTGTGGGAATTGGGCTGCTTCTTCTTGGCTCGTGTCAATGGCACTTACACGAACCAAGTTAGATGGCTGATCGAAAGTGACAGTAAGAGGCATTGCTCCCGGATGAGCTTAACTACTGTGGATAGGAGGAGCATGCAGTGTTACGTTCTTGGGGAGGGACTCCGCTGAAGGCGAAAATGATATTCTGCGTGGACAAAGGCGTATTTAATTGAAGGGCCTGCATTTGGGCTCGTGTAGTCTTGCAACCGGCCGCCTTGTCAATTTTAATCTATGTCCATTTTGTACTGCGAAAATAGACATCTTGAGTACAGCAAACTGCCAAGACCTGATTGGCGTGACCTGAATTCGTGAGTACCTCGAAGTCGATATTGGAATGTTTTCGAGTGAAGAGAGAATAGCAACTTCGTCTGCGTCGCCGCTTGATTCTCCATCCGATAGTCGCATGGAATGAAATCGTTGCGTGGCATGTTTGAAGGTTGACGAGGCCCTCAGCGGGGGAGAGCGTGCGCAGGAACGGCCCATTTGGCGAGGCCGAACCCCAAGAAGTCTATTTTGGTTTTCCAATCTCCAGACAAAATGTACGGTTTCGACCCGAGCACATCCGCGTTTGTCGACGAATCCGGTTGGCCGAAGTGCAAGAGGTACTGGCCCGATGCACGTCTACGCCCAGCCTAGTCAGCTAGCTCGGTATATGAGGGGGACTGCTCCCATCGAACGCTCCCGCTCCCTTTGAACACACTCTCTCTAAGCCTGAAGCACCATTCAACTTTTTACTTCGGGCGATCTGAAAATCTGAAGCTGTCTTCTTCCATCAAAATGGACCGGCCAATCAATGGCGCAAGTGCAGCGGATCCTCCGCATAAGCGACCCTATAGACGCATATCTCCCCAGCAATGGGAGAAACAAAAGTCGCATGTTTTGGAGCTGTACATTGAACAGCAGAAGACGCTCGAGGAAGTTGTGCAGATTATGAAGCAAAAGTACGGGTTTACTGCAAGGTGGGTTGACAACTCCGTCACTCATGGGCCTCAATCACCACAACACGCATCTCCCGCTGAACTTCAGCCTTTCAATACTGAGCTTATTTCCCTGCAAAACGTTTGAATGTCCATAATGTATACTGGCTCATATTGCTCCAGCGTAAAACAGTTTCAGAGGAAAATTAATCAATGGGGATTTGTAAAGAATATTCCTCATTCGGAGATGCACTTCATGGCTCGGAGAAGCCAGCGAAGGCTCGAAAAAGAAGGCAAACGGACGAACTTCAAGCACCGGGGCAATGATGGCGGCCAATTTCAAGACGTCCCTGCCGAAAAGCTGCAGAATTGGACTAAGCGATTTCAGCCGAACAGCCCCACTGAGGAATCCTCATTTCAAAGTACGTGCAGATTTCAGAATAAGGAAAGCATAGTCAGCTAAGCAAATAGGCACGCCTTCGAACATTGCGTACAGCACGCCTTCGATTAGTACTGAAACTAATTCGGACTTCTCAAGCCCATCGTCATTCTATGCAAACGCTGCTGCAAGCATTACCTCCTCTCTCTCCTCGGAACTTGTCGACGAGAAGCTTCGCGAGTTCAATAATGAGTTCCTCCGCATCTGGCTTAACCCCCATGGTCGTTGTTGGAAGCGGTACCGAGAGGCCAGGCAAACAGTTTCCAATGTGACGGCAATTCGCGAATGGAACGGGCTGGATGCATCTGCCTGTCTGGACATCCTCGACGGGGCACGCGCACTCATATTTGCCGAAGAATACATGGGTGCGGAGAGTTCAAGACTGCCGCGACCGGGTTCTACCATATACTGGGCCCGGACCATTGGCTGACCATTACTGCGGAATTCGAGGCTGCATTGATGAACGCGATGAACGGAGTAGATTGTGGCAGCGCGATTGTTTTCAGGATTCTACAAGAGTCGTTGGTGGTTCTCAATGGCGTCCGTCAGAAGTATATTCGCGAAGAGGTTTTGCTCGAGGATTTGAACTAGACTCTGGTGCTTATGGCTAAATTAGCACGCTTCTGGACCTAGACACCTGAAAGTGATAGACCACTCGTACCTCGGGTCAATAATCACGTGAGTCACCGTAACGTGAACAGGATGATTTCAGTAAAGGGCTCACGGTGTAAAGGAGGTGCTTTCGGGGTGCAGAAAGGGTGCTCGTAAAGGAATATTGGGAAGTTGGCTGAGCATTCCGGTATAGTATTTGGCACGTCCGGAGAAAGTGAAAAGACGTCCAGATACAACAAGCGGCAAGGAGGTATGTCGTTGGTATGCTGAGTAACTTCTCCGGAACATGTATCCAAATACCGACCACGGTTATCACGGCCAGAATCCAATGGAGATGTAAGAAGGTCTTATAGAAATGATGTCGCACGATGGAAGAGGAAGTGATTAGAATTGTAGTCGTAGTAGGAACAGCCTAGCTCATTTGATCAGCATGTGCTCGTTTCAGTAGGAGGTATTAACTCACCACTAATAACGTGGTTAACGGGGTTTTGACCGCTCCCTGAGTTATGACCGCGCTAGCAGACCGCCTTCTTCTTATGGCTAGATTATTGCCTAAAGAAGTATACTGCCGCTTCAGAAGTAAACAATTAACTTTCTTACATCTCAACTCCACGAAATACACCACCAGTCTATACCTATGCCTCGTTGGCCTTAAGCACTAGATGCGGAAGACCGTATGCAGGCTGCTCTTACTGCCTGGCGAGCAGGCGGCTTATATCGCAGCCCCTAAGCCTACGCGGATACCCATGGAGTTCCTTCTACTACCTTTTAAAAACGACTCTGGGGTAAACACTAATCTTACTAAGTTGCCCACACTAACCAATACCGTATAACTCTTACTGGCGAGGCGGTAATTGTTTAACACTGCATATATCTTACCAAAGCTAGATTTCCATATTAATTCTATATAATTTAGACGATTGCCTCCCTCGTCCTTTAGCGGGAAAACTCTAACACCCTCGCTATTACGAAATTGCGCTACTAGGTAAAAATTGGGTATAATCTTTTCTAAGACGCTAGGAAGAGCTTTGGACTTACTATATATAATTAATTAGCTTAAAACGCGCTATTGCTGGCAACAATCCTACCCTAGTTAAGCGGTTCTTTGCCAACTACTCTAGGGCTAAGACTTAGTATAATATTAACAACGCTAACGTATAGAATATAGACGAAACTGGCTATACTATAGGCTTTACTTATAGCGCTAAGGTAGTTATATTAAGAGGTAATATTATTAATTTTAAGATAATTAACGGCTCTAGGGAGTGGGTCTTATAGATTAATATAATTAGTATATATAGGTAGACAATTCCACCGTTTATTATCTTTAAAGGACGCTAATATATAGATTCGCTATAGCAGGAAGCTAAAAAGGCTATAGGGGAGTATATAATTGCAATAAGCAAAAATAGATAGTTAAATTAAGAGCTTAGTATATAATAGCTAGAGTACTTTAAGCGCTATACCTAACGAACTAAGGTATAAAAGAGGGCAGCTAAAGATAAAACTAATAGTAAATATAACGGCTATCGACTTCTAATTATGGACGGCTATAGTAGCCACGTTAATATTAAGTTTGTTAAGTTCTACTAGTTAAAGAAGATTATATTAATCTGCCTCCCCTATTACGGAGTAAGTATAAGCGACAATAATATATAGCAAAGTAGATATTATTAAGCTATATATATAAACTATATAATAAGATTAAAACGTTATATAAGGAAAGAAGGTAGGAAAATGGGAAGAAAGGGTATATATTATGGACTTAGTTGCTTAATTAATACGTATATAGAGTAGAATAGGATTTAAGTAGTAGTCTTAGTAGAACTTAGTAGGATTTAGTAGAACTTAGTAGAACTTAGTGGAACCTAGTAGAATATAGCAGAATACAGCAGGTTGTCGTTAGGTTGCCGTAGATTACTATTAAATTGCCGTCTCATAGTTAGTCTTTGGTTACTAAGTTAGTAGAAATAGGTGGACGTGTATAAGGTATTACGGAGGTGTCCTATAATAGTACCCCCCCTTTAAACTTAAGCTTCTGCGAGATAAGGCTGTAGTAGTTTTAGGTAAAGTTTATAAAAGTCTTTTACGGCTTATATAAGTCCTATAGAGTTAATATGTTCCTATAAGGGCTTAATAAAGCCTCTTTATTTTATAAGATATATATATTAGCGTTTCCGTTTATTATACTTAATGTCATTAATTCTTTTAATAAAGTACTTATTCTTACTATCTACTTTAACTAATAGGGGAGGGTCTTATATCTATTTAGGTAGGGCGTTTAATATAGGGGTAGTAGGGTAAAGGACTAATATATAGAATATAGGGTAGATTTTAACCGTATTAGGGAGCTTTAGTTAGTAGGCGTAAGAGGAAATAACCTTCTTAATCTTATAAGGGCCAGCGTTCTTCTAATTAAGTTTCTTAATAGGTTATTTTATGTTTAGGTTTCTTATATCTAGCTAGATAAAGTTACTAATTTAATAGGCCAGTGCTAGGGTTTATTTCTTATTCGCTACGGCTTTATAGACAGATTGGGCCTATATTATTTTATTAGTAAGGAACCGTTATAGTTCCTCTATCTTCTTTATAAATTTATTTACTTTTATAACTTATAAGGCATAATAAGCAGAGTAAGGAATATTACTAAAAGGTTTAAAACCTATTTATAGGTACTAGCTGTAATTAGCTAGAAATGGGGAGACCTTTATAGTTTCCGAGATAGAATTATTTATAGTAAACTTAGTAAATATAAGCTAGTTAATCTAGTTATCTTATAAATATAACGTGTATATCCAGATATACTATTCTATTATAGCGTTTATATATTCTATTTAACCGTCTATTTCCGGGTAATATATAGTAAATAATAGTGCTTTAATATAGAGTTGGGTAGTTAATTCTTTCTAAAACATAGAGATAAACTGGCTACTTTTATTAGAGATAATTATTTTAGGGAGTTTATAGAGTTTTTATACGTAATCTAGGAACAGTTAGGAAATAGTAGGCGTTAATATATTAGGGCAGGCGATTAAGTGCTTTATCTTAGATAGTTAGTCTATAACTACTATAATATTTATACAGCCTTTACTTATAAGGAGGTTAATAATAAAGTTAATTAAAATATCTGTCGCGAGATATTCATTCCATAGAGCACGTGCATAGAGCACGTGATCTACGCGAGACGCGTATATGTATCAACACTACATTAGAGTAGAAAAGACAACATCCATCTACAACACCGCATAGTACATATCATTGTGATATATGTATTCTGCACGTTGTTAAAGCATACTAACAATATCCTTCCATCTTTAATTCGGAATAGGTAGTAGCTTTAAGAGGCTGTTATATGTCTTATATAAAGCTTTGGCTTATTAGTAGATATAGTAGCTAAAGATATACCTTTATGTCGTATTATATATATTTAGCTAATAGTATTCTTATTAGAGCAGTTCTAGGGTTTTTCCTCGGCCTAGGTAGCTGGCTACTAGTAAATTATATACATGTTTGAGGAGCTTAAGCTTAAGTTTATTATAGTTAGGTATAACTAAGCGGTTTTAGTAATATAAGCGGTTTCCATAGGCTTCGCATTTACTTAAAGAAATCTTTTTAGAGCGTCTAATGCTATCTTATATTAGCTTAAGCGTCTCTTAAATAAACTTATTATTCGGGTATTTATTAACTATAATCTATTTAATTAATTAATTAGTTATTTTAAGGACGTATACCGTAAGATCTTTAGTAGGAGGGTTAAATAGTTTAGGGCGAAGTAGGGTCTAATTTTGGTAAAAGTATGCTTCTTTTAGGGCTGGCGCGTCTTGTAAGCGTTAGGTTAGGGTGTTAGGCTTCTAACCTTAAACACCTAGGCGGTATATAATTAAGAATTAAAAATGAAATAGATATTCTAACTAGCGGGCCTAATAATAACTTAGCTGTTTTATAGTTATAAAGTACTATAGGTTCTTATAGTCGCTAAAGACCTTAATTAGAAATCTAGCGCCTTCTAGTTTAGGTTACTATTATTTAAAATATCTAATAATAGCTAATAATTCCTTATTATAGATCTCGTAGTTATATTTAGCTAGGCTTAGTTATTTTAAGAAGTATACTATAGGGTATAATACTCTATCTTTATTATATTGAGATAAAATACCTCTAGTAACATAGTTAGATAAGTTGGCTTCTATAACGCTTATTCGGTTTAGGTTAAAATATTAAAGTACTAGCGTAGTAGTAAATATAACCTTTAGATAGGTAAAGGCTTTATCCTTTTAGGTTAGAGCTATAAGGGGCAAAACTAGAGTTAAGAAGTTATTAATAAACTATTAGTAGAAATTAGCAAATTCTATAAAGGTTCTTATATTCTTAACGTTCTTAGGTTCTTACTAGTTTATAATTACTTTAACCTTCTTTAGGTCCATTTATATACCGTTTATAAAAATAAGGAGTCTAAGGTATAGGACTTCCGTTTTATAAATGTCGGGAATAAGGCAAGCAGTTGTCACGTATCGCCGCGACACTAGCGTGGCGAGGAGTCTTAAGCTCCTCGCCCTTCCTCATTCTAAGAAGAAGAATATTAACTAATAACTATCATACTACCTACAACTTGTAGATACGTGATATTACCTCATAATACCAACACTAATTAGTGGTTAACTTCACAGTTAAACTATAAAATAGCTAGGTATTCCACTAAAAAGAGACAAGCCACTATACTAGTGCTACTCATACTAAAGGAAGCTATCTTTTAAGGTTAGAACTAGTCCTAAACCTTAAATAGAACTCTTTTACGAATCTAAGGATCTAAAAGGCTAAAACTAGTCTTAAGCCTTTCCTAGATTATAGATTCTTACGTCTATTACGCAGAACAACACGCTTTACAAGTCTTCGTAATTTAAGGCTAGAACTGGTTCTAAGCCCTATAATCGCAGATTCTTATTACGAACGCGTACTAAACGACAATCCCTATACTAATAATACTTCCCTTCCTTTAAAAATATAGCTACTCTAAACAACTGGAAAGACTCCTTACTACTAGGGGTAGCTATGTACGCGAAACTTATTGATAAAGATTAGGACGAATTCGCCTTTAATATAATAACTTATACTATAAAATAAGTT
>Ga0307515_10010197_pt1 | contig 18044 bp, 9 predicted proteins | sample 17_EM_MG_FD_194513 | JGI IMG/M metagenome (GOLD analysis project Ga0307515, IMG submission 194513) | Populus trichocarpa ectomycorrhiza microbial communities from riparian zone in the Pacific Northwest, United States - 17_EM | ecosystem: Host-associated > Plants > Roots > Unclassified | place... | reverse complement strand
AACAGATTTCTTAGGATTTCTCAATTGGGTCCTTTCATCAATTTCTAATAATAATTTCACCAGAATTTTTTTAAAATACCTAAATGTTTTATAGCATAAAATGTGCAAGAGGATATTAACAAAATATTGATATAAGGACTCAATTGATAATATATTTTGATTTTAGTGCTCAATTAAGGATAAAATATAAGTTAGGGACTAAATTGTCTAAGTATCTAGCACGAACTATTTAGATGTCTGTTTCCAGTTCTAAACAGTTAAAAACAGAGAAAAGAATGAAGCTTTGGCTTCCAAAGTCCCATGCATTCATGGCCACACCATTGGCTTTCAGATCAATAAGAAGGGCTTGTTTTGCATCTTCTGTTCTCAAATGGGAAGGTGGGGTCTCTATGGTTCAAGGAGCTTCTAGAGGAATTGGCCTTGAATTTGTAAGCTTTTACTTTAGTATGCAAAGTTCTTGTCTTTTGATTGCTTCAATTGTTTCTTGCATCTGCTAAAAATGGGTTGGTGTTTTTTTGTAAAGAAAGATCTGGAGAATAATGTTTAAGTTAAATGATTGGCATTTGGTTCTTGATAATTGATCTTAGATTTCTTGATTAGCGTAATCAAATTAACTGCATGCATAATTAAGTCTATTGATTGATATCTATCACATGGTTGCTAATGTTTCTCTCTGTTGTTTTTTCATAGTCTTGATGAATTGCTAGAGAGCTGCTAGTTTGTTTTTTTTTTTTTTTCAATTTTCCATCTGGCATTGGAAATGCGGACCATTTCCTTGATAATCAATAAAAGGGCTTTCCTGTTTTTGGTTTTTGTTTATGGTAGAGAAATTTTGTGGATTAATTCATCCTTGGAGTAATATAACAATGCCAAATCATTTTCCATGTCAGTTTTCATTGCCTTTTCAGCTTTAGTTAGTGTCATTGTTTTGTTGAAAACCCGTTGGACCAATCCGATTAGCTTATCGTGTGGTTGTTATGCCAGTTTTCTTATTAGAATCCCGTTGGATATGAGTAGTAGACTTTATTTAAGAATATAATTATTCTCATTTTTCTTCCGAGGTAGAAGTTACTATGTAACAAGTTGATTTAGTACTATTCTTGATGCCAACTGATTTTTGGGGCAATTAAATGACAAAAACTCATGTTGTAATTTTCATCACTATCTATTAATTCTGTGCGCAAAACTTGAATTGTATACTGCCTGCTGCAGGTTAAACAGCTTCTGGAAAAAAATGACAAAGGGCATGTTATTGCTACTTGCCGAAATCCTAATGGGGCAACAGGACTTGTTGATTTGAAAAATAAGTTTGCTGAGCGCCTTAACATTATGCCAATAGACCTGACCATTGAAAGTACTATAGAGGTTGGTGCTCATTTTTTGGTTGATATCTCCTGCCTTAGTCCAGGCCAGAAGAAAAGTTTACCTCTGCCTTTTCTTTTGAGTCATCGTTTGAACTCAGTTGTCTCAGTTTTTTCTGCTTCCTGCCTTGTGAAATTCTTTGGGATGACCATATCATTATTTTAAACTTACAAAAATGCTTGATGTTGGAATGACTCTTGTGAGATCAGAAATTTTTCTGAATTTCCTTTAGCATTTTCACAGCAATGATCTGGTGCATTAACACTTGTGTACCCTGATTAACTGCCAACTGCCAACATGCTAAAGGAAAGTGCTGTTCTATTTTTTTTTCTTCGAATTTCCTGATATGATGTCATATTTCAGGCATCTGCAAAGTTCATAAGGGAGAAATATGGCTCTCTGAACCTTCTGATTAATGCATCAGGAATCCTCTCAATACCAAATGTGTTGCAACCAGGTAGGAATAGAAGTTGAGCAGTAGACTTTCACATCAGCATTGTATTATATTGTAGCAAACAGGAAGCTAGTTTCTTTAGCCACTGTACTTAGGTAGGCAAAAGAATTGATTTCTTTTGTTTCCAGTGCAGAAACAACATTGAGCAAAGTAGAGAGGTCATCCTTAATGCTGGCTTATGAGGTCAATGCTGTGGGTCCTATTCTAGCGATCAAGGTACGGGGAATGCTGTTTTTAGTTAATGACTGATAATTCATATTGTGTGAAATGTCTTCGGAAGAACCTAGTTCTGCATTCATTTTGGCGTAGCTGTTTTTCGGTTAAGATCAGCTATATTCATGAATGCTGAATTATCAAATGTATTGAAGTACTAAAGCCAGTCATGCTTTCAATAGTTTTTTTCTTTCAATACATAAAGCCAAATGCAGGAAGAATCACTTTTAACCTTTCTTTCATGAGAGAAAAGAAGTCTTCATTTTAAATTGGTCCTTGGATGAATGCATGAATAGAGCACAGAAAAGGAAAACAAACACAAGCATCTGATTTTCTAGTGCTGTTTATAACTACTAGTAATTGTTATTAGTATTGAAAGAATAATTATTGCAGGCACAGAAACTCCTTAACAGTGTTAACCTTGAAGAGATGCATTCGAATTTGATATTAGTATTATCAGGCAATGATAAAGTTGTTGCACTAGGGGTTTCTCTATTGCCTTTTTGTTTCTTCCAAGGGGGTAATGATTCACATGGAGCTAAATATTGTTGTTTGCCATTTGCAGCACATGTGGCCTCTTCTGAAGGCTGGAGGAGGCTTTGGAACTGAAAGGGATGTTGCAGTGGTGGCCAATTTAAGTGCCAGAGTTGGATCAATTGGAGATAATCATCTAGGTGGTTGGCATTCATATCGATCTTCAAAGGCTGCTCTAAATCAGTGTATGATTTCTTCCACAAAGTTCCCTTGGCATGCATTTCTTGATTTATGGCTTCAATTTATCCTCTTTAACTGTTCCTTAATCATTTCCACAAGCAATGAAATGTTGCATTACTGTATGGTTAGTCCTTTCAGATCCTGAGCATATTTTATGTGAATGTGGTAACTTGGCTTCAGCTCCTACCTGTCTTATTTTCTAGTACTGCAATTAGATATGACAAGAAGAATCATGGTTACTTTAGTGAAGACATCTATGTTGGCTTATGTTTATTTTCACCTCTGCAAGGAATATTTTATACGTCAACTTTCAACACTTTTTTGAGTGCAACTTGGCAAGGAATCTGTCAAGGGCACCGTTGCCTAAGATTTGAGACTATTCATGCATGTGAGGTATGCCTTTTTTCTATGTTTGGACCATCCAATGCACAGGCTACAGATGGCATATGCAAAGGACATGCTTGGTGTCCTGAAACACAGGCATATCCAGAAGTTTTCCAGCCAAGTCTTTTTGAGGCAGGAAATACTAGTGAAGAAATAATTACTCTGTGAAGAAAATTTCCATGGTCTTCGAAAAATATTCTAAAAGATTCCCTGCATGGCATTTACTTTTGTTAAACTTTGCTGGATGTCACCTGGTTTATGATTTCTATGCTCTTCTTTCAAATATTTCTATAAAAAGAAAAAAAAAGCAGTACACTTTCCATTCTTCACTTTAAAATATTGTGAAACCTTGCTGGATGTCACCTCCTTCATCTTGTCCATTCCACCTTAAAAATCATAAAAAGAAAAAAAAAGCAGTACACTTTCCATTCTTCACTTTCCTCTGACTAATATAATTCGGTTAATTAATGTCTTAGAATGACTTTGATCAGCAGTCCTTTAAGAATATGCATATTCACATGAAGTGAATGAATACTACTAGGGCGTGGAAGCATGGTATCTTGGTGTGCATGCATGCATGCATAAATCTGTTTTGGGTGGTAATTAGTCTCTTTTACCTTTTGTTATTGTTTCGTCCCATGCTAAAACATACACATTAAAGGCATCATTATTTGAATCTCTCTTGTGGTAATACTTCTGTTGGCTGATGGTAGCAGTGACAAAAACTGTGTCGGTGGAGTTTGCGCGAAAAAGGGATCCAATTATATGCATCCTTTTGCACCCAGGCACGGTAGACACAGATCTTTCTAAGCCATTTCAGAGAAATGTCCCCGATGGCAAGCTTTTCACCAAAGAGTTTTCAGTGCAGCAGCTCTTAAGCATCATTAATAATGCAAAGAGCCATGATAATGGGAAGTTTTTTGCCTGGGATGGCCAGGAAATTCCTTGGTAATTGGTTATTGTACTGAATTGAAGTCACTATTTTTGTTACCACGCAACTCGTATATGTCCTTTCTTCGTTGATCATAAATTGATTTGACTGAGTGATCCATCCTTTTCCCTCTGTTCACCTGATGCAAAGCATGCAAATCCTCATCACGAACAACATGCTACCCCAAGCAGCAAAGTATGAGAATAATTTATTGGTTTCTTATTTGTAACTTAATTTTTCCAAACATCATTGTGGGTTTCGAAGCTATTGAATTGTGGGCTGGTCTGCAAATGCCAGCATTTCTTTTGATGTCAGTAATAAATGGACAATTGTGGCTGTCATTGGGCTTGGTCTTTAGGGCTATGGCAGATAGCTGGATCTGAAGAGCAAATGGAACTACAAGAATGTCAGTATATTTTTGGTTTGATCTAGTTATATTATAGCACAACACTGCAATGCATGCCTTGCAATATGTCAAAATTTGAAGTTCAGCACATAACAAGATCATAAGAGGAGGCAGAAGAAGAAATGAAAAGCATGAAATCTGAATCTAAAAAGCCAACTTGTTATGGTATCAAATCGCATGATTATTGAGGTACAAAGTAGGGTCTACAGACCACATGCATTGCCTTAAAGTGTTTATTCAACTAGTAGTAAAATTCTACTCTCCTAGACACTCCTCGGTCACTGCTCGACTTCGATCCACTGTAAGAAATCTAAGTGAATCCTGCAAAGCCAAAATCAAAGCATAAGCAAATCACTAGGGCCCAATTGATCATTTGCTAGTTGTCAGTGGGTGCACAAGCTGTGAGGAGAATCAATGGAACCTATGAGGTAACAATAATATACTTACGCATCACAGTTGACACTTTTAGAGACAGGGAATCCAACTTTGATGTTGCAAGCTCCAGGAATCTTGCTCAAGAACTGGTCCAATACGTTCTGATTATGTTGCAGGATAAAGTTCAATGGAGTTGATGAACCTGGCAGGACTTTCATGACAGAGCTGCATATCTTCATATTGGTTTCACACATGCAAGCACCTAAGTAGTCATAATCACATATTTTTCATCAAAACAAACAAGAATATACTCTAGACTAGGTTAGTCACTTGTGTTATCTAAATCCCAAGATGTTCATCGTAAACTCTTCGTTTGTAAATTCCAGTAAATAACTTGACGCAGCCGAAGAAAACAAGCACAAAAGAATCTCAAACAACTAAAGCCCTCATTCATACTTAAATATGTCAATGGCCGAACCTTACAAGAATCAAATAGAAGAAACAACATAAAATTCAAAATTAAAATGGAAATCCAGAAAATAAAAAGAAAATAACAAAACCGAATCAAAGAACATCATCCTTGCGACTAGTTTCATCCTTTAAGAGTAGTTTGAAGGACTTTCCAACAGTGGCTAGTTATGGACAGCCAATTCTCTATGGAACTAAGCCCCTATAATCTCATGACCAAATTTGAATCTAATTCAACAAGGCATTTCAAAAGCTACGAGTTTTTCTAGCCGACTAATCATTAGTATGATTCGGTCTTTTCTTGAGCTTAGCTCTATTATACTAATTCATAAATGAGCTTGCTAGGCTTTTCACATCATCCAGTTATAGTGTATTCACAATAAACTGTTCAGAACCATCAAGCCCATCTAAATCCCTAAACTTTATATGTTTAAACATCCCTTTTTCATGTTTGCTTACCATAAGTAAGACTCAGACCACAATCTTAAAGATGACAGAATACATTAGTAGACACATCAAATCTTCTTCAAGATACTTCAATTTATTGCATAAAATATTGAAAACAGCATCAAACATTGATGGAAAAGATGTAAAGGAATTAATGTTTTGGTGTACAAAGCAAAATTTGTTAATTCTCCTAGAAGATACCTATTCACTAGAGATAAATCCAAGGACTCTCAAACCTTTGAGAGCTAAAGTAAGAAGTTACGAAAACTATAAGGACTAAAAAACGGCATACCAAAAAATTATTGTTTATGACTCCCTTGTTCTACAGTTTAAGTCATGGATGAATTTCAAAAAAAAAGAAAAAAAGAAAAAGTCATGAATTGAATTGAATAATGCACCTAATTAACACTCATCCGTATAGATTTGGACCTTTATGCTATACCCAAAAACCCTATAAAAAATCCCATCTTTCCCTCCAAACCACAATTTACTGCCATCCCACGAGATTCCACAAGCACTACACAGCAGCTGCCATACAGTCTCCAATGGAAGCTGCGGGCACAGATTCCGATGGCCGTGAATTCAAAAATCCAGATGAAATGTGGTTAGAACACACTGGAGACACTAACAAGAAGACTCAATGGTACCATGATGGTGTTGCTTATTGGGAAGTAAGTTTGTTTGTTTGTTTCTTTATTTGTGTTTTTTGAGCTCCCAATTGAGAAAGATGAAAGATTGATGAGAGTAATATAATGGGTTTTTGCTGTTTTCTGTTAAAAGTTTTGTTTTTTTGAAGTGTACGGGTGTGTTTTTGAGGACCCAATTGAAAAAAAAATGGAAGTTTGATGCAGAAATTAAAGTGGGTTTTTGTTGTTTTTAATAAAGTTTTGGACTTTTTGTGGTTTGGTTTGAAGGGTGTGGAGGCATCAGTGAATGGAGTGTTAGGTGGATATGGGCATGTGAATGATGCTGATGTGAAGGGAAGTGAAGGGTTTCTACAGACCCTTTTAGCTGAACTGTTTGTTGACGGAGGAATTGACAGGCATCTTGTTGCTCTTGGTATTCTTTTTCACTGTGTTATTGAGTATTGAATTTAAAGTAGCAAACTTTTGAGTTTTTTTCACTGTCATTTGGTGATGGGAACATGTTTTATATGCGAAACACATATTTTTAATGATTCTAGTATTTATTTAGGTGGGTGAAGCTGAATTTTGCTTACAAGGCTGTCTATTTACATTTAGCATTTGGGAAAGTTTCATATACGAGAAGGAAGTGAATAGAGCGTTTTAGATTAGTTGGTGTGCTACAGAATTATGACTAGTTTTCGAGTAAGAATTGTTTCTAGATGCTAATGAAGCTCATGTATCACTTTTGACATTTATAATGGTATCATTATGATAGCAATTGTCACTGAATATTGATGCTACTATGTGTTGGCTCGCTAGGAAAACAAAAGTCTCTGCATGTAGTGCCCGTATAAGGAAAACAAAAGTCTCTGCATGTAGTGCCCGTATAACACGTTTTGAAGCTGCATCTTGGTCATAGGATTCTATTGTGTCAGATATCATTTAATTCTTAAAAAAGTTTTAACTACTATTTCAAGATCTTGAATCTTAATCAGCTTAATTATTGGCCATGCACATCGCTTGTCAGTACTCTAAAGTTGAAACTCTGCAGATTGTGGTTCTGGTATTGGGAGAATCACCAAGAATCTTCTCATAAGGTTTTTCAATGAGGTAAGGCCATTGATCCTTATGTCCCTGTATATTACTAGATGTATGAACTATGAGTTGTTTGTGCCTTTCTACAACTATAAAATCCTGACGCAGCTCATTAATCTTTTCATTCTCTTTCCAGGTTGATCTTCTTGAGCCAGTGTCGCATTTCCTTGATGCTGCCCGTGAAAGCTTGGTCCAAGAAAATCATATGGCATTGGATAAGCACAAGGCCACTAATTTTTATTGTGTCCCCCTTCAGGTAACACACTCTTAGATTGATTTGAAAGCTTGATTTGCTCTAGGATGAAATTGGAATCAATATAATTTAGTTTGCAGAGTCACAATGAATCAGTTATTTTTTTTTCAATATATAATTTTCCAAATTTATTTCTTTCCTACAGTATATTATACATTGAAAGGATTTTTCTAGTCACACTACATTCGAAAAGTACATTTAAAAGGTTGAATATAATGTGCATTGTAAATTAATAGCTATAGCCCAGCTTACCTTTCACTATTTTTTTCTTTGCTTTTGTTTTTTTCTTCAGTAAATGAGGTTTGCTTGCCTTTGCCTTTAGGAATTTACACCAGATGCAGGAAGATATGATGTTATCTGGGTTCAGTGGTGTATTGGGCATCTCACAGATGATGACTTTGTGTCATTTTTCAATAGGGCTAAGGTAAATCAACGTTGGCCTTGAGTTTAATATTTTAAATACCCAAACAGTTATAGTGTACATTTATTCATCTACAAGGAATGATTATGATATTTTCTTGAATTTTTGGTTGTTTTGTTGAAATAACATGACTTGTCCTTGTGTGTTAATTAAGGACTACATTTCTCTTCATTTCAAGTGTTCATTTTGTATTTTACCAATTTTGTAGTTGCCATTTTTTCCAAGAAAATTAACATGTACTATAAAAAACTAGTAAGATTTACATCTATCATTAATTAGAAAGAAAATCTTGAAGTTAAAAGTCTAATTGCTTACGAGTTACTTTATCAAATACATGATGTTCTTGACTTCCACCATCTAGGTGGCTGGGGTTGCATTTTGGGGGTGAGAGCTTACATTTCCATAGTATGTACTGTCATTTCTTTAATTTTCATGCTGATTGCAGATTGGCCTCAAACCTGGTGGATTTTTTGTCTTGAAGGAGAATCTTGCAAGAAGTGGTACTTTGCTTCCTTCTATTTCATAGTGAAAAAATGTATTGGCCCACTTTCCATTGAAGATGATTCTGAAATCACCTTCGAAGTGCTTGATGTCCATACAGAAAAGTGTAGTTGCAGTTGCTGCAAGGATCTAATGTTATTGACTTCTGAACTCAAACTGCATGTTTTCAGGATTTGTGTTGGACAAAGAAGATCGAAGCATAACCAGGTCTGATTCATACTTCAAGGGGCTCTTTAGTCGGTGTGGATTGCATCTCTACAAATCAAGGGTTAGCTTCTATGCATTTTAACTTGAAATAGACAACTAAAGGTGCTTGTACTAGTTCACCTTATATGGCTTTCTATCAATATTCTCTACTCATCCTACTCAATTAAGCTTCATTGCAAAAAGTGTAGCAATGTGAGAATGTGTTCCCAAAGGGACTCTTAGAGCTGTATTTGCATTTGCATCTGCAGTTAGTTTGATAAAGCAGTCTATTTGCATCCCTGCACCACAGATGAAGTTTCTTGTTGTTAGTTTAGGTGGGGAAATAGCTCGTGAGCTTTAAATTGGGGCACAAACCAGTAATGATGCAATGCTTTAAGTTGCACCCCAACTGATATTAGTGGATTGAAGATCAGAAATTGCACTAGAAATGCCCAGTGCAGAACTGCAATTTGGCAGCCCATTTTTGGACATGACAGTATGGGTCAGCACACATTTCTGGTTAGCTGTCCTCTAACAGCCGCATCAATCATTATTGTAACTGATTTTTAATCTGTGTAATACAGAACTTTATTGCTGTACTTGTATTTACTAAAATTTGAGATTTATTTTTATTATTTTTAATTGAGTAATTTACCAATTTGAGTTGGAAAAAAAAAAAAATAATTCAGAGTCGTAGAGCTCTCCTCTCTCCCTGAAGCCATGTAACCTGACTAGCAAAATTTTCACCTCCAGTTAGCAGTATCCGAGGTCCTAGCTAAATATAAAATAAAAAATCCTGATGGTCCAACCTATGTCGATAGTGAATTGCTGCTTGTACTGCACACCAAAGAGACTTTGCATTGATGTTGTTCATTTGATTACTTTCATTGGCTTAATCAGGAACAAAAGGGACTTCCCAAGGAGCTATTTGCTGTGAAGATGTATGCTTTAACAACTGATATTCCAAAGAGAGTCATTAAGGCCAGATCCAAAGTTCAAGCCAATCGACCTGGGATAATCAAATGAAAATAATTTCTCGAGCTTTAAATTGTTGCAAATGGTGAGTAACTACTCCTATAGAAACAAATGTCTGTAACTGAAACCATTTGAGATTAGATGGTGAACTTATTTTTTCTACATTTTTAACGAGTTTGAAATCCTCTTAAAAAGATGTCTGCAACTTCTTCTCATCAGTTTAATTACAATATCGAAGATGTTATCATTGTCATGACATGCTTTAAAGTTCTGCTTTGTTTTCAACTCGCAAAATCAATTGGTATATTGTGACCTCCGTGAAAGAAACCGACAAACTTTTATTCACTGCTTGTTTCTCAGTTGGTCAAGGGGGTGCTACTGCAGCGTGAAAGCCTGTAATTTGGGATTCTAATCTGGCTTGATGAATTGACGGGCTGGAGACAGGTGAATTGATAGCTATCTTTGATTCTGGCTCGGTGAACTAACCAAATTCATTCCTGCCATTGTTGAGTGAGGAAGTCACCTTCAAGAGTATAATAGCTGATCCGAGATGGGCTGGTTAATTTAGAGTCTGCTACATGTTTTTAATACAGAACACTGGATATTTCAAGATTTTTGTGTTCCTTTGACTGTAGATAGAATGATGTATCACCAGCTTAGCTTTTTTGGGTGGGTGTAACAAGCCTACTGCTGGAAAATGATAATGAACTTGCTGCTGGAAAATGGAATGAACTTGCTGCGGGAAATTGAATGTTGAATTAAAGAATAACAAGTTAAAGACGTCTGAATGTTTTTGTGTTTTAAAAGTGGTTTTAAAAAAAGTTATTTTTTTATTTTAAATTAATATTTTTTTTAAAATATTTTTAGATTATTTTCATACGTTAATATAAAAAATAATTTTTAAAAAATAAAAAAAATATTATTTTAATATATTTCTAAATAAAAAATATTTAAAAAAACAATTATAAATACATAGGAACCAGCCATAATTTTGGTAACTAAGACATACTAGAACTCACTTAGAGTTGCTCTACAGAAGCCAACAGTGACTCTTATTATACTAAGAAACTGACCTGGCCGCCATGGAGTTTGAACTTCAAGTTCTTATCTCCTTATCTAGAGGTCTGTTGAGTGGAGTTTATCCCTTCCAGTTGATTTTACCCTTAAAATTTAATATTTTCAGTGCCCAAAATAGTTATAATATTCATTTGTTCCCCCACAAGGAATGATTATGATATTTCGTTCAATTTTCTTGCTGTTTCGTCGAAATAATCAATGTTTATATGTATTGAGGGACTAGATTTCTCTGCATTTGAAGGTTCAATATAAATTCCACTACGTTGTAGAAGCATTTTTGCTAAGAAAATTATGACAAACTTTCAAATAACTACTAAGATTTTAGAAATATCAGGCATTCCTGACCAGCTGGGGGTTCTGAGTAATGAAAGAACTTCTACTTTATCTGTGTTGTTTATTTGTAGAGAGCTTATACTTGACAATAGGAAACAGGAGGACTAGAATTGCCCAGTGCATACTTGCAATAGATCTAGTTTAGGGAAGCAATAGGTCACTGTTAATCCATGGATAATTAAGTTAATCTGGTTAATTATTTTAGTCAAAATAATATTGTTTTATTTTTTTTAAAAAAATTATTGAAGTTGATCCGATCAGTTTTTTTTTTTTTAAATCATTGAAGTTATCCCAACTCAAATTTGGTTGGATCAACTATATTTCACCAAATTAATATTTTTTTAGTTTAATTTAAAACTCATATCAGGTTAAGCTTCAAATAATTGGTTTTCCATGTTAACCTGCTTAGCTAGGCCGAGCTAATAAAGTATGCCTGCAATAACAGCAGAATAGCAGCCCATGTTAACCTCGCTAGTAGATTTTTCACCTCCGGCTAGTAGCCTCCTAGGTCTTGGCTAAAGATAAAATGAAAACTACTGATGATCGAATAGAAATCTTGAGATTGAACAGCTAGTAGCCATTTATTTACTGCCTAATTGTTTCTCAGTCTGCCTAGGGGTGCTATCAAAAGGTTGTGTGGCATGATAACTTGTACTTTGGGATGCTTATGTGGTTTGGTGAATTGACAAGCAAAAGACAAAAGCCTTGGTGGTTATGCTACTTTGCAGCTGGTTTGGGCATTCTGCCTCTCATGCCTAGAGTCTGGACTCACCATTGCTAGAATCCTTTCCTACAACTGCAGTCACGAGGAAGTCATCTTCATGAGCACAGGTGTGTATTCGATCCATTGACTGCTACATGTGATGTTCTATGACTGTATCACCAGTTTCAGATCTTTTAGGTCTGGTTTTCTGCTGTTTCTGCTGCTTACTTTGATCATCTTGTTTTTTCCTGTGGAAAATTTTCATCAAACAAACGAAAAGATGCCTAGTCTTGTAATGGTTCGAGAGCTGAGGTTGCATCTTCCATGTTTTATTGCAATATAATCATTAAAAAACAATAGCAAATGCATCTGCTTACAAAGAATATATACGATACACTTAAGTTCTAACACAGTCACTTGCAAATTTTGCTGCTTATAGAATCTGTAATATAATTGAAACTAGTAAGATCCAAGATGTTATCAGATCATCTTCATTGAACATGTTTGTGTCCTTTACCTCCATCTCCATGAGATCTTTTATGGTTCTGGGGCGCTAATTCCAGGCAAGACTCATAGACTTTGTTTATCATATGGGATATCTGATTCAGGCTTGGATGTTTGCTGATTGATTGGTCAGTGCACATCAATCCCAGTTCTATTCCATGTTTAGCTTGATCAAACATATTTTCTGGCAATTTCATTCTTGCATCAATCACTTTGTGCAAGTTTTTAGGATAATTATCTCTGACATACTCAATCAATCCAGCCTCACCTCTCTCAAATTCCTGTGACCTCCTATTTGTTATGATCTCTAGCAGAAATATTCCAAACTTGTGAATTTCTGAAGTACCAAGAAAATTAGATTTCAGTCAAGCAAACCATACAAAAACAAGAGAAATAAGGGATAGCTATGAATAGGAGAGCACATACTTTTGTTGTTGCTGTATTGATCTCCAACCTGAAACCTTGAAAGGAGTGGCTCATGATTGTCCGAGAGCAACACACTGTTTATCCTGAGATCATACACAACTTCAGGCCAATGTTCCTGCAAATAACGCATGCCGTCCACCACCCCAATTAGCATCTTCAACCTTTGCTTCCATGGAGGAGCTGAACCTGATAGCCACATCTCAATAGTCTCTCCATCTGTCCATTCAGTAACAATGGCTCTCTGATTTCTGTTACTGCACCAACCTAATACTTGAACTAAGTTCTTGTGGCATAGTTCAACAAGAACCTTGCACTCCTCAACAAATTCCTTGCGTTTCTCCCTTGAAATGCAACCCCTGTAAATTTCAATCCTGACTTGAGTACTGTCTCGCAAAGTTCCCTTATAAATTTCTACTCCTTCACTTCTGACCATCTGGTTTTTTCTTGAAAACCCATTGGTTGCTGCCCTTAGCATTGACGGTGTAAACTTGTGCTTTCTTTGAAACATTCTTGGTAAGTAATCCGGCCTTTGAAAACACAGCCATCCAAAGCAAACCGCCATTAGAATCACACAGATTGGAAATCCAACTAGTAAAAATATGGCCTTGATTGTATAGTTCCTGTCACTTGGAAGGATACCAGAATGAATAAAACTTGAAGAATTAAACCTTTTGAAAAACTGAGAATCTGAGATTTTACTCTCTGAAAAATAATTATATGACAGGTTGAGAAATGTAAGGTTGGTAAGAGGAGCAAAGCTCTCGATTGGGAATTCTCCGGTAAGGCCATTAAGGCTCAAATCAAGAGCCTGGATTTGGTCACAACATATAACTTCTTTAGGAAAACTACCCTTTAAAGAAATGTTTGACAAATCAATGGAAAGAATGGTTAAAGGGCAGTATTTCCAAAAGAAACTGTATGACAAGTAGAGTGGTGCCATCTTCGGCCTGTTTCGCAGGTCTATGTTGTCGAAAGAATGGACACAATTTGGATTCTTTGACTCATTGCAAAGATGGCTTGCAACAATGGTGAACTTGAAGATTTCTTTCAGGTCCATAGAAGAGGAGTTACAGTATCTGAGAGAAGGATTGTGTTGACAGTTTTTCATGATTGTGGTGTTGAAATCTGACGGGGGTTGCAAGTTTGCAAGGTCCTCTACTACTGATCCTGAGATTGCTGAAGAAACTGTGAGTGATAATGTTGTGAACAGAAGAAGGAGAAAACGTGGAGAAGCCATGAAAGAAGTTGAGAGAAGTCTCTGAAAGTCAGATAGATATCCAAATTTTCAAGCGGTTTGCATGCATTTGCAATGTGGAAGTTTTGGAAGGTTTATTATTTGAATTTGTAGTGCCAAATTTGGTGGTTACCATGCCAGGGAGAGGACAAATGTATCTCATCAAATTGTTTTGGGTCAAATATTTAAACAAAAATTCAAACCTTCAATGATTTAGGTGAAGTAAAATATTCTTCTATAGTCTTGATACAAGTAAATTGGAGAGTTGGACATAGTTTTAGTGGATTAAAAAATATTCAATGATATAATAACAAAAAAAAAAATCAATTTAGTTTTTTATACATGACCCAATAATTTTATAAAACTGTCAAGTAATGTGTTTCCAATTAAAAAAAAACTGAAGTTTTGAGCATTCTTATGAACAAAAATTCTTACAATATAATTCTTGTTTATACATCATTGAGACTTTGGTTTATAAAAAAACATAGTTATTAAACCTCATCTAATCTAGTAAGTTAACTTAGAAAATCTATAATACATAAATTAATTTGTGTCGAGTTTTAAGTTTAATTGGAAAAGATTGAAATTCGATTGAACTGATCATGTTTTTATTAACCTGACAAACTCAACTTGTCTTTGATCATTAACAAAAATTCTTAGAATATGATACTTAATTATACATAAATCATTGAAACTTTAGCTTGTTAAAAGTATAATTATTAAACTTGATCAGATTCAATAATAAAAAACTCATGATTTGAAGATTAACTTGGGTTTCAAATTTAATAAAAAATATTTACATGGTAAGACTCGGTTAACTTAACAATGATAAGTTAAAAAAATAATATAATTTTAATAAAAATAATTGATCTGAACTCAATAACTTAATCCATTTCCAAACAAGATTTGATAATGATAATTATGATGGAAAGTAGTTTATTAATACTTGTTATGATATGTTGTATTAAATACATTGTTATTATTAATATAGTTGACATATTTTTTCAATAATTAGTATTTTTTTTTATCATATACTATTTATAATTGTGATCAACATCAACATTATTAATATTTTACATCAATCAAAGGAAAAATCTTAAAATAAAGGAAATTAATCAATACATTTCATGAAAACAAGAAATTTACAAGAAATTGATAAAATTAGGACCTAAAACTAAAAGGAAGATTGACAGTCAGCACCTATTGCTAACATTACAACAAGGAAAGTTAACAATTAGCAACTAAACTGAAGATATATAATTAGGGCAGGAAAAAAAATTATCAACAGATTCTACTTAGACATGAGCAAAAAGCACACAAAAAATGCACCCTCTTGACTGATCCAACTGCTATCAACTATCCAAGCAATTGACCCCCCAACAACTGATCAATCTCCTCAATGACCAAGGGTTTTGATTGGATTTGGCAATCGTTAGCAATGGTTTGGACAAAATCTCTTGGAACCAAGCATTTCTCTTCTGAGTACAACTTCTCTTGAATTGCTGGAGATGTTACAAGGAGAGTTTGAAGTTCCTGTGTGTGCATTGGCCCTTTGTTTTCCTGTAACATTTATTTAACACATAGGTTCTAAATCTGAAGAACATTTTCAGTACCTGCCAAGAAATTTGAAAGAGAATGAGATTTTACCTGAGTTGACCCCATGAGTTCAAGAATTCCAATTTGAGCCTGCAAGAACTTGACATACTTGGAAGCAGCTTGGAACATCTCAGCAGTGTTCATCTTATGCCCACCAGGAATAAACTTTCCAAGCTCCCGTGTCTTCTCGGTTATCTTCCTTCTCCTCTCACGCGCAGCGATGCTCTGTGTAGACAAGCTCACTCCAGTACTTGGTTTCTTTGAATTCATCACACTCTGATCAGTCCTCCCAACATTGAACGTTATTGGAACCTGAAACTTAGGTTCCGGGGTTGGGATTTCTGGAAATAATTCTGGGAGTCCTGGATTGGGATTCGGAGCATATCCTTCGAAGAAATTCGGTTCAAAAGTTGAGTTGAAATGATCTGTGTAGGTTTTTGGGCGTTTCGGGTAGTGGTAGGACTCAAAATCTTGGAGAGGAAAGATTTCGGGGGAGAGAGAGATTATGTTATCTGAAGGAGAAGAGAAGTATGGGAGGAGATCGGTGTAGCTATCCGAGTAAACTAGCTGCTCCTCAACCTCATACAAAGGGTTGATGAAAGCATCTGAAAACATCATGTTGTCATTGCAAGCAAAGAGCTGATCATTTCCTATCTCTATGTCGCCTTGTGGATATTCTGTCAACTCTTGAAGGTTGTGATGCTGAAGCGATGAGCCCAGGTTTGAACAAAAGCTTAGAGCCATGGAAGATAGAATCTAGAAAAGAAAAAAGATCACAAACTCCATCAGAATTTGGGAAATCATAAGCTAAAGAGAAACTCTATACTAATTAGAGTACAAAAGCCAACAAAAAGCAGTTACTTATCTGAATTACGGCTATCATTCATTATATATGTATCAGTTGTCATTAACTTCAACAATTAGTACTAATTACTAAGCTTGAGTGCTGCTAGTTATTGCAATCAATAATAAAAAAAACCCAACAAATTCTTGAGTGAAAGGAAGACAAATAGGCCGGCGAACAAGCCTATAGCTCAACTAGAACATAGATCCATGCCCTCCTCATCTTCAGAGATCTCGAGTTCGAACAACAAGAAGACACATGAAATGACAAGAAGAAATAGTGTGGAGAAGCATAACCCATTTGAGCATAGGAAAAAAAACACACACAGAAGAATTGATAGAAGCTGAAGAAGTTAGCCAAGAAGCTAACAACTTAGAAAAGATCCAAGAAAGAGAATATTATACAGACAAAATCATGGGACAAAAGACAAATGTAAGATACTTAAGAAAGACATATACTATATATAAAAGGAAATCCACAAGACATTAAGAGATAAAGAAACAGAAAGATATGGTACCTGAGATTAAGATACTTGTAGATATAATATTGTCTTTTTGAATTCAGGTAGACCTAAAGTCACTCACTAACAAACCTTATCAAACTAACACTTAACAGGACACAGAGGCAAACAGCTTGAAAAGTAGACGACTTGCTGAATATTGTTAACTGTGTGAGTGAGAGAGAGGGGGAGAGGGAGAGGAGTGGGGGAGTGGGAAGTTAGAGTATTTGTAGGAGATTAAGGGGGGGATTATGGGTGGAAGATGGAGTAACCAACTCCTAATTATTGGGGAGCACTAAACTATAGCTCGTCATAGGGGTGGTTTTTTTCTTTAGCTGCAAGCTAGCTAGGGTTTCCCATTTGTTCTCTATAAACCGTTACTTTGCATGCATGGCGGCTGCTACATTTTACTACCTCATTACTTAACCTTGCGGTTACTCTTGATTTAATTTGTTTTGCATCAAGGATTAATCCCTAATAATAATTAGTAGTATTAAGCATGGTTATTTTTTTTTAAAATAATCATCGAGATCAAGAGTATACAAGAAAATAACAAAAAAAAAAAAAAAGAGATGCAGGGAGAAAAAAATCTACTATAACAAAAACAAAGGCCATATTAAGCATAGTTATTAAGCACGAATCTACTTGTTGGGTGACGTGGAAAACTCATGGTCTGCTCGGTTAATCTAGGAGTTCCAACCTCTAAACGATGTCATTTCTATGTTATCACGTATAATTTTTTTTTATTTTTTTTTTGAAATTAACCCTATCAAGTTTCATTTGAGTTTACCCTAATCAATCAAGTTAGATCATGTTAACTTCTAAACAGTTTGAAATGAAACAACCAAGCTTGATGTTGATGTTGGTGAGTTACCTGGTTAACTCGTCAACACAATTTAGATAACTTTAGTGATTTCAATCAAATTAGAAAAGAATAGGACTTATGCAAAATATTTATCTTCCTAGTTAAGGCTGCCTAGTATATATACGTGACAAGTTCACTAGAATTCCCATGCT
>Ga0307515_10010196_pt1 | contig 18047 bp, 2 predicted proteins | sample 17_EM_MG_FD_194513 | JGI IMG/M metagenome (GOLD analysis project Ga0307515, IMG submission 194513) | Populus trichocarpa ectomycorrhiza microbial communities from riparian zone in the Pacific Northwest, United States - 17_EM | ecosystem: Host-associated > Plants > Roots > Unclassified | place... | reverse complement strand
CGTTAAACTTCGCCTATATATTCTTTACTTAAAGTAAGAGAGCTTTATTTAATTTAAAGAGTGCCTATTATATAATATTAGCTTTAGCTTAAATAAAGTACCTAGAAGAAGAGTTATATAAGAGAATTCTCTATATATTTAATAAGTATATCTACCACAAAGAGTACTTAATTAAGTGTTGTATAATCCCCTTATATCTCTAATGTTACATAGTAGAATGGCTTTAAAAAGGTGTAAATTGTATAAAGAAGCTTCTAGTCTTGTAGCGAGATATAATCCTTAAGCGTATTAAAGTTGCTTTTAATATAGTTATTAATTCCTAACTTGTGCTTAAGTAAAACGCTTAGAATTTAATACTAGCTATTCTATCTTATATAATTATTAAGTGGAACTCGTTTTCTAACTAAAGTTTTAAACTCCTTTATATAACTCGCTAAGGCATAAAAGTATACTATAATATTATAAAGCTTACTAAGTAGGCCTATTACTTGGAAAGCCTATTTCTGCTTAATCTCTTTCTTATAACTTTACTCCTTTCCGCTTATATTATTCCTTTTATATAACTTAATAGCCTTAAGTTTAAGAGTATCTTTAAAGAGGAAGGCCTGGACGATAAGATTAATAGTATATCCCTAGCAGCGGATATATTGTTAGATAGAATCTTAGGTAATATCCTTATTATTAGTAAGATACCTATAAATCGTATAATAAAGAGTATTATTTATTATAGAATTATCTATAATAATAGCTTTAAGCTTTTATATAATCCTATACTTCTCTAAAACTAGAAGAAAAGTATTATATTGTTTAGCTCTACTATAACTAGGTACCGTATAATGGGTAAAAAGAGCTTTTATTTAGTTTTTCTGGCTATTAATAAAGTAGGCGCAGACTATAATAAGAAGGTAGTTATTTAGAGACGCCTAGATATTAATAAAAAGATAAATATTTATTAACGCTAATTAAACTTGTCTGTATATGATGTTTTTCTATAACTAGAAGAAATAGGTAAGTATTTAAGAAATTTCTTTATGCGTTGTTATTATTAAATTAGATAACTTTAGGTTAAGAGCCTAATAGAAGATATAGAACTCTTCTTACTCTATAATCCGAAATGGAAGGTTTTATATAATAACTAAGTTAATAAGAGCTTGCTAGATAACTTCCTTATTTAGAACTTTTGTAAAAACTATAGAATTAACTTTATCTGTCCTAAATTCTAATGCTATTTATACCTAAAGCTCCTAAAGCTTTTTAATGCTTGCTCCTTTATATAAGGCTATTTTAAATTAATAGAGATTACGTGGTCTTTCTTAAGGTGTCTTTTTATATTTATAGTTAATAGTGCTAAGTAACTTTCGCACTAATTGCAGTATATAAGCTTTTGGTTCTTTTTATTGTATATTAGCTCGTTCTTATATAGTAGGCAATGTTACGGTACTGTAACGGATCTAGTTAGGGGGCTTGCTTAAGCCTTAGCATATATATATAAACGTATCTCTTTCTACCTTCTGCTTCTTATCTTAATATCCAAGTCTATAGACTACTAATTGTATAGGCTTACGCTTGTTATATTATAGTACTAGAGTCTTAATTAACCGAGTTACCGTAATAGGCGAGTAAATTTATAGACTAGAGATTAAAGCTATGCCTATTATATGCTAGAGCTCTTAATTAAGCTAGGAGTATTTTTAAAAAGAGATAAATCCGCTTCTAAAGCCATGTTTCGTATAATACTGCAGTAAAAAAGTAGTAAATTTAACGAAAGAAAATTTTGTGGGGAATGCCAAGAGAATATCACAATACTTGGTTCGATACGAGATATCATATCGATCGTCAATCGTCGATTGTATCGAGATAAGATTAGATTTTACCCAACCCTAGCAGCTACTAGGGAATAAAAAAGCGGTAGAAAACTATAAGAAATAAGAGATCCTAATGCCTATCCCTGTCCTTTTATAATTTATCTCTGTCCTTTTGCTTACTAATATCTCTTTACTAGGAGCCTAGTAGAAGTTAGCTCCTTCTATAGATCCTGCTATTATTAGCCACTTTCTAGTAGCTATTCCTGTCTTACTTAGGAATAGAAAAAGCGCCTCTCTTCCTTTTTATGTGCAAAATAGCTTCTTTAGAGAAAGAGAAGAGCCTAGTTTCTTTTGCATTTCTCTTCTTTCTTCTCTATATAGGTTGTAGTCTAGTAGTAGGTGCTTAGGGGTTTATAGTGCTCTACATTCCCCAAAGCATCTACCTTCTTCGTCCTCCCCTATTACTTTAGTAAAGGATTTAAAATAGCCTTTTAGGATATTTATCCTTAGGGGCTTTAAGAGAAAAGGAATAGCTTCCTTTACAGATCCTGGTATAGTGTTTTCCTTTATTCTTATTTTGCTGCCAGTTATTTTCCCACTGTTTTAGTATCTTTTCTCTTGCTGCTCTCCCTATATAGGCTAAAGAGGTATAAAAAGGTTGTAGTTTTCTTTTAGAAAGGCCCTTTTTTGCTAGCTTATCTACTATTTCGTTCCTATAGATTCCTTAATAGCTAGGAACCTAATAGAAGTTAATAAAGATCCCCTTGCTAGCTAAATAAGAACAGCTTTACGTAATTTTAAATACTAGTTCTTGCCCCCTTATAAGAGAATTAAGCTGTAATCTCTTAATAGCCGCTTAGCTATCTATAAAGATATAAACTTGTTTCTCTTTTAGTCTTTATTGTTTTAGGTGTTCTAGGGCCCTATAAACTGCATAAAGCTCTGCGTTTATAATTTTCATATAGGGTCCTAGATTCTAGTATATTGCATATTTAACCCTATTTCTCTCCCCTATTTTACATAGCGCAGCTATATTTAATTTATTGTCTTTAGAGCTATCTGTATAGTATATATCTACTAGGTCCTACTCTAGGGATTCTTATAGATTTTCTACTAGTCTTAGATGTTCTTGTGCAGCTTCTTCCTTACTACCTCTTAAGATAGAAAAGGATGCAGAAATAGGGGGAGACCACGGTTTTTGCCAATCTAGAGAGATTCTCTCTATTTTCTAGTTTTAAATTAGCTACTAAACTCTAGAGGCTAGAGATAGTAGCTGTGTCTTTAGCTGTAATCGGTACTTTATAGTAGAGTTTTTAGAGCTGGAATTAGAGCTAGAACTAGCTGCTAATTCGTCCCTATCTTTGTTAACCTCTTCTATATAGACCTTCTTAACTACGTGGTTTTTCTTAAATTTTAGGATTCTTAATGCGTAGCTATTGCAAAGCTTTTTAAATCTAATTCTAGGAGGAATAGAGGCTTTAATCTCTATAGCTTGACTAGGAGATCCTCTAAATGCTCCTAGAACTAGTTTTAGGGCCTTATTTTATAGAGATTAATACCTATCTAGTAGGTAGTCTCTAGATTTGCTTTTCTACCAGCATTGTACTTTGTAGTCTGCTATAGTAGTAACGCAAGCTATATAGAGCTGTTGTAGGGCTTATAGAGATAAACCTCTTTATATATTACCCAGTCTTCTAATTAAATAGAAGGCTATTTTTGCTTTAGAGATTTATATTTCTATATATTGTTTAAAAGTAAGCTTAGAGTCTAGAAATACCCCTAACTACCTAACTAGGGGTTTAGGGGATATTTCTACATCTCCTAGCTTTAACCCTTCTTCTATAGTAGTGCGTTTACTATGGAAGTGTATAAGCTCTGTTTTGCTAACGTCGAAACTAATAGCAACCTCGTTAGCTTTAGATATTAGCTCCAACGCTATTCTCTCTAGCTTTTTGCAATTAGATTTAGCTGAATTTAAAGTAACCGTAATTGCAAAATCGTCTATATAGCTAAGAGAATAGGCTCGTTCTGTCTGTATGCTGCAGATATTGCGTATATATAGTAGAAATAAAATAGGGGATATAGGCGATCCCTGTGGTATCCATAAGACGTATATATTTAGCGTTAGAGACAGATTAAATATTATAGGACGACCGCATATTTATTTACGTATACTTAGCATAAAAAGACGGTTAGCGACTAGACGAAGCCGCAATTATAACATATACTAACTTCTTTTCTATATAACGAGAATAGAATAGTATAACTTTACTAAGTAAAAGAATAAACGTTACTAGCTAATTATAACGGTTAAATATAAAAGATTTAATAGGAGGTATTAGGAATAATAGAGGTTATTAAATTAAAGACGGGAATGCTATACCTCTAGTAAACGACTTAAAGATAGGAGATATCTTTAAGGACAAAGATAAAGAGGATAGGGATAGTGTTATGGACCTTATATCGGCAGTAGTACAACTACTAAGAAAAGATATAAATAGGTTAGTTAAGATAGTATAGAAGGCGCTAGAACTAATTAAGCTATAGAATAAGGGGTAGCTAAGTTACATGGCTAGTTACGTTATAAGTTTAGAACGTAGAAACATAGGAATGTAGGAACGTAATATACCGACGTACTAACGTACTAATATACTTAGTATATTTCTTAGGTGTAGTATTGTGTATTTAAAGGACTACAGTCCCTACCTAAATAGTTCTCTTCTTTATAGTAAATCTTAGAATATAATTAGAGTTAATCTATTAGGCAACCTACTCTACTAGTTATATTTATGTTGTTAACTATTCTATACCTATATACCTAGCTCTTTAACAAGTCCATCGTGGTATTTCCTATAAGGCTTTATTACAGCTAAAGCTTAATTAGAAAGTAAAGGAGTATATTAGCTACTATAAAAAGTATTAAGTATATAAAATTTAAAGGTATAAGCTATGGGGTTTACTTAAATCTATTTCCCCCGCTAGTAAGCTATAGTAATATTATGTTATAGACTTTATTACAGATCTCGCGCCCTTAAAAAATGGGCAAGAATAAATATACAATTTAGTTCTTATACTTATTAACAGGGTTTTAAAGTATATCTAATACCTTCCTATTGATAAGACAATTAATATATAAGCACTTGCTAGCTTAATTAAGGAGAAATACTTTCTTAAAGTAGACTAGCTGTACTCCATTATTACTAATAGAGGTAGCGTCTTTATAAGCTAGTATTAGTTAGATTTATGCTTTTATTTAAAGATAGACTACTATTATAATATAGCTTTCTATCTATAAATGGATGGGTAAATAAAACGCTAGAACTAGGAACTAGGATCTTACCTATAAATATATTTAAACTATTAGTAAGATAACTAGTATAAGCTACTTCCGTACGCGGAGTACGCCTATAATTTAAAGTAATACGTATTATATAAGTATACACTAATCTAGATTACCTATAGCATCTAACTATCTGGGTTTAATAGTATACCTAGCAACTACTGGCTAAGGCTGTATAATTAATTATAGGATCCTACCGGGAAGTCTAAAAATATTTACTAGAGAGTATACGGATACCTTTAGGAATGGGAGGAGTAATAGAAGTAGGTAAAGTAAAGCCTATAAAATACCTAAAAGCAGCAAAGGCTTTAGTATAACCGTAAATACTAAGATAAGTATTTTAGAGTAGGCGATAAGGTCCTATTATATTTAATAAATATTAAGACCTATTAACTATTAAAGAAGCTTAATATAAGATACCTAGGTCCCTTTTAAGTTAAGGAACAAATTAGTAAGCTAGCCTACCGTCTCTAGTTACCCCTATTTATGGCCTATATATATTTAGTGTTTTATATAACCCTATTAAAGCTATAGTATAGACTACCGCCGGAAAAGAACTTCCATCTAGGCCTAATTAAATACCCTAAGGTAGTGGGCGAGCGGTATAAGGTTAAAGCTATACTACGCTATAAGTCTGTTAAGAATAAGCTTTAATATAAAGTTAAATAGCTAGGCTAGCCTACTAAAAATTCTATATAGGAACTAGAGGGTTGCCTTAATTATTATAAAGATATTTTAAAAGAATATTAAAACTATGGTCTACAATTTACAAATTATAAAAAGCGCTCTAATACTATAGTGTTATTGCGACCTATAAAAAAAAGCTCGCGGAAAGAGTAAATAGGTTAATTTTAATATAGAAGAGATAGGCTCCAGAAACTATAAGGATTAGGGCTATAGCCTAAGGCAGGACAGATCCTTAGCCTTTTTATATATATAGTATAGAATTAATTAGGCATTTTGCTAGAATTACATTCCTATTAATTAATCTATACTAGGAATATTATTTTTAGAGCTCCTAAGCCTTTTAAGGCCTTTTTAAGCACCTAATTAAGGTCCTTAATTACTACTATATATAAGAATAAATCCCAAATACCTAATCTAAAAAGCCACTGTACCTTATCCTTAGGAGTAGGATTAGTATCTATTGGCCCTTTAAGGGATAGCTAATAAGAATAAGATCTAGAACCCTTAGTAGGGGTAGGACGATAAGGTGTAGTAAAAGTAGAGATTCTTAAACGCTTAACACTAATATTAGGTCCAAACTAATATTAATAAAGCTCTTAGGGCATTAGCTTATAGTTAATAAAGATACGCTTAAGCCTAGAATAAATAGATATATTAGCTGGCTAGTATAGTCTAGAACTACTAAAACCTTACTATAGCAACTATTAGTTACCTATCCATTAGGTACCTAAAGGGTAACCTACTTAATATATATACGCAAACTCATTTCTATAATAAACGGCAACCTTCTTTTTATTACCCCTATCCTTTACCCTATTCTTAGTATACTAGCCTTACTCTTATATTAGGCGTTACTAGCTAGTTTACTAGGAATTATAGGCTATATAGATAGCTGTAGCATAGTCTTAAATTTAACCTAAATATTTAGTATTAGCGCTAGAATAAAAGAGAGCCTGGGCGATATAATAGTTAAGGATATTAAAGGATTGTCGCTACTTAGGCCTAGGCTATTAAAGCTAAAGTTAGTAATAGAAATTTATTAAGGATAGAAAAGCTCACCTTAATATAACTGCCGCTCTTAGTACGTATATATTAATTATAAGGACTAAAGGTATTAGACCTTATATAGTAGGTCTTATTACAAGCCTCTAAAACTCTTTTATTAGATTTCTAGTCTTTTAAGGATATATAGGCAAAATTATTTAGGTTAAATTATACCTAAATATTATTATAATACTAAAAAATAACGTTATAGACGTTTTTAATAATTATATAATAGCTATAGGTGCTATTATAAAGTGTCCCTTCTATTTACTAAGCAGTAAAGCTACGCTAATTATATGGTATAAGACCACTAGATTTAAAAGTATATATACTAAATCTTAAAAGATAAGTCTCTTTAACTAACTAATTAATACCTTAACCGCATTTAATAGCCTAAGGGTAAATATAGGAGTAATATATTAGTAACGCAGGGGATTATAAGAACGGATTATAAGAAAAGATTATAGACTATATTTTAATAGCTAAAGATAACGGTAAGCCAAGGCTCTATATATTAAATTCTATACTAAAAGGTTTTATAGAACCATATAGGAACACTAAATTACCTATAATACTCGCGATTAATTATAAATTAGTATAAAGGCTTAGAAGTAAAGTTATATAAAAATCCTTAGGTTAACCTAGGTAGTTACTAGTACGCTTTTAATAGGCTTCTAATAGGTCTTCTAATAATCCTTATATCTTTTCTCTAGTTATATTTTTTTCCTATTAAGGTTTTTTAGAAGTTTAAAAGTAGGGGTTAGATAGATAATATATAGCGGTATACTAATATCTCTCTAATATTTCTCCAAACCCCTTCTGGGATATGCCCTTATAATCCCCCTTTACTATAAGGTAATGGCGATTAGGGGCTAATTATAAAAGGGGGGGCAATATAAGGGATATTATTGCGGTTACCTTAGATTGCCCTTAGGATAACTCCTAAGTGCCCCTTAAATAGTTGCCGGTTATATACTAGAGGCACGTACCTATAGTATATAGTTTTTACAATTCTAAAAGCCTTACCTCTTTAAGGATTTATCTCTCTTACTAATCTATTCTATTCTACAATCGTGTTCTTATAGCTCCCTATTGTCACGGGAGTCACCCGCGCACGTTCGTCTCGTGACACCTACGTACGTCCCACGACTACCCCTATTTCTTTGACCACGTTGACCTGACCTGTTCTGTTTCCTCATCCAAATGTCTTTGTATCAACCACGCATAGTTACGCGTACGTAGCCTTCTTTAATTACTACCCCGTTTAGTACATTGTATTCCAGCTCGTGCCCACTTCCGTGACACTATATTTGGATCCCTTTTCACGTACCTGACGGGTCTAGGGCTATTGGTCGCGGAGCATGCCTTTCTACGCCTAATAAGAGGGTAGGAATAGGAGCTGCTGGCTGCGAGTAGACTAGGACGCTATGGTTCTGAACTCGTACGACGAGACGCCACGCCGATACGCCTGTGGAATCACGACCTGCCGACAAGACTCCGCGCCGATTTGCATACGGACCCCGCGCTGGCACTGTACTGCCACCCGACAAGACCTCGTGCCGATACGTATACGGATCTGACAAGACCTCGCGCCGCTACGCCTGCGAAACGAACCCGATAACCTGTTGCGCCGATAAGCCTACGACCTAACCTGAACACGACTAGGTAGAGCCTCGCTCCCTAGGTACCCTGCCAGATGGAGCATAGCACTCTGGACCGACCCTGTCGCTGAAGCCGCCTGACCCTGTCGCTGGCATCGTACTGCTGCCGCTGAAGCCATCTGAACCTGTTGACAAGAGCTCCGCGCCAATATGCCTGTGGAACCCGAACCGACAAGCCTCGTGCCGATATGCATACGAACCTGATAACCGTCGTGCTGATACGCCTACGACCCGAAACGATAAGCTCCGTGCCGATTCGCCTACGGAACCCGAACCTGTTGACAAGACCTCGCGCCGATATGCATGCGAACCGACCCCGTCGCTGGCACCGTACTGCTACCCGAATCTGATAAGATCCCGTGCCGATATGCCTACGGAACCTACGCTGGCACCGTACTACCACCGACAAGTACCTACCTACGACCACGAATACTGCACCGCACCGATAAGAACCTGCCAAGACAATACAACACTGCACCGTAATCCGACATCCGTTTTTCCCACCCACCCACCCCTACACACGCTACACGACATACCCCCCACAGAGGGGGGGCCCTACCGGCCTCAGGGACGAGGCCTGGTGAGGGGGGACCATATATGGATATGTAAGGAAAACCGTAGAGCTGCTAGAAGCGAGAGAGGAGACCGTACGAGCTTCAGCAAAGCGTCTCTAAGCGGCGAGGACTGTAGCGTAGCTGGCGAACAGAGGCTGGGCTATGCTTTGGGCCCGACGAGTCAGTGGCCTAACAATTAAGCAAGGAGGACCGAACTGGCGGAGCCTGCGCAGCGGAGGACGTAGAAGGGCGGAGAAGGCTAACGAATTTTATTTTCCCGTAATGGATTTTTTTGTATACACGACACAACAACGCCTCGCAGGAGCTCGGACGTAAGAGGGGGGTACTGTCACGGGAGTCACCCGCGCACGTTCGTCCCGTGACACCTACGCACGTCCCACAACCACCCCTATTTCTTTAACCACGTTAACCTGACCTGTTCTGTTTCCTTATCTAAATGTCTTTATATCAACCACGCATAGTTACGCGTACGTAGCCTTCTTCAATTACTACCCCGTTTAGTACATTGTATTCCAGCTCGTGCCCACTTCTGTAACACCTATCTATAAAGTCCCCTTATAAATTATGTCTATAGTAAGCTTTTTAGTAATATTATTTTTAATAATTACAATCCTTAATTATTTAGGGTGTCTCTATTACTATAGAGACTACTATAGTAATAGAGATACCTTAAATAATTAATACTTCTAAAGTTTAATATTACCTTAAGTATTATAGTAACTAAGCAGCCTTAACTATTTAGGGTGTCTCTATTACTATAGTGACTACTATAGTAATAAAGATGCCTTAAATAATTAATACTTCTAAAGTTTAACACTACCCCAAGTACTATAGCTCTCCTATAGTAATTAAGCAACTTTAACTTCCTTCTAATACTTAGTGCTAAGTCTTATTATATCGCTATAGAGCCTATAAGCCTTATTATATCGCCGTAGAGCCTTATAAGCCTTATTATATTACCGCTAAGGCCCTTAGCCTAATTAGGTAGGAGAAGGTCGCGGGTTTAGTTCCTATTAGTAGTATATTAAAAATAAAAAGTTTATTTCCTATTAAGTAAGATATTTAATTACGCTGTTGCGGCTCCCGTTAAGGTCCATGTAGTGGGTCTATATAGGTATATATATATATATATATATATAAAATAAGAGGGGAACCGTACAGCTAGGGCTAGATAAAACCTCTCCTTCTCCTATTGTGCGGCCTATGTAGCCTCTCTTCTAGTTAGTGACTGCTAAGCACAAGTAGACGTCTCCTTAAGGCGCTATAGAAAAGCTATCTTAATGCGTACTCCTAGGTCCGTCTAGTAGGTATATAGTTAGGCCTAGGTTCCGTTCTATTCTATTCCTAGCTGCTCCAGTTATCTAGGTATAGCATAGGCTAGTAGCCCGCAAAGCTAGTAGTATAAAAGGTTAATTATTCTACCACATCTACAGAAATGCCAAATTCTGCCACTTGCAAAATTCTGCCATATTCTGCCATACCTATAGAGTTCTACCGTGTTCTGCCACACCTGTAAAATTCTGCCATATTCTATCGCCTGCGAAATTCTACCAAATTCTGCTATATTCTGCCACACCTATAGAGTTCTACTATATTCTGCCACACCTATAAAGTTTTACTATCTTCTACTATACCTATAGAGTTTTGCTATACTCTACTACACCTATAAAGTTCTGCTATCTTCTGCCATACCTGTAAAGTTCTGCCATATTCTGTTACACCTATAGTATTCACTATTTAGTGTTTATCCTCCTCCTTTTAGAGCACCTCTTAGCCTCCTTCCTTTACCCTAGCCAGTTCTTTAGCTAATAAGAGGTACGGTAGGAGGTTTATCTATATAAACTAGTCCGTAACCGCCTTAGCAGCCTTCGGCTTAGCTAAAAGCTCTCTATATAAGGATGTTCTAGTATAGTAGTATATTTCTACCTGGCTAGCGGCGTGCCTAGGGCAGAACACTACTATATATATTATTAATTGTTAGTTGTGGCCGCATAGGTAGGCCGGAGTTAGGTGCCCTAGTACTTTTTAATAGTAGAGGTATCTATTAAGCCCTATATACTTAGTTCTAAGCAGTATATTAATTATACTCTTTACCTTAGTAAGTCTCACGTAGCGTTTAAAGACCTTCTTATTCTATGGCTTGGCCTAGGCCGTTATATAATAGGTAAGCGTATTCTAGTACTTTTTCTATTCCCTTTTCTACTGCTCCTTAAACGCCTCTTATACCCTAGCCCTTTTACTCCTCTTATACTGCGCTTTAGATAGGTCTATTAGCCGTATATCTATTTCTAAGATAATAGCCGCTATTCTCTTAAGCTTATCCCGTCTAGTGGGCCGTATTAATAGCTTCGTTTTAGGCCAAAGTTAATATACTATTATGGCCCGTATAGTATTACACTCCCTTTTAATATACTCTCTTACTAGTCCTTCTTATATCCTTTTTATATAGGCTATAGCTAGTTCTTCTAGGTATATTTAGAGCGGTAGAAACCCCGTCTTATACTCTAATACTGCTATTAGCGTTAATTTATATACCCCCGTAATAGTATAGAGGTATAGGTTCTGCGCTATACCTAGCTGGCGTAGCTTAGTTTTGCTTATCTTTTTAGGCTTTATCTACTCCGGTAGTAAATACTAGGTACTATATCCGTATAAAATTACCGGCCGGACTATGGCGGAGTATATTATCCGCGCCTTTTAAAAGGAGGCGCCCTATATAGAGGCCGTAAGCTGGGTTAGTACAGCTATTTAGGTAACCGTTTTCGCCTTAATAATGTTAATATATGGTCCCTATTTAAGCTTTAAGTCGACCTATACCCCTAATACGTATAGGTTACTAACTGGGCCTTCTATAAAGCCGTATATATTAACTATAGCCTTTATATTAAACTTCTTATAGCTCCTTATAAAGTGGATAAGGTGGTACTTTTTAGGGGCAAATACTACCCTATGCCGGCGTGCCTACGTCATATATACTTTATGTGCCCTCTTTAGGGCTTTATAGTTCTCCTCTGTGGTCTTGCTATATATTAGTATATTAGAGTTATTAACGAACCTAAATGCCGTAGTGGTGCCTCCTTGCAGCTCTGGTAGGAGTGTGTAGGTAAAGAAGAGGAATAGGATTGGCGATAGCGCTAAGCCTTAGGGTATGCCGGTGTTCGTTTATATTATTTATGCCATATATCCTCCAATTAAGAGCCTCGTTGTTCGATCCTTAAGGAAGGACTTTATAAACTATATTATCCAGTAAGGTATAGCTTAGGCCTTTATATTATGGATCATTCTTTTATAGGAAACTCGGTTAAAGGCCCCGGAAATGTTAAGGCTAAGCAGTGAGGCTACTAGGTTTGGGTTGCTCCTCCACACTATATACACCTGTTGGGTTAGTAGCTCCAGTGCTGTCTGCGTTAAGCGCCCCGGCCTTAATTTATTTCCTATTAAATTACGTCTTAGCAAGGCTTTAAATTAATTATATTATTCTTCTCTTATTTTTAACGACCTAAGTTATATTAAACCTATATATTTGCATCGTGGCTTAATAGGCTACTTAAGAACTTTGGGAAAAGTAGTGTAATTATATTAGCTAGCTCCAAATTAAATTAAAGCAATTATAGAACTTACTATACCACTACACCGCGGAGACTTTATATTATAATACCTGCAATTTAATTAAATTATAATCCCTTCTAAACCTTATAATTAAAATTTTTTATATAAAATACTACGTTAAGACTTATAATGCAGATGTAGATTACAACTTAAGCAAAGCTTAATTATAATGTAATTGGTATATAGCCCTAAGATTAAGATCTATAACACTAAAAACAGGCTCTAAGCTACTGATTTTATACTAGCAGAATTAAACTTAGCAAAAGATTTGGATAGTAAAGTTACTGCTAAGAGTTACTATCTGGATCCTGTCTGCTAAATTAGGGGCATATTTAAGGCTTGGCACCCTAATATGCATATAGTACGTCTCCTTCCTATATATACCTCTTCTTCTTCTCCTTAGCTTAATATCTTTATAATAGAGCATTCGTTCGCTTTATCTTAAAGCATTTATTTAAGCCTCTATTAAGGTATTTATTTAATAGTTTAAGCCGTTATAAAGCTAGCCTTAAGGTCTTAGGAGTTTAGGTAGATTCTAAACTTAGCTAGAATATATATATTATATAGGCGACCTATAGGAAAGTAGTAGTATTTATAATAGTATTATAGATTATAGCCTTAATATAGAGATCTTCTTTTAGACGTATACGTCTACTATATAGAGTAGTAGTAAGGCTAATAATACTATATAGCGCCTAGATCTAGGGCCTAGGATTAAATAGTAAGCTACTAGTAAAAAGCTTTTTAGCACTATTAGCTAAATTATAAAACTAATACTTATATAAAACTATAGAGACTTATAGAAGAATACTATACGCTATATTAGAACGCGAAGTAGTAGTCCTATTACTAGACCTATATATTAATATAATTGCTATATAAAGAGTAGTTATAGTATAAGGCTACCTAGTAAAGGAAAATATATATTTAATACTAATAAGGAGCGAAGGCCCTCTAAAAAAGTATCGCGCCTAAGTATACTAGCTAGGAAGCCCTCTACCTATAGGTATATTATAGAGTGAGTATAAGCGGCGATAATATATAGCAAAGTAGATATTATTAAGCTATGTATATAAACTGTATAATAAGATCAAAACGTTACGTAAGGAAAGAAGGTAGGAAAATAGGAAGAAAGGGTATATATTATGGACTTAGTTACTTAGTTAATACGTACACGGAGTAGGATAGGATTTAGGTAGTAGTCCTAGCAGAACTTAGTAGGATTTAGTAAAACTTAATAGAACTTAGTAGAATATAGTAGAATGCGGTAGATTGCTGTTAGATTACCGTAGATTACTATTAGATTACTATCTTATGGTTAGTCTCTAGTTGCTAAGTTAGTAAAAATAGGTAGATGTGTATAAGGTGTTACAGGGGTGTCCTATAATAGTACCCCCCCTTAAACTTAAGCTTCTATAAGGTAGGGCTACCATAGTTCTAAGTAGAGTTTATAAAAGTCTTTTACGGCTTATATAAGTCCTATAGAGTTAACGGGTTCCTATAAGGGCTTAGTAAAGCCTCTCTATTTTATAAGGTATATATATTAGTGTTTTTATTTATTATACTTAATATTATTAATTCTTTTAATAAAGTACTTCTTCTTACTATCCACTTTAACTAGTAAGGGAGGGTTCTATATTTATTTAGGTAGGGCGTTTAATATGGGGGTAGTAGGGTAGAGGACTAATGTATAGAATACAGGGTGGATTTTAACCGAATTAGGGAGCTTTAGTTAGTAGGCGTAAAAGAAGATAACCTTTTTAACCTTATAAGAGCCAGCGTTTTTCTAATTAAGTTTCTTAGTAGGTTGTTTTATATTTAGATTTTTTATATCTAGCTAAATAAAGTTATTAATCTGGTAGGCCGGTGCTGGGTTTAGTTTTTATTTGCTGCGGCTTTATAGATAGATTAGGCTTATATTATCTCGTTAGTAAGGAACTATTATAGTTTCTCTACCTTCTCTATAAATTTATTTACTTTTATAACTTATAAGGCGTAATAAGTGGGGCGAGGAATATTACTAAAGGGTTTTAAACCTATTTATAGATGCTAGTTATAGTTAGCTAGGAATAGGAAGGCCTTTATAGTTTTTAAGATAGAATTATTTATGGTAAACTTAGCGAATATAAGCTAGTTAATCCAGTTATCTTATAGATACGACGTATATATCCAAATGTACTATTCTATTATAGTATTTATATATTCTATTTAGCCGTCCGTTTCTAGGTAGTATATAGTAGATAGCAGTACTTTAATATAGAGTTAGGTAGTTAGTTTTTTTAATATAGAGATAAACTGGCTGCCTTTATTAGAGATAATTGTTTTAGGGAGTTTATAGAGTTTTTATACATAATCTAGAAACAGTTAGGTAATAGTAGGTATTAATATATTAGGGTAGGTGATTAAGTGTCTTATCTTAGATAGTTAGTTTATAACTACTATAATATTTATACAGCCTTTACTTATAGGGAGATTAATAATAAAGTTAATTAAGATATCCTTTTATCTTTAGTCCGGAATAGGCAGTAGCTTAAAAAGGCTGTTGTATATTTATATAAAGCTTTAGCTTATTAGTAGATATAATAGCTAGAGATATATCTTTATATTATATTATATATATTCGGCTAGTAGTACTCCCGTTAGAGTGGATTTAAGGTTTTTTTAGCCTAGGTAGCTAGCTACTAGTAGATTGTATATATATTTAAGGAGCTTAAGCTTAAGTTTATTATGGTTGGGTATAACTAGGCGGTTTTAGTAGTATAAGCGGTTTCTATAAGCTTTATATTTACTTAGAGAAATCCTTTTAAAGCGTCTAATGCTATCTTATATTAGCTTAAGCGTCTTTTAGATAAACTTATTATTTAGGTATTTATTAACTATAATCTATTTAATTAATTAATCGGTTATTTTAAGGACGTGCACTATAAGGCTTTTAGTAGAAGGGTTAAATAGTTTAGGATGAAGTAGGATCTAATTTTAGTAAGAGCGCGCTTCTTTTAATACTAGCGCGTCTTATAAGCATTAGGTTAGGATATTAGGCTTCTAACCTTAAACACCTAAGTAGTATATAATTAAGAATTAGAAGCGAGATAGATATTTTAACTAGCGGGCCTAATAATGGCTTAGTTATTTTGTGGTTATAAAGTACTATAGATTCTTATAGTCGCTAAGGACCTTAATTAGAAATCTGGCGCCTTCTAGTTTAGGTCACTATTAATAATAGCTAGTAATTCTTTATTATAGATCTCGTAGTTATATTTAGCTAGGCTTAGTTGTTTTAAAAAGTAAACAATTACACGGCAAGTGCATATTAGGAAATAGAGGCTTCCCATTTAGGTAATCCGCGCCTCGCTTACGACTTGCGCGCTACACCCCAACTGGTAATCTTCCTCAACGACCACCATAAAAGGCCCTCCTTTTGCCGTCTTTTATCCTCTATCCTTCTTAACTTTTTCTCTCTACTCTATCCCTTTTTCCCTTACTCTTCTTCCACCCATCCTAGCCGCCCCCTCCATTGCGCCCCAATTATCTATTATAGGGCTTTTTTTTTTTAAACTCTGCCGCAGCATATGCACTATCCCTAACTCTACTTCCGTTAATCTATTTCTCCCTATTGTCTTATTTCTATATATACTGTGCCGTCTGCTTCTAAGTACCCTAAGCCGCTGCTGGAGAAGCCACTTTTAGACTTATCCCCGCGAGCAGTTTATAGATACCTCTCCTTCTCTCTTACTCTCCCTATCCTTCTCTTATTAACTTTTACTCTCTCCTCTTAGGCGAGTTACGGCTGCGGTTGAAGTGGTAATACCTTCTACTAATCGCACAGTTAATGCTAGCCTGTGCGTTTAGGAACTTATTCTCCACCTTAAGGTTACTAATAGTATTTACTACGCACTACCTAATGTATATTTTAGCTAAAGAATATATAGTACTTATGCTATTGTCTTAGCTCTAATCACCTTATATTATACTCTTTAACTTTAGCCCTTTAGTAGAATACGCTAGCTAATCCGCGCTCCGTTATCCGTGTCCCACTAGGGCTAAATCCCTTAGTAATAATATGGTAAGTCACTAGTATAAGGCATTAATTTCATTCTTATAACCTTTACGTTGCCATTATAGCCTCTATAGGATGCTCCGCCTCGTATAAAGTATCTAGCGTAGTTATAATATTATAATGCAACTAGTAGGGAGCTAGTGCCTAGAAGTTAGCTAATAACAGCTTAGCAATAATATTAGGCGCGCTATAAAACGTAAACGGAGTCCTTTAAGCTAACCGTCTAACTAGCGTAGGGCAATACCGGCAAGAATTAGTTATTAATGCGTTATCTAATATAGCCTTATCCTATATAAGGGGTTGGCCGATAATTAAAGAATTAGCTAATAATTAGTGGTTTTGTTTAAAGTAATATAGATCCTTAATTAGCTAAAAGATACGGAGAACGGTCTAGAGGGTTTTTTATAATATTTACTAGCTAATTACCTAGGGAGCTATATATACTCTTATTATAATAGAGCCTCCGCGGCGCCTATAAGTATAATATACGATTGTCTTAGAGACGCCAAGGGCGATGGGACTTCAAGCTAGTCCTTACTCCCCCTAATATAGGCAGCTCCCTTATACTACCCCCTATAACTAAGCTTATGCGCTAGGATATAGCATTTATATAGGTTCCTTATAATCCTACCTTAGGCGGCGTTATTAGTAGCGGTATATAAAGTAACACTCCTTAGCTTGGAGAGGTAGCTATATATCTTAACCTCTAGACTAGCTCCTATCCTTATAACTAGAGAAGCTAGTAAATCTTAGCACTAAAATAGCCTCCTCTTTTAGCACTCTTTTACTTACCCCTTTACTTCCTCCTATAAAATATGTTCCTTATATTCCCTTAATACTTAAGCCTAAGACAAAATCTAAGGCTAAGCCTAAGGCGAAGCCTAAAATAATAGAACCTAACTTTGGTAAAGCTGGCTCCCCCAAATATATTAGAGAGTGGGCTAATATTAATAACTTTTTAACTAATCTACTAGACTCTAAAGCGTTGCGTTCTTTAGATCTAGGACTACTAGCTCTAGTAAGAGCTATTAATTGTTTAAGTTTGCTATATTAAGGTATTATCTGCGTTTTAAACGGTATAAGATAATAGATATCGGCTAATATATACGTGTAGACGGCGAAGGTAGTCTTAGCCCCGTTCCTCTAACGTAGTCGGCGGGCTAGTGGCCCACGCGGGCCAGTGGCCCACCTCAAAACCCAACCAAAAATTAGAAAATTTATACCTTAATATCTTAACAACCACTTAATAATAAATTCTAATAATTTAGA
>Ga0307515_10010195_pt1 | contig 18047 bp, 21 predicted proteins | sample 17_EM_MG_FD_194513 | JGI IMG/M metagenome (GOLD analysis project Ga0307515, IMG submission 194513) | Populus trichocarpa ectomycorrhiza microbial communities from riparian zone in the Pacific Northwest, United States - 17_EM | ecosystem: Host-associated > Plants > Roots > Unclassified | place... | reverse complement strand
TATTTATTATTGATACTTTCTCGTGAAGTAGTCAAGCACGCTCATCTGTGGATTGATTTCGTGGAGCTCTGCTTGAGGGTCGGACCTTGTTACCTTGAATGTTAAAGCTTAAAGCTCTGGTGTTTCTAATCCACGTCGTGTGTAAGCCGTGTCATGCACGGCGTTGAGCTTACGATCTTCCGAAAGAACCATAATCCTATAGAATTATTGCTGAGTCGAGTAAAAGAAGAAGAAGCTAGAGACGGCTACTCTAGCTAGTTAGATATATATCCGTTCATCAGGACTATGCAGCCAGGACCATTCCCCACGCTGGTGATCGGCTTTTGACTCTCGCACCGCTCACATCGTGAGGGTGGTGTTAAAAGAAGCAGAGATTTACTCGTTTGGTACTCAGAAGTGACCTGCTTTATTGTGAGTACGATTCACTACTGGACAAACGTTAGTGGGGGCGCTCGGGAGTGTCACAGCACCTGTAGCACATTTCCGATTACCAGCGCCACGGCGTGTGTTTGATTCACGACGAGACTGTCTTCCACGCGAACACCATTGGGTCCTGGACACTGAGGCGTCCTCCCCCCTGTACCCTCCCTCTTCCAAATACCCCCGATCGCACACAGTGCTGTGTCTGCCGAACGCTTTATTCACAGCCTGACTTTCGGGTCGTGACTTCTCTCCTTGATGAAGACCGTGGGAAGCGCGGTTTCGAGACGTTGTTCCTCCCCGAGTTCCACTTGGGGGTGTGCGAGGTGGGATTATTGTAAACCCTCCACTCCGTCGAGGGAGGATTTGAAACCTTGGAAGGAATGCCGGCTTTCAAGTCATTGGACGGAATTCCACTTCAGCTCACGCGCCGGCAAGACCTGTCTTTCATCCCCACCAACCTTGCTTACTCGCACATTTCAGATTTTTGAATCGGTGAATCCGGTTCATGGATGCATACCGTAAGAGTTTGAACGACCGACAGGCTGCATAGACTGGTCCATGGAAATATCGTAACCATCGACTCCTTCGTTCGTGGAGGAAGGATCTCGGGTTGTTTTGATTTTTTGGTATGCCTCGACGTATTCAGTAGGGGCGGCCACTACTCCTTCGCGATACCTTCGACGATTTTTCCCCCAGTCACACAGTGGTCACGGTACGTCATCAGCGAGAATGAACGAATTCAACCTGGTCTTGGTCCCCAGTAATACTAATACTACTAAGCTCCTTAGGCCCGAATCAAAATCGAGCGCCCTTCCTGAAATCTTCGAACTAGACAAATCAACTTCCTCCCTCCTTCCAAACCGGGGGGACCCCGTCCCCGTACAGATTCACCAGATGATCAGGAGACCCATCCCGCAGTGTGATCGTGGTAATCTGGCCGGATGGGGGAAAGGGTGAGACACGATCTGCGAGACACCGCCGAGGGATAATGTATTCGAGTCTCCAGGCTCAAGCATAGAAGCCACGTCACTCCGCCTAACCATTTTTACCAGGAGGTGACCGTTGACCCCATCAGCAAAATGCGTCGAATGCTGTGACGCTGTAGCGGGCGTCTATATACTTCTCGACGTATGACAACGTTCGAGAAGTAGATAGACGCCCGACATAGCGTCACAGAATTCGATGCGTTTTGCTGATGGCCGTTTCAAGCACAACCCCCCACTATAAAGAACAGATGTTTCCCGTTCCCCGAACATCCCCAACGACCCGTCACTAATGCCGTCTTCCGAGGGCCCAACGTCCCTAAAGCCTCTTCAGAGGTGCGCCACTTCCTTATCGTGCGACCCATTGACTGAAACTAATTCTTCAGAGATGCGGAGCTGAACCCAGGTGCTCTAAAGGAACCCCTTCTGAGCAAGCTGCCAGACGATCCGGATCCCCCTAGGCCTACCAAAACCGCTCGCACATCGACGAGACGCTTCGAACAACCCAATTGCCTCTATATTGTTGTACACGTGGTTTGGTGCTGCGCCGCTTATCCGATCATTCATGCAGGGACAGTTATCGTGAAGGACATATCGTTATTTCGGGCCAGAGCCATTGTCGGGGTGTTGTGTTCAGGAATTGGATTCGTGACCGGGTGGAGTTTGGTGGCATTTGCGACCCAGTACGCCGAAGCTGCAAGTACGCACGTTTCCCGCTTTTTTGCACCCCGCAGGTGCCCGGCTCCGTGCTTATCGCCTTTTCCAAAGCATGGGCGACTGTGATCCATCTCAGTCACGGTGATGGTGGTACGGGAATCAAATTGAGGGATCTCGCAGATAATGCGCATCAACCTGAGAGCGCGCTAAGTGGAGCTAGGTTACTGTGGACTCGGCTCAGACACAAGGGCACGGACCGACATTCTAGGAGAGCTATTGAGTAGGTTTTTCCGTCCTCCATCTAGTGACCAGATTTTTGTGCTAAAGCATCGGTGACTGCAGTTCGCGACCGTGGTCATTATTCATCACCTTCTATGTAATCCTGATCCTCGCCGCCGCAGCACTCCCCTTCATCCTTGGTCGTGTAATCAACATCTCCACCCGGGTGGAACACCAATTGCGAACCTACACCGAGACAACCATATGGGGTGACCTCTCTGAGTCCGATAATACAGCGGTAATTAACTACTATATTTCTAACGCGAGTCTTCCTCTTTTTCTTGGCATCAACCCGGATAACCTTACCTCGTAAGGCACAGACACCGTTCGGCGCTTGGCCCCTAGCTGCGTTGGCGGATCGGTCTTTGTTGCCACTCCCCGTACAATTGAGGTACAACGGAGAAAACGTGTATTTCGCAGAATTGACACAGTCGCAACTAAAGTCTGATGGGAAAGGTTTGGAGACATTCCTCTGGAACGGAAAGATTTCTGGTGTGGACGAGCCGACTATTCCGTCGATGGAGGGTCTATCGGAAGGGTCACTGCTGAAGTACGTGGACCGCGGGTAATGGGGAACCTGAGACTCATGCTCGGACCTATGCACGATAGAACACCACGTTGGGGAATGAGGATACATTGCGAGAAGCTTCCAGAGCCTGAGAAGTATCTGTAAGTATGTTTATCGGCCACGAAACAAACAATATTGACCCACAGGTAGTGTTCCTCACGCAAACAGCACACTCACATATGTGATCGTCACGAAGGCCCTCCTGGAGAAACTATTTTCTTCATTTTCGTTACCTCTTCCCGATGAATTCGAGACCCCTGGATTCCCACTCGTGAGTCCCAATGATACGTTACCTTCCGGTGTCAGTGAGGAAGAGGTGGCCTACGTTTGTGCGTTCATCTTGTGTGCTGGCATTTCTATATTCAGCGCTGATCTTGCTCCAGCCTGGTTCTTGGATGACGGAATGGCACATTCGTTCTACGGTCTCCCGCCCATCGAGAGTGAATCAGGGAACTGGTGGGCTGGGATTGAGACCGTCCTTGTTCGTTTGTACAAGCGTTCCGCGCCCAACGCAACTTTCCCTGTATGGGCCACGGACCCGAACAGTCTGCCCGAAATGAGCATTGGCTACGATGCTATGGTCTGTCTGGAAATGTACGAACCTTGGATCGTGCAGATCTACAACTCCAGCTTTGGCGTCCCAACGACTATGGCCATTGTCGGCAAGTCCGCTAGCACGGATTTCGAGACGGACGACGGGAACAGGGGCCCACGTCTCGACTCATACACACGAGCCCTGAATTCCACAGACAAATACTTTACCCACCTCCTCAGGTATGCGAGTGGTTTTTCATTTGAGCACTACCGACCCATTCTCTGTAGTCGTATCAACACCATCCTGCACATGCAGAATGATAATAGTAGGCTGTGGTATAGGCCTTCACCCACGACGGTCTCGTTTACAGGCAACACTGGACAGGATGGCTACACCGAGTTATCACCACAATTCTATGCCGACGTGCGGGGAAAGATTGACGCCTCAAATACCCTTCCACTCCTTTCTGGTACAGGTCCTATCGTCGTGCGAGCGTACAAGGACGAAGTCCTTGCTTCTGCCTCATTTAACCCATACATTCTTGGAGGAGTGTTGGGAATCACGCTGGTCCTGGGAGCTCTCGCGGGGCTCTTCGTTCCGGCTCTACCATTCGACATCACACGAAGAGGGTTTGGGTTGTTCAGCTGGCTGGCCGTTCTGTATGGTCAAGAGCTGGAAGGGGTTTTTTGGCAGGGTAATGTCCATCGTCACATGGATCTTAAGGAGCTCGAGAAGGCTCTGGGCGAGGAGAGGGTGCACTTCATCATCCAGTAACTAATCTTTGAATTTTCTCTCTTTTTCGGCGGATTGGAGAGTATACACAGCTCTTGTACATATCTATTATCTGTACTTTCTCGTAAAGTAGCCAAACATGCTCGTTTGTGGATTTATCTCGCGGAGCTCTGCACCTGACGGCCGGACCTCGTTGCTCTGGATGCTAAAGCTCTGGTGTTTCTTATCCGTGCCGTGAAGGGGATATTGAAAGAAGCAAGGATTTGGCCGTTTGGTACTTAGAAGCGACCTGCTTTATCGTGTAGTACGATTCACTTCTGGACAAACGTTAGTAGGTGCACTCGAGAGTACGAGTCGCAGCACCTGCAGTACACTTCCGATGAGTCACCAGCGCCACGGCGTGTCTTTGGTTCAAGACGAGACCGTCTTCCACACAAACGTCGTTGGGTCCCGGACACCGAGACCACAGCTCTCAAGCCCAAGGACGAAAGTGCTTCACCCATCGTTGCAGACTTCGTGTCGGTCGAGTTTCCGGCCACCTCGATGGAAAGGAGTCGCCCCATCTCGTTATCCGCCCTGGTGTAGGCTGGAATCCAGCCTCAAGTCCAGAGCTCAGATTTAGGGGGAGGGGAGCTCGGGTTTAGAGAGGAGGGGGGGGAGCTCTGAATCCCTGGTGCACAATGCGACGGCTATTTTACGAACAGCGGTATACTTGCACAAGTCACCGTGGCGATAGATATCACTACCCCCACAATGGCCATTTCATCGTCTTCGACGGCGCCCTAACTCCTCTCAAACGGGTAGATACCGTGATTTCCGCACGGAAGATGCCTCTGAATACCTTCAAACCAGACAAGAACTGGCTTGTAGAGATTCTCTCCCTCATCGAGTCCGGGAGAAAGCCCTACGGACATAAGAGAGGAAGCTGATGAAGAAGGCCTGTCCAAATGGCCCCTGGGATCTTCAAGGGATTCTCGAAGAACGACTCGAGTTTGGCGACCAGATCCGGGATTTTGGAACCAAATGTCCAATTTCGTTGCCCCCCGATCGCACGCAGTGCTATATCTGCCGAACGCTTTATTCACAGCCCGAATTCCGGGTCGTGACTTCTCTCCTCGAGGAACGCCGTGGGAAGCACAGTTTTGAGGCGTTGTTCCTCCCCGGGTTCCACCCGGAGCTTAATTTTATTGAACAATGTTAGGGGTGTGCAACGCGGGATTATTGTAAACCCCCCGCTTCGTCAAGGGATGATTTGAAACCTTGGAAGGAATGCCGGCTCTCACGTCACTGGGCGGAATTCCACAGCTCGCGCGCCGGCAAGATCCGTCTTTCACCACCACCAACCTTGCTTACTCGCCCATTTCAGTTTTTTGAACTGCCGACAGGCTGCGTGGGCTGGCCCAAGGAAATATCGTAGCGATCGACCCCTTCCTCCATGGAGGGAGGATCTCGAGACAGCACGTTTCGTCGAGTCCTGAAGCTTGAAGCTGAAGCCTGGTTCACGTTGTTCACTCAAGCCCCTTCCCGTTTAACGTTTATTACCATGTATTCTGTTTTGTTTTGTTCTTTTGACATGCCTCAACATATTCAATACTCACGATATTTGCCCCGGTTGGCACGCATTGGTCATGGTACGTCATGGATCGAGGACAAACGGGCTCAACCTCGGACCGGAATCAAATCGAGCGCCTTTTCTGACATCTTCAAAGACAAACCAGCTTCCTCCTTCCTTCTTGTAATACATTCGAGTTTCCAGGCCTAAGCAATGGGGGCTGCGTTACGCCACCTAACCATTTTTACCAAGAGGTGACCGGTGACCCGTTTCAAGCACAACCCCCCTGCTATAAAGAACAGATGTTCCCCGTTCCCTGAAGATCCCCAACCACCCTTCACTAATGTCGTATTCCGAGGGCCCAACGTCCCCAAAGCCTCTTCAGAGGTGCGTAACTTCTTCCTTATCGTGTGACCCATTAGCTGAAACTAATTTTCCAGAGATGCGGAGCTGAACCCGGATGCTCCAAAGGAACCCCTCCTGAGCAAGTTGTCAGACGATCCGGACCCCTCAAAACCTACCCAAACTGTTCACACATCGGCAAGACGCTTCGAACCACCCAATTACCTCCATATTGTTGCACACGTGGTTTGGTGCTGCGCCGTTTATCCGATCATTCAGGCAGGGACAGTTATCGTGAAGGACATATCGTTATTTCGGGCCAGGGCCATTGTCGGGGTGTTGTGTTCGGGAGTTGGACTGGTGACCGGGTGGAGTTTGGTGACATTGGCGACCCAGTACGCCGAAGCTGCAAGTACGCACATTTCCCACTTTTCGCACCCCGTGGGTGCCCGACTCCGTGCTTATCGCCTTTTCCAAAGCATGGGCGACTGTAATCCATCTCAGTCACGGTAGTGATGGTCCGGGAATCAAATTGAGGGATCTCGCACATCATGCGAATCAACCTGAGAGCGCGCTAAGTGGAGTTAGGTTACTGTGGACTCGGTTCAGTAACAGGGGCACGGACAGACATGCCAGGAGATCTGTTGAGTGGGTTTTCCATCCCTTCATCCAGTGACCAGATTCGTGTGCTAAGGCACCCGTGTGACTGCAGCTCGCGACCGTGGTCATTATTCATCACCTTCTATGTAATCCTGATCCTTACCGCCGCAGGACTCCCCTTCATCCTTGGTCGTGTAATCAACATCTCCACCCGGGTGGAACATCAATTGCGAACCTACACCGAGACGACCATCTGGGGTGATATCTCTGAGTCCGACAATACAGTGGCAGCGGAACAATATTCCTCCTATACCGCGAGTCTTCCGCTCTTTCTTGGTGTCAACCCGAAGAACCTTACCTCGTAGGGCACAGATTAATATGGGCACTTGGACCTTAGTTGCGTTGGCGGACCGATCTTCGTTGCCACCCCCCGTACGATTGAAGTACAACGGAGACAACGTGTATTTCGCAGAATTGACACAGTCGCAGCTCAAGTCTGATGGGAAAGGTTTGGGGACATTCATCCAGAACGGAACGGTTTTCGATGTAGGCGAGCCGACTACTCCGTCGATGGAGGGTCGGTCGGAAGGATCACTGCTAAAGTACGTGGACCGCGAATAATGCGAAACCTGAGACTCATGCTCGGACCTATGCACGATAGAACACCACGTTGGGGGATCAGGATGCACTGCGAGAAACTTCCGGAGCCTGAGAAGTATCTGTAAGTAGGTTCACCGGCCACGAAGTAAACACCGCTGACCCGCAGGTAGTGTTCCTCGCTCGAACAGCACATTCGCATATGTGATCCTCATGAGGGCATTTCTTGAGAACCTATTTTCTTCGGTCTCGTTACCCCTTCCTGATGTATTCAAGACCCCTGTATTACCACTCCTGAGTCCCAATGATACGTTTCCTTCCGGTGTCAGTAAGGAAGAGCTGGCCTACATTGGTGCGTTCGTCTTGTGTGCTGGCATTTCTATATTCAGTACTGATCTTGCTCCAGTCTGGTTCGAGGATAACGGAATGGCGCATTCTTTTGGCAGTTACTTTCCTGCCGTGGGTGAATCAGGGAACGGATGGGTTGGGGTAGAGACCGTCCTCGTTCGCTTGAACAATAGCTACGCGCCCAACGCGACTTTCCCCGTATGGAGCGAGGACCCGATCGAGGATGATTTCGGATTCAGCAGCCACATTGGCTACGATGCTGTGGTCTGTGTGGAAATGTGTGAACCTTGGATCGTGCAGATCTACAACTCCAGCCTTGGCGTCCCAACAACTATGGCCATTGTCGGCAAGTCTGCTACCACGGATTTCGAGACGGACGATGGGAACAGGGGCAGACAACTCGACTCATACACACGAGCCCTGAATTCCACAGGCAAATACCCTGCCTATCACGCCAGGTATGCGGGTGGATTTTCATTTGAGCGCTACTGAACCATTCTCTGTAGTCATGACAACGCTATCAAACAGATGCTGAAGGAGAATGATGCGCGGCTGCGGTATGCACCTTCACCCACGACGGTCTCGTTTACAGGCAACATCGGATCGGAAGACTACACCGAGTTATCTCCACAATTCTATGCCGACGTGCGGGGAAAGATTGACGCCTCAAATCTCCTTCCTTTCCTTTCTGGTACACGTCCTATCGTCGTGCGAGCGTACAAGGATGAAGTCATTGCTTCTGCTTCATTTGACCCATACGTTCTTTGTGGGGTGTTGGGTATCGCGCTGCTCCTGGGATCTCTCGCGGGGCTCTTCGTTCCGGCTCTACCACTCGACATCCCACGAAGAGGGTTTGGGTTGTTCAGCTGGGTGGCTGCTCTGCATGGTCAAGAGCTGGGAGGGGTATTTTGGCAGGATAAAGTCGATCATCACATGGATCTTAAGGAGCTCGAGAAGACCCTGGGCGAAAAGAAGGTGCACTTCGTCACCTCATAACTAATCCTTGGATTTTTTCGGCGGCATACACAATTCTCATACATATATATTTATTAGCGGCAATTTTTCGGAAAGTGGTTAAACATGCTCATTTTTGGATTGGTCTTGTGGAGTTCTGTCTGACGGTTGGACCTCGTTGCCCTGGATGTTAAAACTCTGGTGTTTCTTATCCACGCTGTGAAGTGGATGTTGAAAGAAGCAGAGATTTGGCCGTTTGGTACTCAGAAACGACCTGCTTTATCGTGAGTACGATTCACTTCTGGACAAACGTTAGTGGGGGCGCTCGGGAGTGTCACAGCACCTGTAGTACATTTCCGATTACCAGCGCCACGGCGTGTGTTTGGTTCACGACGAGACAGTCTTCCACGCGAACACCCTTGGGTCCCGGACACTGAGACCACAGTTCCCAAGGCCAAGGGCGAAAGTGCTCCACTCATGGTTGCAGACTTCGTGTCAGCTGAGTCTCCGGTCACCTGACGGGAAGGAGTCCCCCCATGTCGTTATCTGCCCCGGTGCACCACGCTACTACCATTTTACGAACAACGGATATACTTGCACAAGTCACCGTAGCGATTATCGTGGATATCCTTCAGAAGGACTACCCCCACGATCAATTCTTCATCGACATCTTCGACGACGCCCCAACTCACCTCAAACAGGCGGATACCGGGATTTCCGCACGGAAGATGCTTTTGGATACCTCCAAACCGGACAGGAATTGGCTGGTAGACATTCCCTCCCTCGACGGGTCCGGGAGGCAGTTCTATGGACCCAAGGGAAGAAGCTGATGAAGAAGGTCCAGATGGCCCCTGGGATCCTCGCAGGCGTGGTTCCTCAATCGGTTTACTCTCCTGAGGCCCTGAGAGTCACGAAGCTGCCGGATGCTTCAAGGGACGAAGTTTTGAAGGTCCGAATTCTCGAAGAGTGAGGGTTTCAAGTTTGGCGACCAGACTCGGATCCGTGATCTTAGACGCCAGTGTCCTAAGTTTCGCCGTTTTTTTTTGCTTCAGCATTTACTATACCCCGCAACAGCTACCTAATACAAGGGCAAGACGCGGAGCCGGAGCTTAATTTTATCGAGTAATATTGGGGGTGTGCGACTCGGCGAGATTATTGTCAACTCCCCGCTTCGTCAAAGGGGGAGACCAACCTTGCTCACTCGCTCATTTCAGTTTTTTGAACCGGTCAATCTAGTCCATGGACGCACTCTCAGGATTTGAAAGGTCAACGGGCCGCGTAGGCTCGGTCCCAAGGAAATATCGGAGTCGTCAGCTCCTTCCCCCTTTCGTGGAAGGATCTTGAGACAGCCTATCTCGCCGAGTCCTGAAGCCTAGTTCACGTTGTTCACTCAAGCCCCTTGCCGTTTGTTACCATGCATGTCATATTACTCGAGTTACCATAACTTGACTTCCGTGACTCGATGACTAAGTGAAGGTCAGTAACTTGCACAACACTGCGACTGGAATCCTGGACCAGGATCAAATCGAGCGCCTTTTCTGACATCTTCAAAGACAAACCAGCTTCCTTCCTCCTAAACCAGGGGGACCCTGAGACACGCTCTGCGGGACATCGTCGAGGGATAATACATTCGAGTTTCCAGGCTTAAGCATGGGGGCTGCGTTACACCACATAACCCCCCCCGCTATAAAGAACAGAAGTTCCCCGTTCTTTCAAGATCCCCAACCACCCGTCACTAATGTCGTATTCCGAGGGCCCAACGTCCCCAAAACCTCTTCAGAGGTGCGCCAATTCTTCCTTATCGTGTGACTCATTAGCTGAAAGTAACGCTCCAGGGAGCTGGGGCTGAACCCAGATGCTCCAAACGAACCCCTTCTGAGCAAGCTGTCAGACAATCCGGATCCTCCAAGGGCTACCAAAACTGCTCGCACGTCGGTGAGACGCTTCGAACGTCCCAATTACCTCCATATTGTTGGACACGTAGTTTGGTGCTGTGCCGCCTATCCGATCATTCATGCAGGGACGATTGTCGTGAAGGACATATCGTTATTCTGGGCCAGGGCCATTGTCGGGGTGTGGTGTTCGGGAATAGGGTTGGTGATCGGGTGGAGTTTGGTGACATTTGCGACCAAGTACGCCGAAGCTGCCAGTACGCACATTTCCCACTTCTTCGCACCCCACGGGTGGCCAACTCCGTGCTTATCGCCTTTTTCAAAGCATGGGCGACTGTAATCCATCTTAGTCACAGTGATAATGGTCAGGGAATCAAATTGAGGGATCTCGCACACAAAGCGCATCAACCTGAGAGCGCGTTAAGCGGTGTTAGGTTGCTGTGGACTCGGTTCAGTAACAGGGGCACGGACAGACATGCCAGGAGATCTGTTGAGTGGGTTTTCCGTCCCTCCATCCAGTGACCAGGTTCGTGTGCTAAATCACCCGTGTGACTGCAGCTCGCGACCGTGGTCATTATTTATCACCTTCTACGTAATCCTGATGCTAGCCGCCGCAACACTTCCCTTCATCCTCGGTCGTGTAATCATCATTTCCACCCGGCTGGAACGTCAGTTACGAACGTACACCGAGACGACAATCTGGGGCGACCTCTCCGAGTCCGACACCAAAGCGGCAGATGCCCGAGCATCCTTCGTTGACGCGAGTCTTCCACTCTTTCTTGGCGTCAACCTGGATAACCTTACCTCGTAGGGCGCAGAGTCATGTCGAAATTTATACCTTAGTTCCATTGACGGATCGATTTTCGTTGCCACTCCCCGTACGATTGAAGTACAATGGAGACGACGTGTATTTCGCAGAATTGATACAGTCGCAGCTTAGGTCTGGTGGGAAGGGTTTGGGGACATTTCTCTGGAACGGAACGGTTTTTGATGTGTACGAGCCGGCTATTCCATCGACGGAGGGTCTGTTGGAGGGGTCGCTGCTGAAGTACGTGGACGGCGGGTAATTTGGAACATGAGACTCATGTTTGGACTTATGCACGATAGAACACCACGTTGGGGAATCAGAATGCATTGCGAGAAGCTTCCGGAGCCCGAGAAGTATCTGTAAGTAGGTTTACCGGTTACGAAGCAAGCACTGCTGACCCACAGGTAGTATTCCTCTCTCGAACGGCAGGTTCACATATGTGATCGTCACGAGGGCCTTCCTGGAGAACCTATTTTCTTCGTTCTCGCTACCTCTTCCAGATGTATTCAAGACCCCTAGTGTCACACTCCTGAGTCCCAATGACACGCTACCTTCCGGTGTCAGTGAGGAAGAGGTGGCCTACACTGGTGCGCTCATCCTGTGTGCTGGCATTTCTATGTGCTGATCTTTCTCCAGCCGGGTTCTGGGACAACGGAGTGGCGCATTCGTTCCACAATCTCACGTCCATCAATGGCGAATCAGGGAACGGATGGGTTGGGACAGAGACCGTCCTCGTTCGTTTGAACAACAGCTACGCGCCAAATGCGAATTTCCCCGTATGGAGCGAGGACTCAATCGAGGATGCGTCCGGATTCAGCAGCCGCATTGGCTACGATGCTGTGGTCTGCTTAGAAATGTATGAACCTTGGATCGTGCAGATCTACAACTCTAGCCTCGGCGTCCCAACAACCATGGCCGTTGTCGGCAAGTCTGCTACCACGGATTTCGAGACGGACGATGGGAACAGGGGCCCACATCTCGACTCATACACACGAGCCCTGAATTCGACGGGCAAATACTCTGCTTACTACGTCAGGTATGCGAGTGGTTTTTCATTTGAACGCTACTGACCCTTCTCTGTAGTTACTCAGACGCCATCAACCAGATGGTAAAGGATAATGGCCTGGACACATGGTATGCGCCTTCACCCATGACGGTTTCGTTTACAGGCAACACCGGACTGGATGGCTACACGGAGTTATCACCACAAATATACGCCGATGTGCGGGGAAAGATTGACGCCTCAAATGTCCTTCCTTTCCTCTCAGGTACACGTCCCGTCGTCGTGCGGGCGTACAAGGACGAATTCCTTGCTTCTGCTTCGTTTGACCGATGCACTCTTGGCGGAGTGCTGGGTATCGTGCTGCTCCTGGGATCTCTCGCGGGGCTCTTCGTTCCGGCTCTGCCATTGGGCGTTCCACGAAGAGGGTTTGGGTTGTTCAGCTGGGTGGCTGTTATGCATGGTCGAGAGCTGGGAGGGGAATTTTGGCAGGATAAAGTCGACCGACACATGGATCTCAACGAGCTCGAGAAGACTGTGGGTGAGGAGAGGGTGCACTTCATCATCTAGTAGCTAATCCCTGAATTTTCGCATTTCGTTTTTTTGGCGAATTGGAGAGCATACACAGCTCTTGTACTACATATTCATCATCGGTACTTTCTCGCAAAGTAGTCAAACATGCTCATCTGTCGATTGATCCCGTAGAGCTCTGCCTGGTGGTCCGAAGACCTCGTCGCCTTGTTATTTATTATCCACGCCGTGAAGGGGATGCTGAAAGAAGCAGAGATTTGGCCGTTTGATACTCAGGAGCGACCTGTTCCACCGTGTAGTACGACCCACTTCTGGACAAACGTTAGTGAGTGCGCTCAGGAGTGTCGCAGCACCTGTACTATACATTTCCAATCACCAGCGCCACGGCGTGTTTGGTTCATGACGAGACAGTCCTCCACGCGAACGCCATTGGGTCCCGGACACCAAGACCGCAGTTCCCAAGCCCGAGGGCGAAGGTGCTTCGCTCATGGTTGCAGACTTCGTGTCGGCCGAGTCTCCGGTTATCTGACGGGAAGGAGTCCCCCTATGTCGTTATCTGCCCTGGCGCACAACGTAACCGCTATTTTACGAACAACGATACATTTGCACAAGTCACCGTGGCGATCATCGTGGATATCCTTTATAAGAACTGCCCCCACGATGATCAATTCTTCATCTTCGACGACGCCCCAACTAACCTCAAACAGGCAGATACCGGGATTTCTGCACTGAAGGTGCCTTTATATACCTCCAAACCAGACAAGAGCTGGTTGGTAGGGATTCCCTCCCTCGGCGAGTCAGGGATACAGTTATGCGGACCTAAGGGTTGAAGAAGCTGATGAAGAAGGACCAGATGGCCCCTGGGGTTCTCGCAGGCGGAGCTCCTCAATAGTTTTACTTCCCTGAGGGGTCACGAAGCTGCCGGATACTTCAATGGATGAATATCCGAATTCTCGAAGAGCGAGGGTTTCAAGTTTGGCGACCAGACTCGGATCCGTGATCTTGGACACGAGTGTCGCAAGTTTCGTCCTGACCCCCGAGTCTCCCCTCCCGATCGCGTGGACTGTCGCTGTAGTCGTCGAACGCTTTACTCACAGTCCGACTTCCGAGTTGTGACTTGTCCCCTCGAGGAACACTGGGAAGCGCGGTTTCGAGCTATTTTTTCTCCCAAAGTTCCAGCCGGAGCTTAATTTTATCGAGTAACGTTGGTGTTATTGTCAACTCCCCGCTTCGTCAAGGGGGGAGACCAACCTTGCTCACTCGCTCATTTCAGTTTTTTGAACCGGTCAATCCGGTCCATGGGTGCATACTCTCAGGATTTGAAAGGTCAACAGGCCGCGTGGGCTCGGTCCTAAGGAAATATCGTAGTCGTCGACTCCTTCCTCCTTCATGGAAGGATCTTGAGACAGCATATTTCGCCGAGTCCTGAAGCCTAGTTCACGTTGTTCACTCAATTCCCTTGCCGTTTGTTACCATGCATCCTGCTTTGTTTTGTTCTTTCGACACGCCTCGACATATTCAATACTCACGATATCTTCGACAATTTTTGCCCCGGTCACAAAATGGTCGTGGCTACACGTCATCGGCCGAGGACGAACGAGGAGTCCTGGACCAGGGTCAAATCGGGCGCCTTTTCTGACATCTTCAAAGAAAACCCGGCTTCCTCCCTCCTTCCAAACCGGGGGGACCCCGTCCCCGGTGCAAATTCACCAGACGGTCGGGAGACCCATTCCGTAGTGTGATCGTGGTGATCTGGTCGGATGGAGGAAAGGGTGAGACACGCTCTGCGAGACATCGTCGAGGGATAATGCATTCGAGTTTCCAGGCTTAAGCAATGGGGCTGCGTTACGCCACCTAACCATTTTTACCAAGAGGTGACCGGTGACCCGTTTCAGGCACAACCCCCCGCTATAAAGAACAGACGTTTCCCGTTCGCCGGACTCCCTGAAGGTCCCAACCCTGGAGCCTCTTCAGAGGTGTGCCACTTCTTTCTTATCGTGACCCATTAGCTGAAACCAATTTTCCAGGGACGTGGAACTGAACCCAGATGCTCCAAAAGAACCCCTTCTGAGCAAGTTTTCAGACGATCCCAATCCCCCAAGGCCTACCAAAACTGCTCGCACATCGACCAAACGCTTTGAACGACCCAATTACCTCCATATTGTTGCACACGTGGTTTGGTGTTGCGCCGCTTATCCGATCATTCAGGCAGGAACGGTTATTGCGAAGGACACATCGTTATTTCGGGCCAGGGCCATTGTCGGGGTGTGGTGTTCGGGAATTGGATTCGTGACCGGGTGGAGTTTGGTGACATTTGCGACCAAGTACGCCGAAGCTGCAAGTACGCACATTTTCGCACCTCGCAGGTGCCCGACTCCGCGCTTATCGTTTTTGCAAAGCATGGGCAACCGTAATCCATCTCAGTCACAGTGATAATGGACCGGGAATCAAATTGAGGGATCTCGCACATAATGTGCATCAACCTGAGAGCGCGTTGAGTGGAGTTAGGCTGCTGTGGACTCGGTTCAGTAACAGGAGCACGGACCAACGCGCTAGGAGATCTATTGAGTATGTTTTTCCATCCCTCAATCCAGTAACCAGATTCGTGTGCTAAACTACCCGTGTGGATGCAGCTCGCGACCGTGGTCGTTCTTCATCACCTTCTACGTAATCCTGACCCTTGCCGCCGCAGGACTCCCCTTCATCCTTGGTCGTGTAATCAACATCTCTACCCGGCTGGAACATCAATTGCGAACCTACACCGAGACAACGATCTGGGGTGACCTCTCTGAGTCCGACAATGCAGCGGCAGTTGACTACTATTCCTCCTCTAACGCGAGTCTTCCACTTTTTCTTGGTGTCAACCTGGATAACCTTACCTCGTAAGGCACAGACCATTACAGGCAGTTGGACCCTAGCTGCGTTGACAGATCTATCTTCGTTGCCACCCGCCGTACGATTGAAGCACAACGAAGAAAACGTGTATTTCGCAGAATTGGTACAGTCGCAGCTCAAGCCCGATGGGAAAGGTTTGGGGACATTTCTCTGGAACAGAACGGTTTCCGATGTGGACGAGCCGACTACTCCATCGATGGAGGGTCTGTCGGAAGGATTGCTGCTAAAGTACGTGGACCGCGGGTAATGCGAAACATGAAACTCATGTTTGGACCTATGCACGATAGAACACCGCGGTGGGGAATTAGGATACATTGCGAGAAACTTCCGGAGCCTGAGAAGTATCTGTAAGTATGCTCATCGGCCATGAAGTGAACACTGCTGACTCGTAGGTAGTGTTCCTCCCACGAACAACACGTCCACATGTGTGTTCGTCACGAAGGCCCTCCTGGAGAACCTATATTCTTCGTTTTCGTTACCTCTTCCCGATATGTTCAAGACCCCTGAAGTCCCACTCCTGAATCTCAATGATACGTTACCTTCCGGTGTCAGCGAGGAAGAGGTAGCCTACTATGGTGCGTTCGTCTTGTGTGCTGGCATTTCTATACTCAGCGTTGATCTTGCTCCAGTCCGGTTCGGTGATACCGGAAATGCGTATTCGCTCCAAGGTTTCGAACCCACCATATATGGATCAGGGAACGGGTGGGTTGGGACAGACACCGTCCTCATCCGTCTGGACGATATCTTCGTGCCGAACGCAACTTTCCCAGTATGGAGTGCGGAACAGCCCGTCAATATTTTCGGACACCTCAACCACATCGGCTACGATGCTGCCGTCTGTGTGAAAATGTACGAACCTTGGATCGTGCAGATCTACAACTCCAGCCTTGGCGTCCCAAAAACGATGACCATTGTCGGCAAGTCTGCTAGCACGGATTTCGAGACAGATGACGGGAACAGGGGCCCACGTCTCAACTCGTACACACGAGCCCTGAATTCCACAGGCAAAGAATCTGCCTACTCCCTCAGGTATGCACGTTGTTTTTCACTTGAGCGCTACTGAACCATTCTTTGTAGTCATTACAACGCCGCCATGCATATGCTGAAGGATAACCATATAGACCTGCGGTATGCACCTACACCCACAACGGTCTCGTTTACGGGCGACGTTGGACCGGAAGGCTACACCGAGTTATCACCTCAATTCTATGCGGACGTGCGGGGAAAGTTTGAAGCCTCAAATGTCCTTCCTTTCCTTTCTGGTACAGGTCCTATCGTCGTGCGAGCATACAAGGACGTAGTCCTTGCTTCTGCTTCATTTAACCCGTACATTCTTGGCGGAGTGTTGGGTATCGCGCTGGTCCTAGGAGCTCTCGCGGGGCTCTTCGTTCCGGCTCTACCATTCGACATTCCACGAAGAGGGTTTGGGTTGTTCAGCCGGGTGGCTGTTCTGCACGGTCGAGAGCTGGAAGGGGTGTTTTGGCAGGATAATGTCAATCGCCACATGGATCTTGACGAGCTTGAGAAGACTTTTGGAGAGGAGAGGGTGCACTTCATCATCTAGTAACTAATCCTTGAATTTTCGCATTTCTTTTTTTCGGCGGATTGGAGAGCATACACAGCTCTTGTACGTATTTATTATCGGTACCCTCGTAAAGTAGTCAAACACGCCCAGTTGTGGAGTTGATCTCATGGAGCTCTGCTTGACGGTTGGATCTCGTTACCCTGGATGTTAAAGGTCTGGTGTTTCTTATCCACGCCGTGAAGAGGATGTTGAAAGAAGCGGGGATTTGGCCGTTTGGTACTCAGGAGCGACCTGCTTTATCGTGTAGTACGATTCACTTCTGGACAAACGTTAGTGGGTGCACTCGAGAGTATCGCAGCACCTGCTAGTAGTACACTTCCGATCACCAGCGCCACAGCGTGTCTTTGGTTCAAGACTATGCTGGTCACTTTGTCTAAAAATTGAAAGTCGCCATTATGGCGTGTTTCCTGCAAGTTTTTGCCGAGATTCGCGACAACAGTCGTGATTCTCGACTGTCGGTAAAACTTTTATCGAATGTCGCACCAGATGTGCGACATTCGTGTGACACTTTCGACTTTCGCCGACAGTCGAGCAGGACTTGCGACAATCGCGTCCGACTTTCGAACGTGTCTCACAACTTTCGGAAGTCACGCTTGACTTTCGAAAGTCCGGAACCTCACCGACATTCTGGTCTTGATATTTGAAATACCGACGAACATCGACACTCCGTCGTTGACCATCAGCGACTCTCGATTATCGCCGTAGGATCTGTATTTTGGCTGGGTCCAAAATCCGGCCATCGCGTGTCACCGGTTTATCATGCGCC
>Ga0307515_10010194_pt1 | contig 18048 bp, 15 predicted proteins | sample 17_EM_MG_FD_194513 | JGI IMG/M metagenome (GOLD analysis project Ga0307515, IMG submission 194513) | Populus trichocarpa ectomycorrhiza microbial communities from riparian zone in the Pacific Northwest, United States - 17_EM | ecosystem: Host-associated > Plants > Roots > Unclassified | place... | reverse complement strand
CCGCCACCCTCATCGTCCCGCGCCTTGAGCGGCCTCTGGCGGCCTCGTCGCCGCTGTCGGGCACCGGGGCCTCCATAGTGGACTTCGGGGACGGCACGGACCCGTACGCGCTGCTGGCGGGCCTCCTCGACGAGCACGTCGACGGGTCCCGCCGCGTCATCGGTGCCGCCGAGCGCATGTGGGCCTCGCACTGGCACGGCATCGAGGGAGCCGTGACCGGTGCGAGCCTCGCCATGGCGGGCACCGTTCTGTCGCCGCTGCGGATGGTCAAGTCCGCCGCGGAGGTCGCCGAGCTCGCCCGCGCCGCCGAGGCCATCGACCGCGTCCACGCCCGGATGGGCGAGTGGCTGCGCGCCGGCCGGACCGAGCGCGAGGTCGCCGCCGACATCTCCGCGGCGATCGTCGCCGAGGGCCACACCGCGGTCTCCTTCGCGATCGTCGCGGCCGGGCCCAACGGCGCCAGCCCCCACCACCACGTCTCCGACCGCGTCATCGAACGCGGCGAGCCCGTCGTCGTCGACATCGGCGGGACCGTCGACACCGGCTACGGCTCCGACTGCACCCGCACCTACTGCGTCGGGCAGCCCCCGGCCGACTTCACCGACTACTACGGCGCCCTCCACGCCGCTCACAAGGCGGGCGTCGACGCCGTCCGCCCCGGTGTCACCGCCGCCTCCGTCGACGCGGCGACCCGCGTGGTCCTCACCGACGCCGGGTACGGCGAGTTCTTCACCCACCGCACCGGGCACGGCATCGGCCTCGACGGGCACGAGGCGCCCTACATCGTCGACGGCGACGACACCGTCCTGGTCCCCGGGATGGCCTTCTCCATCGAACCCGGCGTGTACATCCCCGGCCGGCACGGCGCCCGCATCGAGGACATCGTCGTGTGCACCGAGACCGGGGTGGCACGGCTCGACACGCTCCCCACCGAGGTGACGATCCTGTGAACCGGCACCGGCTGCTCCCCTCCGACGAGGCCGCCGCGATCCTCGAACTCGCCGGCGACATCGCCGACCGCGAACTCGCGCCCCTCGCCGACGCCTACGAGGAACGGGGCGAGTTCCCGCGCGAGGCCGTCCGCGTCCTGGGCCGCGCGGGGCTGCTCGGTCTGCCCTACGACGAGGCCGACGGCGGTGGCGGCCAGCCCTACGAGGTCTACCTCCAGGTCCTCGAAGAGCTCGCCTACCGGTGGCTGACCGTCGCCGAGGCCGTCAGCGTCCACACTCTGGCCTGCTATCCGGTGGCGACGTTCGGGTCGCCTGAGCAGCGCGCGAAGTACCTGCCCGACCTGCTCGGCGGCGACCTGCTCGGCGGCTACTGCCTCAGTGAGCCGGCCGGCGGGTCGGACGCGGCGGCGCTGACGACGCGTGCGGTCCGCGACGGCGGCGATTACGTCGTCAACGGAACGAAGGCGTGGATCACGCACGCCGGTGTCGCCGACTTCTACCAGGTGTTCTGCCGGACCGGGGGGCCCGGTGCGGCGGGCGTGTCGTGCCTGTTCGCCGACGCGTCGACGCCCGGGATCGTCCCGGCGAGGCCCGAGCGCAAGATGGGCCTCAACGCCTCCCCGACCGCGCAGATCGCCTTCGACGACGCGCGGATCCCCGCCGAGCGGCTCGTGGGGGAGGAGGGCACCGGTTTCCGGATCGCGATGTCCGCCCTCGACTCCGGGCGCCTCGGGATCGCCGCCTGCGCCGTCGGGCTCGCGCAGGCCGCCTGCGACTACGCCACCGGCTACGCCAAGGAGCGCGAGCAGTTCGGGACGCGCATCATCGACTTCCAGGGCGTCGGTTTCATGCTCGCCGACATGTCGACCCAGATCGAGGCCGCCCGCCAGCTCACCCTGCACGCCGCCCGCCTGAAAGACGCCGGGCGGCCGTACAGCATCGTCGCGGCGCAGGCGAAGCTCTTCGCCACCGACATGGCCATGAAGGTCACCACCGACGCCGTCCAGGTCCTCGGCGGCTACGGCTACGTCCGCGACCACCCCGTCGAGCGCTACATGCGCGAGGCGAAGGTCCTCCAGATCGTCGAGGGCACCAACCAGATCCAGCGGATGGTCATCTCCCGCACCATGGGCAGGTAGCCGACGGAGGGACGCACAGGAATGTGCGTTCCCTCCGCGGCTTCCGCCGAAGCGTCCCTTCCGTCCCGGAGCGGGCGGGAACGCCCGCGTCTCGTATCGCCCGCCCGGGTGAGGCCGCCCGCCCCACCACCCGCTAACCGTGCACAGTGCACGATGTTTGCGCAGGTCAAGATCGGTACAACCGCCCGATCGGCCGAGCCCGGCCCGCCGCTTCCGATGAGCGGCGGCCACCACTCCGGCACGTAGTGTTCCGATTCCGGCCCGTAAGCCCGAGGGCGCCCAAGCCCGGGGCCGGAACCAGCCCACGCAAGGAGAACCCCCGCATGCGAACGCGCCGTCTGCTGTTCACCGCCTCGCTCATGGTCGCCGCCCTCGCGGCGAGCCTGGGACTGGCGAGCGCCGCCCACGCCGCCAGTGAGCCGAAGACCCTGCACATCGGCTACATCAACTACGACTCGGCGGGCAAGGACACAGGCTCCAACAAGTCCCTCAACGACGAGTGGATCAGGCTCCACAACAACACGTCGAGCGCGGTCACCCTCACCGGTTACAGGATCAAGGACAAGGCGGGGCACACCTTCACGTTCCCCACCTTCAAGCTGGGCGCCGGGAAGTCCGTCGCGCTGCACACGGGCAGGGGGACCGACTCGACGGCCCACCTGTACTGGAACCGGGGCGCGTACGTCTGGAACAACACCAGCGACACCGCCTACCTCGTCAAGCCCGGCGGAGGGAACAAGGACACCTGCTCCTACCCGACCTCCGACGACGCGCCCGGTATCGGCTGCCACACGCGCTGACCGGCCGCAACGCACAGGGCCCCGGCACCGCCACGGCGGAGCCGGGGCCTTCCCGCCCCAGCAGATTCCGGCAGCTTCAGACGGCTACCCTGATCGACGTGACACGTCGCGCGAAGATCGTATGCACCATCGGCCCCGCCACCGCCACTCCCGACCGGATCCGGGGCCTCGTCGAAGCCGGGATGGACATCGCCCGACTCAACTTCTCCCATGGCAAGCACGCCGACCACGAGCAGGTCTACCAGCTCGTGCGGGAGGCCGCCGCAGCGACGGGGCGGCCCATCGGCATCCTGGCCGACCTGCAGGGCCCGAAGATCAGGCTCGGCACCTTCACCGACGGTCCCGTTCAATGGAGCACGGGCGACCACGTGACCATCACCAGCGAAGACGTACCCGGCACCGCCGAACGCGTCTCGGTCACGTACAAGAAACTCCCCGCCGAGGTACACGCCGGCGACCGGCTCCTCGTCGACGACGGGAAGCTCGCCCTTGAGGTCCTCGACGTCGACACCGACGACATCCGCTGCCTGGTCGTCGAAGGCGGGCAGGTCTCCAACAACAAGGGCCTGTCCCTCCCCAACGTCGCCATCAGCGTCCCGGCGATGTCGGACAAGGACACCGAGGACCTGCGCTTCGCCCTCGGGCTCGGCGTCGACCTCGTCGCCCTGTCGTTCGTGCGCTCGCCCGACGACATCAAGCCGGTCCACACGATCATGGACGAGCTGGGCGCACGCCTCCCGGTGCTCGCCAAGATCGAGAAGCCGGAGGCGGTCACCCGCCTGGAGTCGATCGTGATGGCCTTCGACGGCATCATGGTCGCCCGCGGCGACCTCGGCGTCGAGCTCCCCCTGGAGCAGGTCCCGCTGGTGCAGAAGCACGCCGTGCAGCTGTGCCGCGAGAACGCCAAGCCCGTCATCGTGGCCACGCAGATGCTCGACTCGATGATCGAGAACTCGCGCCCGACCCGCGCCGAGGCCTCCGACGTCGCCAACGCCGTCCTCGACGGCGCCGACGCGGTGATGCTCTCCGGCGAGACCAGCGTCGGCCGCTATCCGATCGTCACCGTGCGGACGATGGCGCGGATCATCGCCACCACCGAGGCCGGCAACTTCGACGCGCCGCACCTCGGGCACGCCCCCCGCACCCAGGGCGGCGCGATCACAGCCGCGGCGATCAGCATCGCCGAGGCCATCGACGCCAAGGCCCTGGTCGCCTTCAGCCAGACCGGCGACACCGTGCGGCGCCTCGCGCGCCTGCACAGCGACCTGCCCCTGCTGGCCTTCACGCCGGAACCGTCGGTGCGCAGCCAGCTGGCGCTGTCGTGGGGCACCGAGTCGTTCCTGGTCCCGTTCGTCCACCACACCGACGAGATGTTCGAGCAGGTCGACCACGCGCTCATCAGCGTCGGCCGCGCCCAGCCCGGCGACCTCGTCGTCATCGTGGCCGGCAGCCCGCCTGGAACACCCGGATCGACCAACACCATCCGCGTCCACCGCATAGGTTCGCTGGACAAGGAATGAGCCGAACCCGCCACGAGGGGACGCCGACATGAACATCCTCGTCGGACAGGACGCGGTCGACGACCTCCTCCGCGTCCTCGACCTTGAGCACATCGACGGCGACATCTACCGCGGTGCCGGACCCCAGGTCGCGCCGCAGCGCGTCTTCGGGGGCCAGGTCGCCGGGCAGGCCCTCGTGGCGGCCGGCCGCACCATGAGCGCCGACCGGCACGTCCACTCGCTGCACGGATACTTCGTGCGGCCGGGCGACTCGACGCTGCCGATCGTCTACGAGGTCGAACGCATCCGCGACGGCCGCTCCTTCTCGGTCCGCCGCGTCGTCGCCCTCCAGCAGGGCAAGACGATCTTCTTCATGTCGGCCTCGTTCCACATCGGCGAGCGCGGTCTGGAGCACGCCGACGAGATGCCCGACGTCCCGCCGCCCGACGAGGTGCCGACGCTGGCGAAGCGGCTGGCCGACACGCCTGACCGGTTGGGGATCTGGGCGCGGACGCCGCGTCCGATCGACGTGCGGTACATCGGCGAGTCGGGTTTCGCGCGTTCCGGCGCGCGTCCGGCGGGGGACGAGCAGCGGGTGTGGATGAAGGTCGACGGGAAGCTTCCCGACGATCCGCTGATCCACGTGTGCGTGCTGACCTACGCCAGTGATCTGACGCTGCTCGACACCGTGCTGAACAACCACGGTGAGGTGTGGGGTCCGGGCGGGTACCTGGGTACGAGCCTGGACCACGCGCTGTGGTTCCACCGGCCGTTTCGGGCCGATGAGTGGTTCCTGTACGACTCGGTGAGTCCTTCGGCCTCGGCCGGGCGGGGGCTGGCGACGGGGCGGTTCTTCGCCGCCGACGGCCGCCACATCGCCGACGCGGTGCAGGAGGGCCTGCTGCGCCAGATGCCGTCGATCCCCGCCGGGGTGCCGTAGTGCGCCTGTCCGCGCGGGTCGACTACGCGCTGCGCGCCGCTGTGCAGCTGGCCGTCTCGGGTGACGACCCGGTCAGCGCCGAACGGCTCGCGACGGCTCAGGAGATCCCGGCGAAGTTCCTGGAGAGCATCCTGCTCCAGTTGCGCCGCGGTGGCCTGGTGACGAGCAGGCGCGGCCCCGACGGCGGTCACCGGCTGGCGCTCCCGGCGGCCGAGATCAGTCTCGCCGACGTCATCCGCGTCATCGACGGGCCGCTTCTGGGCGTCCGCGGGCACCGGCCCGAGCAGCTCGGCTACCCGGGTGCCGCCGCGGCCTTGCAGGACGTGTGGATCGCGCTGCGCGCGAGCGAGCGCGAGATCCTTGAGTCGGTCACCGTCGCCGATGTCGCCTCCGGCGAGCTCCCCGACAAGGTCCGGCACTTCACCGACGACCCCAAAGCCTGGGAATAGCGAACGCCCCGGGTGAGACCACCCGGGGCGTTCGCGTCGCCGGTCAGGCCACGCCGAGGTAGGCGTCGCGGACCGCCGGGTCGACCAGGAGGTCCCGCCCGGTGCCGGTGCGGCCGATCACGCCCGTTTCGAGGACGTAGGCGCGGTCGGCGCGCGACAGGGCCTGCTGCGCGTTCTGCTCGACGAGCAGGATCGTGGTGCCCTGCTCGCGGATCTCAAGGATGATCTCGAAGATCTGCGCGATCAGTTTCGGCGCCAGGCCCATCGACGGTTCGTCGAGGAGCATCAGCTTCGGACGCGACATGAGCGCGCGCCCGATGGCCAGCATCTGCTGCTCGCCGCCCGACAGGGTCCCGCCGGGCTGCTTGCGCCGCTCGGCGAGGCGCGGGAACAGTTCGAACACGCGCGCCTGGTCGGCGGCCACGCCCGCCTTGTCCTTGCGGGTGTAGGCGCCCATGGTGAGGTTCTCCAGCACCGTCATGCCGGGGAAGATGCCCCGGCCCTCGGGTGCCTGCGAGATGCCGGCGACGACGCGACGGTCGGCCCGCATGCGGGTGATGTCGTTGCCGGCGAACACGATCCGGCCCGACGACGCCCGCCGCAGACCCGATACCGCGCGCATCGTCGTCGACTTCCCGGCGCCGTTGGCGCCGATGAGGGCAACGATCTCGCCCTCGTCGACGGTCAGGCTGATCCCGTGCAGCGCCTGGATGCGTCCGTAGTGGACGTTCAGGTCCTCGATCTCAAGCAGCATCCTCAGGCACCCCCAGGTAGGCGGCGATGACCCGCGGGTCCTCGCGGATCGTGGCGGGCTGACCATCGGCGATCTTCTGGCCGAACTCCAGCACGACGATGCGGTCGGCCACACCCATCACCAGGCGCATGTCGTGCTCGATGAGCAGGACGGTGTGCCCGCGGTCGCGGATGTCGCCGATGAGCGCCTGGAGGCGCTCCTTCTCCGCGGGGTTGAAGCCCGCGGCCGGCTCGTCGAGACACAGCAGCTTCGGCCGTGTCGCCAGAGCCCGCGCGATCTCCAGACGGCGCTGGTCGCCGTAGGGGAGGTTGCGGGCCAGTTCGCCGCCCCGGCCTTCCAGGCCGACGAACTCAAGGAGCTCGGCGGCCAGACGGCGGCCGTCGCGCTCCTCGCGGACGTGCCGCGGCAGCCGCAGCAGCGCGCCGATGACGCTGGTCTTGTGATGGGCGTCGGCGCCCACCATGATGTTCTCCTGCGCGGTCATCTCCGGGAAGAGGCGGATGTTCTGGAACGTCCGCGCGATGCCCATCTTGGTGATCTGGTGCGGCTTGCGGCCCGTGACGCGCTGCCCGTCGAACAGGACGCGCCCGTCGGTGGGCTTGTAGAGGCCCGTCATCACGTTGAAGCACGTCGTCTTGCCCGCGCCGTTGGGTCCGATGAGCGCCAGGATCTCGCCCCGGCGCACCTCGAAGTCGACGGCGTCGAGGGCGACAACGCCGCCGAAGCGCAGCGTGACCTGGTCCACCGACAGCAGCGTCTCGGTGCCGGGGGCCGCCTTGGCGGCGGTCTGGGGTTCCACTGTGTCAGCCACCGGCCATCGCCTCCTTCGCCTCCTGCTTTCTGTCGGCGAGTTCCTTCGCCCTGCGTCTGCTCGGGAACAGGCCCTGCGGGCGCAGCACCATGATCACGATGAGCGCCAGCCCGAATACCAGGTCGCGGTGCTCCTGGAATTCGCGGAAGCGCTCGGGGAGGTAGAACGCCAGCACCGTTCCGATGGTGACACCGAACATGTTGCCCTGTCCGCCGAGGACGACGGCGGCCACGAACATCACCGACAGCAGCAGGTTGAAGCTGTTGGAGTTGATGTAGGCCTGGCGGCTGGCGAACAGCGCGCCCGACAGGCCGCCGATGGCGGCGCCGATCGCGAAGGCCCACAGCTTGAACTTGAACGCCTGCACGCCCATCAGGGACGCGGCGTCCTCGTCCTCGCGGACGGCCAGCCACGAGCGGCCGACACGGGAGCGTTCCAGCTGCCGCACACCCAGCACGACGGCGACGATGAGCACCAGCGTCAGCCAGTAGTAGGGCCGGGCGTCGACGGGACCGAACAGGGGGGTCCCCTCGAACTCCGAGCCGGCCGGCCAGGTTCCCGGGGGGCCGGGGATCGCGGCGATGCCGCGCTGCCCGTTGGTGACCGCCGAGTTGACGGCGATGATGCGGATGATCTCGCCGAACCCGAGCGTCACGATCGCCAGGTAGTCGCCGCGCAGGCGCAGCGTCGGCGTTCCGAGGATCACGCCCGACACCATCGTCAGCGCGATGGCGATGGGGATGCAGACCAGCCACGGGTACTCGGTCGCCACGATCGAGTTCGGCGACCCGAAGATCGCCACCGTGTACGCGCCGACGGCGTAGAAGCCGATGTAGCCGAGGTCGAGCAGGCCCGCCAGGCCGATCACGACGTTCAGGCCGATGGCGACCAGGACGTAGATCGCGATCGACGAGAGCACGAACCCGAAGGACGTGCCGCCGGCGATCGAGTCGGTCCGGATGAACGGGATGTTGAGGTTCGGCAGCGCGAACAGTAGGACGATGCCCGCCACCGCGCCGGCGATGCGCGCCGGTTTCGGCAGGCTCGCCCAGCGGCCGCGTATGCCCTGGTTGAACTGGACGCGCCGCTCGTCGGCGGCGCGCAGTTTGTCGACGACCTTCACGCTCTGGCCCTCCCCAGCGACTCGCCCAGCAGACCGGTCGGCCGGAACATCAGCACGATGACCAGCACGACGAACGCGACCACGTTCATCCACGAGTTGCCGAACATGCCGGCGCCCCAGTTCTCCACCAGGCCGAGGGCCAGCCCGCCGAGCAGCGCGCCCCGCAGGTTCCCGATACCGCCGAGCACGGCGGCGGTGAACGCCTTGATGCCCAGCAGGAAGCCGATGTTGAAGGTGATCGTGCCGATCTTGAGGTTGTAGAGGACCGCGGCGACACCCGCGGCCAGACCACCCAGGAGGAAGGTCAGCATGATGACCCGGTCCTTGTTGACGCCCATCAGCGCCGCGGTGTCCTCGTCCTGCGCCACCGAGCGGATGCCCAGCCCGAACTTCGTCTTGTTCAGGAAGGTGTCCAGCGCGTACCACATCACGATCGTGACGAGCACGATCCCGATCTGCAGGTTGGTGATGTCGACGGGCTGGATGTCCAGGCCGATGTCACGCGGGTCGATGTGCCACTGGACCGACGGGCGCACCAGCGCCGGCACGCCCCACGGCTTGCGCTCGGTGAGCACGCCGACGAGCTCCGAGATCGCCACCGAGGCGCCGATCGCGGTGATCAGGAAGATGAGTCTCGGCGCGTTCTTGCGTCTCAAGGGCCGGTAGGCGATCCTCTCGATCAGCAACGCGGTGCCACCCGACACCGCCGAGGCCATCAGCGTGCCGAGCAGCAGCATCACGATCACGGTGCCGAGCGCGGGGACCGCGCCGGCGCCGGAGGAGAAACCGAACCAGCCCCACAGGATGATGCTCGAATAGGTGCCCACGAGGAAGACCTCGGAGTGGGCGAAGTTGATCAGCTGGAGGACACCGTACACAAGGGTGTACCCGAGCGCGATCAGCGCGTAGATGGAGCCCTGGGTCAGTCCGGAGACCGTCAGATCGGCGAGGTTGTGCCACAGGTCGCCGAAGTCGGCCGTCATGGAAGCGGAGATTTTCACAAGGTCACGTCCTTAGTGGACCAATCGTCTGCGGAGAGCACCGTGGGCACGGCGGTGGTGACCGCCGTGCCCACGGTGGTTCGCAGAGCTACTGGATCGGCTCGCGGGCGACGATGGCGCCGCCCTTGACGTCGTAGGTCCAGATGACGATGACCGACTTGTCGATCTCGCCCTTGTCGTCGAACTTGATGTGCTTCGAGACACCGGGCTGGTCGTAGGCCGTGATGAACTCGAGCATCTTGGCGCGGTCGGTGACACCGCTGGTCACACCGGCCAGGAACACGTTCGCGGCGTCGAACGCCTCGGCGGCGTAGGTGCCGGCCTCCTCACCGAACTTGGCCTTGTAGTCCGCGGCGAAGGTGCCGGTGGCCTTCTCGGCCGGGATGCACGGGCACGTGATGATCGAGCCCTCGGCGGCGTCGGCCGCACCGGTGATGAAGCCCTGGTCCTTGATGCCGTCGGGGCCGATGAACTGGGCGTCCACCCCGGCGGACTTGAGCTGAGCGGCCAGCGGGCCGCCCTCGGCGTAGTAGCCGGCGAAGAAGATCGCGTCCGGTGCGGCCGTCTTCACCTTCGCCACGACGGCGGAGAAGTCGGTCTGCTTCTGCTGGATCGACTCCGAACCGATCACGGCCGAACCGAGGCCCGCGGTCGCCTGCTCGGCGAGACCCGTGCCGTAGTCGCTCTTGTCGTCGATGACGAAGACCTTGGTGGCCTTCAGGCTGTCCTTGATGAACTTCGCCACGGCCGGGCCCTGGCTGGCGTCGTTGCCCAGCGTCCGGTGGAAGACCGTCCAGCCGCGATCGGCGAGGTCGGGACGGGTCGCCGAGGCCGAGATGATCGGCAGGTTGCCCGCCTGGAAGATGTCACCGGAGGCCGAGGTCGGGCCGGAGAAGGCCGGACCCACCACGCCGAGGACCTTCTGGTCGGCGACGAGCTGCTGCGCCAGACCCGGCGCGGCGTCCTCGGTGCCCTTGTCGTCGGACTGGACCAGCTCGACGCACTTGTCGGCGTTCTTCGCCTTGTGCTGTTCGACGGCCAGCTGAACGGCCTGCAGGATCGGCTTGCCCAGGCCGGCGTTGTCGCCCGTGATCGGGCCCATCATCGCGATCTTGTAGGTGCAGGTACCGCTTGCGGCGTCGTTGTCGCCCGACTTGTCGCTCGGGGCGCAGGCCGCCGTCCCGATCAGAACCGCCGCGACCGCCACACCGGTCAGCGTGCGTACGAGTGTTCGCCTCACGAGTCTTGCCCTCCTGGAGATCCCGGGTGGTCCTGAGGGCAGGGCGAATCGGACCATTGTCCGAAGCAACCCTTGCTCAGGACTGCACAGGCCGGAAACTGGCCCGCTGGCGACGGACGTTATCGCGCGGAACGGGTCTTGTGAAGAGGCTCACGCAGAGTGAGGGCAAACCGTTATCGTACTGTGTCCGCCAAGGTCATCTAACGTGACGAAAAACCGCGCGGCGGAGATCCAACTGCCCAAACGGTTAATCGATCAGGCCGACTCGGAGGGACCCTCGGCGGCCTTCTCCTCGGTCGTTTCGGCGATGATCCGCGCGGCCACCTCGCCCATGGAGAGACGGTGGTCCATGGCGGTCCGCTGGACCCACCGGAAGGCGTCCGGCTCGGCCATCCCGTAGCGCGTCATCAGCAGGCCCTTGGCGCGGTCGATGAGCTTGCGCGTCTCCAGGCGCTCGGTGAGGTCGCCGACCTCCTTCTCGAGCGCGACCATCTCGGCGAAACGGGCGATCGCGACCTCGATCGCGGGCACCAGGTCGCTCTTCTGGAACGGCTTCACCAGATAGGCCATCGCACCGGCGCTGTTGGCGCGCGCGATGAGGTCCCGCTGGCTGAACGCGGTCAAGATCACCACCGGCGCGATCCGCCCCGACACGATCTTCTCGGCGGCGGCCAGGCCGTCCATGATGGGCATCTTGATATCGCAGATCACCAGGTCAGGACGGTGCTCCTCGGCGAGTTTGACGGCCGCCTCGCCGTCGCCGGCCTCGGCGACGACGTCGTAGCCCTCCTCGGTGAGCATCTCGGCCAGATCGAGCCGGATCAACGCCTCATCCTCTGCGATGAGTACGCGTCGGCGCGGTGCTTCGGCCATGACTGCCTGCCCTCTCGATGTCCGTTCTGAAGGTCTCGCGCACCTGCGTTCGTGCCGGTCACGTGCGCGAGGTAGTAGCCTATCCGGTCGGCGCCGGAGACCGGCGCTGACCGCTCGCGGTGTGGGACGCGTCGACGGGGCCGATACGCGCGCGCGGTCGGCGCGACAGTGTCTGTAGGATGACGTCGGGCATGGGCCGGAAGCGGCCGCAAAGGGTGGGGAACTCCCGATTCGGCGGACGATTGTCGGCGTGTTCTCGAGAACTGAAAAGCGCCGGAGTGACGGAATGGCAGACGTGACGCACTCAAAATGCGTTGTCCGAAAGGGCGTGTGGGTTCGAATCCCACCTCCGGCACCATTCATCGCACGATCGTCATCCCTCGACCTCCGGGCCGGTTCGCTTTCCTTCACGCACCGATCCCCGATATTCGATGACTTTCGATGGATTGATCGCGCACTCCCGCGCCGAAGCGGACGGCCGGTCTCGACGTCCGGCACGCCCGTCCCGTCGCCGCTTCTAGTCCCGGTCGCCTAAGCCGTCGCCGGACTCCGCGCCCTTCAGCGCCTTTCCCTTTCGCACCAGAGCCTTCGCCGTACGCATCGCCCCGCGCGTCAGCCGGTTGCGCGGGATCACCGCGCGCCCCTGCACCCCGCCGGGCAACCCGAGCACCGTGAGCCTCCGCCGCCGGAAGTAGCGCGGGATGCGGCCGTTCGGCATCGCACCCAGGAACGCCGCCGCGGCCCCGCGCAGGTCCGGCCGGTTCTGCGACTGCATGCAGTACCCGACCGCCGTCACGAGCGCCTGCGTCTCGGCCACCCGCGCGGGCGACACGTCGAGCGGCCCTGCGGCGAAGTCCTTCGCCTCCAGGTCCGGCAGCATCGCGTCCACGATGGTCACCGGGATGCGGTTGCTGTTCTGGTAGGGCGTCAGCTTCTGCAACAGCAGCTCCGTCCCCACCCGCGCCACCGGCAGGCCGTGGAACGTCGTGGCCGTGAACAGCGCGGTCGAGAAGCAACCGACGACGAGGGACGGCCGCAGCCGCGCGAACAGCGTCTCGGCGAGCACGGGCGTGTCGACGACCGTCAGCTCGGCGCCCTTGTCGGCCGCGGCCTTCGCCAGGGTCTCGGCGGTTCCGGCGGGCGCGCTCGGGTGCGGTTTGAAGACGATCGACCGGTGCCCGGCGGCGAGGACGCCGGCGAGCATGCGGTGGTGCAGCGCCTCTTCCTCGGCGGCGCTGAGGATCCCGATCGCGGCGAGGTACTGGCCGAGGATCATCGCCGGGCCGGTCGGGGCGGGCAGGTCGACGGGGGAGTCGGCGCCGATCTCGGCGAGGACGGCGTTGAACGCGTCGGCCGGGACGTGCTCGGCGACGACGCCGTGCTCGGCGAGGAGCAGCGGGGTCAGGCCAGGGACGAGGTCGAGGTGCAGCAGCCGTGTCACGCGACCGCCGACGCCGCCGGGGATCTTCACGCGCGTCGGGCCGTAGCTCATCAGCCCGTCGGCGTAGACGTCGACGGTGCTGTCGGCGAACACGTCGACGAGCGCGCGCGCCGGGTTGCCCTGGATCGACTCCACGGCAAGGTGGACGGGCGCGTCGCCGAGCCCCCACCTGTCGCGCAGGAGCCGCTCCCAGATCGGCGTGTCGTCGGGCTGAGGAGCCCACGCCGTCGGGTGCTGCGGGTGGATCGTGGCGTTCCAGTCGAGGATCTCGTCGAAGCGGCGCGCGAGCGGCGCGAAGCCGGGCGCCTTGTCGAGCGGTGTGCTCGTCTCCGGGATCGGCGTGTTGGTGGTGACCAGAAGTATCCGCCGTGCGGGGCCGTCACCGAAGGCGCCCGCGTCGATGGCGGCGGCGAGCGTCGCGGCGCCGTAGAGGGTCGACGCGAGGAACAGTTGGACGCTGGCGTCCTCGCCGCCGGTCGCGGCCGCGGCCGGATCGTTCACGTGTGCTCCTCGGTTCGGGGCGCGCGTAGGGAAGCGGCGCCGGTCGGTCCGCGGTGTGCTGTTCTGCGGGAGTCGCGTGCAGAGTACATCGGCTTTATTGCGGGTTCGAGGGCCGATATGGCGATTCGGGAGCACGGAACCTATGTACGCGAGTTGTTTACCTCGCGTTGGATCTGCCTTAGGCGAAGTCACCTGAAGTCGCCCTAGTGTCCGTTCGGTGCCGACCGGACCAACGACCTCCGGATCGCAGGCATCATCCCCGGCGGTGCGTCCGTTGCGGATCGACGTCCTCGCCGATTCCGATACCCGATGGAAGTGGGGCGCGCTGCTGGCGCGGCGCGTCGACCCGGGCTGTCACCTGACGGCGCGGTTCCTGCACGCCCGGGCCACCCCGACCGCCCGCCAGCTCGATGAGGTGGGCGTTCGCCCCGACGAGCTCGCCGAGGCGCCGCTCGCCGACTTCCTCGCCGACCCCTCGCTCGCCGAGGCCGACGTGGTGATCCTGGCCGCCCCCGGTGGGGTGGCGCAGAGTGCGATGCACGGTTTCGCCAAGGCGTGGGAAGGGCGTGAGAAGCGCCCGATCGTGGTCACCGGATATGTGGGTGTTGTTTACGAGAAGATGACCGACGGGCTTCTTCTTCGTGCCGGAGCCGATGTCGTCCTCGCCAACAGCGCCTTCGACGCCGACCGTTTCCGCGCGGTCTTCACCGCCGTCGGCGTGCCGGCGGAGTCGGTCGTCGAGACGGGCCTTCCCTTCCTTTCCGGCGCCCCCTACGACCCCGAAGCGGTCGCGCGCGGCGAGCGCCGCTACACGGTGTGCTTCGCGGCGCAGCCGTCGTCGCCGGCGTTGCGGGGTGAGCGGTTGTACATCCTGGAGCGGGCGGCGCGGCACGCGCGGCTGCATCCGGAGCGGGACGTGCTGGTGAAGCTGCGGAGCCGTCCGGGTGAGCACACCACGCATCTGGAGGACTTTCCGTACCAGCGTCTCCTCGCTCGTCTGGAGGACGCTCCGGTGAACCTGTCGCTGGTCTACGGGAACATGGGCGAGGTCCTCGACCGCACCGACCTGTCGGTGACGGTGAGTTCGACCGCGGCCCTTGAGTCGATGCACCGGGGCAGTCCGACGGTGGTCCTCACCGATCTGGGTGTGCGCGAGTCTTTGGGCAATCACCATTTCGTGGCCTCGGGCTGCCTGGCGTCGTGGGACGACCTCGACGCCGGGGGAGCGCCGGCGGCGGACCCGGGGTGGTTGCGGCGCAACGGGGTCCTGCCCGCCGACGCCGATCCTTTCGCGCCGGTCCGCGGGCGTGTCGCCGCGCTGATCGCGCGTCGCGACGGCGAGGGGCTGCCCGGTCTGAGCCCGTATTACACGATGTCGCGCGCGGGTGGCTACCTGCGCGGTCTGCTGTCCCGGCAGGGTCTGGAGCCCGACGGCTCGCCCAGGCCGGGTGTCGCGGCGGAGGCCGCGGGTGCCGGGCGCCTCGTGGTGCGCCGGTTGACGAGGCGTTCGCTGCGGTCGGTGTACCGGGTCGCGGCGCACCGGCTGGCGCCGGTGATCCGCCGGTGGGGTCAGTTGTGAGTTCTCCTACGGGAAGTGATGCGTTGAGCGTTTTGGTGGTGATCCCCGCTCGAGGTGGCTCGAAGGGGGTTCCGGGCAAGAATCTGACGCCGGTGGCGGGCGTGCCCTTGGTGGCGCGTGCGGTGGCGGCGTGTCTGGCGGCGAGCCGTGTGACGCGGGTGGCCGTGTCGACCGATGACGGCGGGATCGCCGCGGCGGCCCGGCACGCCGGTGCCGAGGTGGTCGTGCGTCCGGCCGAGATCTCGGGTGACCTGGCGTCGAGTGAGGCGGCGGTCCTGCACGTCATGGACAGCCTCGACGGCGGCGGGGACGTGGAGGTGGTGCTGCTGGTGCAGTGCACGAGCCCGTTCCTGACGGCGTCCGATGTGGACGGTGTGGTCGCGGCGGTCCTCGACGGCGGCGCCGACAGCGCGTTCACGGCCGCGCCTTTCCACAGCTTCATCTGGCGGCAGGGCGACACCGACGGCGGGCCGATCAAGGGCGTGCACGGGGTCAACCACGACGCGGCCCATCGCGCGATGCGCCAGCAGCGGCCCAAGGAGTTCCTGGAGACCGGCGCGGCCTATGCGATGCGCGCCTCCGGGCTGCGCGAGCACGGGCACCGCTTCTTCGGGCGCGTCGCGCTGGTCCCCACCGACCCGGCCCGCACCTTGGAGATCGACGACCCGTCGGACCTGCTGCGCGCTCGTGCGCTGTCGCCCCTGCTTGAGCGGGGTAGGACGCCGGCGCAGGACGACGTCGACGCCGTGGTCCTGGACTTCGACGGGACGCAGACCGACGACCGGGTCCTCATCGACGCCGACGGCCGCGAGGTCGTCGCCGTCCACCGCGGTGACGGCCTCGCCGTTGCGGCCATGCGCCGCGCGGGCCTGCCGGTGCTGATCCTGTCCACCGAGACCAACCCGGTGGTGGCCGCCCGCGCCCGCAAGCTCAAGGTCCCGGTCCTGCACGGCATCGACCGCAAGGACATCGCCCTCAAACGCTGGTGCGAGGAAGAGGGGATCGCGCCCGAACGGGTGCTCTACGTCGGCAACGACGTCAACGACCTGCCCTGTTTCGACCTCGTCGGATGGCCCGTCGCGGTCGCCGACGCCCATGAGGTCGTACGGGCGGCCGCGCGTGCCGTGACCGGCACGCGCGGGGGATACGGCGCGATCCGCGAAATCGCGGCGTGGCTGCTTGGTTCGACTTTGGAAGGGAACTGAACGCGAGATGACCACCGTTCGAATGCGTCAGCTCGGTGACCGCGAGGTCGGCCCCGGCCGCCCCGTCTACGTCACCGGCGAGATCGGCATCAACCACAACGGCGACCTGCACAACGCGTTCGCCCTCATCGACGCGGCCGCGGCCGCCGGTTGCGACGCCGTCAAATTCCAGAAGCGCACCCCCGAGATCTGCGTTCCGCGCGATCAGTGGGGGATCGAGCGCGACACCCCTTGGGGCCGGATGACCTACCTCGACTACCGGCACAAGGTCGAGTTCGACGCCGACGACTACCACGCGATCGACCAGCACTGCCGCAAGCGCGGCATCGACTGGTTCGCCTCGCCGTGGGACGTCCCGAGCGTCGACTTCCTGGAGCGGTACGACGTTCCGGCGCACAAGGTCGCCTCGGCCTGCCTGACCGACGACGAGCTGCTGCGCCGCCTGCGCGAGACCGGCAAGACCATCGTCGCGTCGACCGGCATGTCGACGCCGCAGCAGATCCGCCACGCCGTCGAGGTGCTCGGCAGCGACCGCGTCCTGCTGTGCCACACCACCAGCACCTACCCGGCTCCGACGAACGAGCTCAACCTCCGCATGCTCAACACGCTGGAGCGCGAGTTCCCGAACGTCCCGATCGGCTACTCCGGCCATGAGACCGGCCTCCAGACGACGGTCGCGGCCGTCGCCCTGGGCGCGGTGTTCATCGAGCGCCACATCACCCTCGACCGCGCGATGTGGGGCTCCGACCAGGCCGCCTCCGTCGAGCCGCAGGGCCTCCAGCGCCTCGTGCGCGACATCCGCACCGTCGAGGCCTCGCTCGGTGACGGCGTCAAGCAGGTCTACGAGGGCGAGAAGTCGGCGATGAAGAAGCTCCGCCGCGTCCCCGGCCGGATCGCCGAGGCCATGGAGCAGCAACCGGCATGACCCGTACGCTCGCGCTGCTCGAAAGCCCGGCGCAGATCCTGAACCTGCTGGAGTGGACCCACGGTGACGGAACGGCCGATCCGCGCGAGGTGACGGCCGCGGTGATCCTGCCGCGGGCCGCCGCCGCGCGCGAGCAGCTGCGGGCGATGGCGGCACTGGCCCGGGCCGAAGGCCTGACGGTGTCGCTGTACTCGCCTCGGGACGGGATGCGGGAACTGGCGCGCTGCGGAGCGGTGCTGTCGGCGCGGGTGTGTCGCGCCGCCACACTGGTCCTCGGCGATCCGTTCTCGCAGCTCGCGCAGTCGCTCCTGCCGCTGTCGCGGGCACGGCGGGTCGTCGTCGTCGACGACGGGACCGCCACCATCGAGTTCGTCGCCCGGCTCGCGGAGCGGCGGCCCCTCGTCCGCTGGCACAGCACGCACCGGCCACCGGGTCGCGCCCTCCGCGCGACCCGGTGGCTCGCGGCGCGCCGGCTGGAGGTGTTCACGTCGCTGGAGGTGACGGCTCCGGACGGGGTGCGGCTGACCGTCAACACCTACGCGTGGGCGAAGGAGCGCTTCGGTCCGCCAGAGGTCATCGACACCGTCGACCTGCTCGGCACCTCGCTCGTGGAGACCGGTGTGGTCTCCGAGAAGGCCTACTTCGACGGCGTCACCCGCCTGGTCGCCGGGCACGGTGTGACGCGCTACCTCGCCCACCGCAGGGAGAGCCCGGAGAAGCTCGCCGCCCTCGTGGCGGGCACCGGCGTCGAGGTCGTCCACCCCGAACTGCCACTGGAGCTGCACGCCCGCACCGGTCCGACGGCGCGCACGATCATC
>Ga0307515_10010192_pt1 | contig 18054 bp, 11 predicted proteins | sample 17_EM_MG_FD_194513 | JGI IMG/M metagenome (GOLD analysis project Ga0307515, IMG submission 194513) | Populus trichocarpa ectomycorrhiza microbial communities from riparian zone in the Pacific Northwest, United States - 17_EM | ecosystem: Host-associated > Plants > Roots > Unclassified | place... | reverse complement strand
ATTTAGTATACTAAGGGTATAGATAATATAAGAGCAGATGCTCTAAGTTAAAAGGCTAAACTATAAAATAATAAGAAGCTATTAGGGGCTTTATTACAAAAAAATATAGATAGATTAATTAGATATAATTATCCGAAAATTATAGCAACTTAAAAAGAACTAGAGAAAGTTTATAAGTTACTAGAAAGCTTTTAGGTATAAAGAATTCTAGAAATATAGCTAAAAGATCTATAGTCGGATATATATAAAAACCAAGAAGCGAAGTACATCCTAAAAAGCATAGTAGAGTAATTTATAGAAGATTTCTATAAAGGACTAACTTAAGGACATAATAGAGCTATAGGCTTAGTGTTAAGACTTTAAGAGAAGTATATTATTAACGGAATCTAAAGAATAGCTAGGAAGGTCACTAGGGAGTGTTTAGATTACTAAAGGAATAAACTAATAAGGCATAAGCTATATAGAGGGCTACAACCTATTAAAATACTAGAAAGACTATAGGAGGTTATATTATAGGACTTTATTATAAAGTTGCCAAAATTAAGAGATCCTATTACTAGGTAAGATTATAACGCGATTTTAGTAATAGTAAATAAGCTTATAAAGTGGGGATACTTTATAGCGTGTATAGAAGAGATATTAGTAGAAGATATCGCTAAAATCTATATTAAAGAAGTATTTATAAGATATAAAGCACTAAGCAAAATCATATTAGATAGAGATTTAAGATTTATAGTAGTATTTTAGGAGGTATTCTTAGCGGAGCAAGGAGTTTAAGTAGTAACTTCTACCGCATATTATCCGCAGATAGACGGTTAAATAGAAAGATTAAATTAGACACTAGAGTAGTATTTAAGGCACTATATTAATTACGCATAGAATAATTAGGTATTATTATTACTAGTTATATAGTTTATATATAATATAACACTATAAGAAGAAATAGGTACGTCACTATTTAAGGCAAATTATGGATATAAGCCAAGAACATTATTATCGCCACGTTAAGTAAAGAAGATAAGTAGTATAGCTAAGTAAAGGATAGAGATATTAATAAATCTTTATAAGAACCTTACGGAAACAGCTAAAGTAGTATAATAGAGAATAAAGAAATACTATAATGCTAAGAGATCTAAGGGACTAGATCTTAAGGAGGGAGATAAAGTATAGCTACTACACAAAAATTTTAAGAGTTAATAACTAAGTAAGAAGTTAGACTATTTTAGACTAGGACCTTTTAAAATTACATAAAGAATTTTACCAGTTACGTTTAAGTTGAACCTACTAGCCAAAATAAAAATCTACCTAGTACAGCATATTGCAATGCTAGAGCTAGTATATAGAGATATTAAGCTACTAGTTTACAAAGCAGACATATATAAAGGGCAAGAAAAAGATAAATAGTAAGTTTTAAAGATCGTTAGTTATAAGGACGTTAACAATAAAATATAGTATAAGGTAAAGTAGATAGGCTATAATAAGACTACCTAGAAACTACTAGAAAATTTAAAGAACACTATAGGAAAGGTATAGGAGTATTGGAAGAAAACAGGTTAGGTAATATTAAAGAAGGATTACTAAAGAATAAGTTACCTAAGGGGGACCCAGGAAGAGCGACTGCCGAACTACTTAGAGTTGTTCCCTTTATAGGAGGAGAGTCGGTTCTCTTATTACTAAATTCCTGTAGACCTTATTCTATAAGTTTCTACTCCTTAAAACGTACCTTCTTATAAACCTATTTAAGACGTAGAAGATAAGCAGAGGCTAAAAAACGAGTTTTAAAAGCACGCTGTTAAGTAGCCGCAGCCTCTTATTCCGCCTCTTATAATTAGCGCAATTTATTAAGAGTACTTAAGAGCTTACTATTAAGCTTTATAGCAGTATATTAAATATAAAACCCTATAATAAGTTATTTAGGGAACTTATAGACTATTAAGAGTTATAAGACGTGTATACTTAGCATTAGAAATAGAGTAAATATTACAGAACGAATAAATATTTACTTTAGTGCACTCTAAATAAAAGGAAGGTTGCTAAGATAAAGGACTTACTAGCGCGATATAAACTAATCCCTCTTTCACATAACGAGAATACGGAGATGGTATTATTCTACCTAGCGATAGTATAGTAGTAACAGTGCGAGCATGTCAAACTATAGAAGAAAGAGAAGTTACTTTAGGTATAATAAGTAACGATATTAACTAAATTAATTAGATAGATATTACACCTCTAGTAAATAACTTAGAGATATTTAGAATCTTTAAGGATAAAGATAGAAAGGAGGGAGATAGTATTACGGACGCTTTAAGTATAATACTATAACTACTTAGAGAAGAGTTAGAAGAAGCTAGTTAGTTAATATAAGTATAGTCTAGGATAGAGCCGGTGGAACCATATAATAAGGAATAGTAGTATAAGTTACGTGAGGTAATCTGTATAATCTATGTAATCTATATAATCTATAATAGAGCAGATAAAGCACACGTACATTATATATAAGAAGGATTTCATAGGAGTACGGTTATGTATTTAAGGACCCTTAGTCCCTACCTAGATAGTTCCTTCCTTGTAGTAATTCTTAGAATACAATTAGAGTTAATCTATTAGGCAACCACTCCACTAGTTGTTATTACGTTGTTGACTTACTTGCAATACCTACACACCTAGCCCAATAACGAGCCCATTGTAGTACTTGCTATAAGGTTCCGTTACAAATATAGGGTTAATATATAATCCACTATAATTTATCCATTTATTTAATATCTATCTCTTGTCGATTAAGGCTTAATGGCTTTATATAGGGAAACGCTAATTTAGCTTAGTATAACACTAATTTATATAATAACTTATAAGTATATATGTATTACTTTAACGTATCTAGATAGTTAAAAGCGCGTATTAATCTTAGCGATTCAACAGCAGAATTTTATATATTTAGAATAATAAGCATGACTATTTTAATATATTTTAACGTATTTTTAGGTATAAATCTGCGTAGTTTAATCTACGTGATTAATACGCGCTTTTAACTAGATATACTGAGGTAGTATATACGCGCCAGTGGGTTGTTATATAGATTGGCGTTACGCTATATAAAGCTATTAAGCCTTAACTGGCGGGAGGTAGATGCTGAAATAAATGACCAAATCAAGGTGGATTTGTATTAACCCCTAAAAAATATTCCTGCCCCCAAAGCCCAAAAAGGGTCCTACACCATCACACAACAGCGCCGATAAGTCTAGATTCTGGCTAATATCGCAATAGGGCCTATCGTTTGTTTCGTCTTCAAAGCAGCCACCGTCAGCGACCACCAAATCAGAAGTACCTGCTCCATCCTCCCCGCTTGACCACGGCTTCGAGATCGAAATTTCCCCACCGTCATCTTGGGCTTTCGACTCAATGCCCACAAAGGGTTCGCTTAAAGCTCGTCTCGAAACCCCTACTGCCGCCGCGCCGCGGCTTGCTGGGGTTTGTGGATCGAGGAAGACTTCATCGTATCAGGAACCACCTTGACCCTGATCAATCTTCTGCCGGCAGTATTTCTTGCCATAAGCGTTGGACTGTCATTTACGCATGGGCTGGCATGGTTTACGATTGCTGGCTATGGTGTAAGTTTGGTAGCTTTTATCTTCACCCAGTGGGTTACGAAGACGAAGGATTCGAACAGATGATACAGCAACAAATTGGGAGAATGTAAGTTGGTGTCAGTCTACTAGACAGAGATGAAGGAGCTCAGAAGATGCATCTATTTAATTTTGGTCTTTCTAGGGATTGGAGATGTCGTCAGTACCACAGAGCAGCTGCGCTTTACCAGATAGCAATCATACACACTTGATTACAACTTAATCTCCACCATCACCCAGAACCAACCAACAAGCACCACCCCCATCCCCTGTTGTCGATCGGAATATCAAAGAATGAGGACTCTGTCAATTAAATGTAGCTCTAGGGACTTTATATATACATGAGGGGGGTGTAGGCAATAGGAAAGAGAAGGGGGGAGGGGGTGGCAATGGGAACAAGGGGTAGGTGACCGAGTCAAAAAGGGGTAGGTGACTGAGTCAATGGGTAGGTAGCTGAGTCGGGGTGGCAAGACAACCTGATTCAGGTCGACACCTGTCCTATCCCCCCATCCCCCCAGGCTTCCGTCCCACAACAACCCAAAGCCAAAACCAAACTCTCTTCCCGCCCTCGTTCCCACTCTCCAACTCCCCCACCTCCTCCAGCTCCGCCCCCAACCGCCTAATCACCCCGCCATAAAACTCCGCCCTGACCTCCTCCGTATACCGTCCCAGCATCTCCGCCTCCGCCGGCAAGCCCTCCCACACGTCGATGAGCCCCGCGCGCCGCATGTACGTCGCAATGTTCGCGCCGCAGGCCGGGTCCATGGCCTTGGCGCGCATGGCAGCGTTGAGGGTGCGGGTCTAGGGGGGATTGTAGCGGGTTGGGTCGGCGGCGGTGTCAGGTCGCAGATCAGGGAGGGGGTCCGGCTCGTCGTCCACGGGCAACGGGACGTCGTGCGGGAGGAAGGTCGCTGGCGGCGTGTCCGGGGCGCCGCGGTGCCAGACGTAGCAGGCGTCGTGCAACTCGGCGTAGCCGCCGGGTGCGAGCAGCGCGGCAACGGCATCGATGTAGCGCTGCCACTTGGTTATGCCGAAGATGAGGAGGCGGCTGAAGACGAGGTCGAACGAGGCGGGCGCGAGGCGCGGGTCCGGGAGCTGGTCGGAGCTGGTGTCGTCGGGGCGGACGAGTTCTTTGAAGTCGCCTTGGATGAACTCGAGGTTTGGGGGTTGGGACAGGTCGAGGCCGTAGACGGTGGTGGTGGGGCGGGCGGTTGCGAGGGAGCGCGACGGGGCCGGTGCCGCAGCCGATGTCGAGGGCGCGGGCGATTGTGGGAGGGAGTGGTGCGTGGATTATGCGACCATTCATTAGTTTGAGGAGGCATTCGTGCTGTGTTTCGAGGCGGCGGTGCTCGAGGACACTGGTTGGCTTGTGTTAGAGTTACTGAATATAAAATTTTACACCAGGCAGTGAGGAGACGGGATTTAGTGTCAAGATACGGACTCATTCGGAAGAGCATAAGCTGCTGGTGTTGAGTGGTAAGTGAGAGAAGCCATTGCATGTCTGAATAACGTCTTAGCCACCCAGTCGAGCCAGCCACCCGGTCGAGCCACCCCAAAACACACCATAATCTACCAACTTTAGCCTTTTATAACTCTACCCCTATTAAAGGTATTTAAATAAAAATTTAAATATAGCTACTTATATATAAAAGAATTTTATTTATAATGGTTTTAAATATATATATTTAAGCTAATATAATAATTTTATTAATAAATATTAAAAATTAAAAATATTATTTTAAAAATATTATATCAGCTTAAATATATATAATGTTTTTATAAAAAACATTATAAATAAAATCCTTTTATATATAAATAGCTATATTAAAATTTTTATTTAAATACCTTTAATAGGGATAGAGTTATAAAAGGCTAAAGTTGGTAGATTTTGGTGTGTTTTGGGGTGGCTCGACCGGGTGGTTGGCTCGACTGGGTGGCTAAGACGTATGAGTTGACGGTTGGTAAACTCTGTCCTGGGGCGCCTTGTTTGGGTTTAGCGGGACTTTTGCCGCTGTTTTCGGGGGTGGCACTGCGGTTCTCCGACACCTACCTGCCCTGACGACCTCTCCAGTTCTGGTGCTTTTTTCTCTCTTAAAATGCCCTCTCCCTCTCTCACCATGTTCCCGCGTCCCTTCCTTCTCCTCGCCCTCCAAAGTCCGGCCCCACTCGAACTCGTCAGCTCCAGGCGAATAAAAAAACATCAGCTTGATACTCTCTGAGTTCATTACATTTACCGATCAGGGTTTCGATTCGCTTTGCAAAGTTTTCGTTCGTCCAATCTCGTTTCGGTTTAACTACTTTCTGACTGTTTAGAGCCATATCTGCAGGGCCTCAGACTTGTGTACCGTACCTCCATACCCGTTTAATCTAATGAGTTTGTCAGCGGTCCCAGTTCAGAGCCACTCAAACGCTAAGACTGCCAAGCCAAGGTCCCGGTTTTGGGACCAGCGAGGTCTGTCAGACACATTTCATAGGATCTCAATTCGGACCCGGTCGGATCACTGGAATTTACACGCTCCTGGAAGAAATACTCTCCTGGAAGAAACACGTTCCTGGGAGACACGCTCCTAGGAGACACGCTCCCGGGAGAACACGTTCCTAGGAGACGCGATCCCCGGAGATACAGGCTCTCCGGAGAGAATCTCCCAGGAGTTCGAAGGGTTCTAGTCACGGTTTGCGGGATCCAGTGCGCGGGATGAAAACTAGGAATATTTGATACCTGAAATACAAGACCTCAACTCGTCATGCCCACCTAGTATATCTCAAAAATTTCTCTCTTGGGCTAAGATTGCTCATCCCAATGCTTTGTACGTTGCTCACCATCCACAGTGATGGCAATAACTATATAACCATAATCAGCCCCATGATTCCGATTATTATATAATCAAAGAAAGTGATTCTGATTTGATTATATAGTTATATTGATTATGTCTTTTAGGCACGGGCCTCCACGTGATGTTATCTACACGTGGGTCATCACGTGTAGATAACACACTTGCCCCAGAGCTTTACCCAGAGCCTCCCCCTAAAGCTCTACCTCTCCCTCTTTTTTTATTTCCGCTACTTCCGCAGTTGATTATATAGTTATATCTACGTAACATAATCAGCAGGTGCGATTACGATTAGGTTGGTTATGTTCCTCTATAATACAACATAATCGTAACTAACTGATTATTGCCATCACTGCATAGACATAAAGCTCACCCACAATCTTTTACCTCCCATCTAATCCTTTACGAAGTGCAAATGGTACGTCTGCGCCGATGATTTCGCAAATATAGTCACCAGGTCTGAGAGTTTTTGGGCCCAGTCCAACGCGACCTTTTGACGAAACAAAAGTGCGCCTGTAGCGCGCTGAATATCCGAGAGCCACCCTATCCCTTAACACGCTTGCGTCCTACGAGGTGGACCGTGCGCGAACACCAGAATCAAAAGTACGCGTATGGTCACGGAGCCTTGATCCTACTGATTCTATTGGCTGGCTCTTATCGATAACGGTAGGACGCAAACCAGCGTGTTAAGGGATAGCTCTCGGAGTTTTCAGCACGCCAGGTTGCTCGAGCTATCCTCGACGATCAGCAGCGAGCCCTCAATTCATCCATCGCCCAGCACTTCAACCACACCCTCGAACAAATCGACATCAAGAGGGAAGAAAATCAATCAATGTCAGCATCGTTATCCACAATCGCAACCAGCACATCGAGTTACACCGGAACTCCGCTAAACCTTTCTGTCACCGCTTCCCCTTCTGATCTGCTAGGCATTGGTCAAGTCAGCGGCTTCCATGGACCGGGTGCCTGGACAGCATGGTTTCTCACAATCGCCACGTCCTGGATACGCATACTTCGCCGTTTGGAACACAAGATTGATCTGAATGCATGGCTGTTCCTTCTCGGGATGAACTGGGCCGCGATCGACATCTTCAGAACCTCGCTACAGCAAGCACATGGGTCCGTTTGGAGCGGCCTTCACTGTCGTCTTTGGGGAACTGGACACGCTCTGTTCCAAAATCCCGATCACGGCCGTTTTCTTCAACAGCCACGACTGCAAATTGCGGCGCGTTTTCACACGTCATCAGATCGACGTTACCAATCACCGCACTCACAGCATCTGCGTCACTGTCTTCGCATTACGTGAATAGATCTGCTGGCTGACACACCGCTTTGATCCCTGCATTTTACTGGCCCAGGATGAAAGCTTTTAACCACGTCTTTGTCTTCACTCTTCACTGATTGCGGGTGTCTTCTGGGAAGACGGAGCTCCCATCGTTTCGTTATGAATTGAACTGGTAGAAGGCACTGCGCTCGAATGCCGTCGGTATTTAGGAATCTCGGACCTTGATAGTCCTACTCCAGCTGAGTCACCTTCCTGATCAGAGATTACATTCTCAATTGGCCGTGCTAGCGGAGCAACCCAGGTAGATGCCCGGGTTATCGTGGACGTAACCTGTGAATGCTGTAGGTTCGTCAAGATCCTGAGGCTTGCCGCAATCTTGCCGAAGTGCTCCTTCTCGTCGTTGGCAATTGATTCTTGTTTCCGGAGCAAAGCAATGTCATATGGGGATTGCTCTTGTTTGTCAGGCAACCCAATGTCGATGTTCGTGATTTTGATTAACACAACAAAAATCTCCATGGCGCGAACCAAGGGGTTTACCAACTGTGGGTTCATGCTGCTGCAAGCCCACCACAGTGCCGTCCTCCCTTTGCTATCCTGTGCGTTGAGGAGGTACTGCCTATTGGACTCGATCACTGGCTTCACGATCTTTTCCTGACCATTCTTGACGGCCTCCATCAGAATCGTTGAGTCATTGCTGTCCAAAGCTGTTAGTCCATCACCTTCATCTAAGGCACTCAAACATTCTTTGAAAATTATCGGGTTCCCACACCTGGCCGCCACATGCAGCGGTGTCTGGCCGTCTGACACATTATGCACCAGGACATTCGCTTTGCCTTTTATCAGCGTCTTCACCATGAGCTCTCGGTTGGCTTCAATTGCTTGAGCGAGTACGGTCGTCTCTCTCTCGTATATCTCATCTAACTTCACTTTTCTAGACTCGACCAAAGTCTTGACGTTCTCGGGCCAAGCATGTCCGTCAACTGCCAACTCCAAAATCCGTAGTCCCAGGGGACTAGCAATTTCTGTGCCGGCATTGCGGTCGATCAGAAATCTAACCATATCGGCATTCGAGCCGCCATGGCTCGACGAGGAAGTGGACGGTGAACGGGCGGTAGTGGGCTTCGACCTCAACATGGCAACCATCAACGCGGTGTAGCCCGTGCGATCTTTGCTATTGATATCGACCTTGTCGGAGATCTTGTTCCTAATCTCCTTACTGTTGTGCTCTATTGCAAGCAGAAACTCGGGTACAAGGTTTGAGGAGAACATGGGATCCTCTCGATTCAGTCGTATCAGCTCGGCTTCAAAGTCTTTGGCAGCTTTCTCCCGAATAGCGTAGTGAAGGCTCCCATACCGATGCTCACGGAATAAATCGCGGATTTTCTGGCAATCCTCACGTCGTTTCATATCCGATCTACTGAGATGCTCTAATCGACAGCTGGCAGCATCAAGAGGTGTTCGTGCCCAATGGTCTCGGGTAAGGATGTCAGTATGTTTCGAATCGAGGAGGATTTCCACGATGTGCGAATTGTGCATTTCGACGGCGTCGTGAAGCGCTGTGTTGAATTTGACACCTTCAGTATAGTGAGCATTGACGTCGGTGTCCTTCCGTTCGACCAGCACCTTGACGATGTCTTTCATGTCGTTTTTGGTCGCAAGATGGAGAAGAGTTGGTCCAAGTTCCTGAACGGGGTACCGGTTATCTTCACTTTTAACTCGGACATTGGGGTTGAAGCCTTCGATTTCAAAAAGTTCCCTCAGTACTTTGGCATTCCCATAGGTCGCAGCAACATGTTGTCCATATTTTCCAGTAGACGTCCGCATGCTAAGTAACGAACCAAGTGCGTGTTGACCTGGCAATTTTGTAATGGTTCCACAGATGTTGAACGCACAGGAGATTAGAAACCTGTTTGCATCTTCTAGGATGAAGTTTTGATCGTCGGTGGCCTGTTCAACCTCGGGAAATGTGTCATCCCACTTCGTCATAACTTGCTGAGGAATATGAAGTCTCGAAAACTGATCTTGTGACCACGACTCACTAAACATTTCCCGCCACCTGCCAAATAGATGACTCTTAGAAGAAAAGAACCGCTTGAACAGTTTTGCCAATTGAAGGGACGGGTCTGCGCTACCGGCATCACCTAGCCCACAGTGAACCGCCCAGTAAACCATCGCGTACTGTTCGTTAAGAACCTTAGGATTGCTGTCCCCGACGGGAGGGTGAAGGGTCTCGCGGAATAGAGTGTCAAGACACCACTCGGCCATAGCAGCGTGTGCTCTAGGAAGAGAGAATCGGGCAATTTTAGGCGGTCCGTTCAGCGTTGTAGGCCTTTCAAGAAATTGTAGGATTGAAATGTGTGCAACCTCAAAACAGTCGGTCCTCTCGTTGTGTTCGAGGAGATACAGAGTTTTTTTCGAAACGATATTTTTCGCTTCCTTTGATGGCTTCTCTGATGTTTGCGTGTCGACCATAGCGATGAATACGCTGCTCTTCATCGGTGAGACCGATGCAATCGCATATTGGATTGCAGGCTGACCAATCCTCCCATCGATCCTCTCAAACATGTCCTCATAAATACCATCGAGACCTTCAGGAAGTTTTTTCAGTGCCATTTCGATGTTTTCCTCGTCCATCAGAAATATCCACTTAAAGGCCAGATCAATATATTGAAACCTAGATGGTCAGTCAATCGTAGCTCACTAGCAACAGCAGCTAGCGGGTTTGTGGGAGACTCACATGCCCTTAGCGCGACTTTTGAGCAACTTTTCCAAGTCTTCCCTGAACTTTGGGCTCACTTTCTTCGAAAGCAGTGCATCGAGACCTAGCTTTATGAAAAGCTCCATGTCCTCCATTGTCTCCCTATCCCGTAGTTCGTGTCTCGGCCAAGATGACAACTTCTCGTCTATGTGCTCGTCCAACTTGCTACCCATTCGACTTGAAATCAAAACTTTGCAGCGCCGATCTTTCCTTTTGGTCAAGGAGTCAACTAATTGGAGGAGCCTCGCGAGGTCGTTAGTATTTTCAACCTCGTCAATCCCATCGATTATGATGATAGTCTGAATGTCGCTATTTAAGTCGACTATCTTCGTAATTAACCGCACAACAGCCTCGTTATCAAGGAGCGCTTTTGAGTTTCCCTCCCTCAACCAGCCTTCAATGACCGAGTAGCATGTTTCCGAAGAAGCGAGTTGTCTCAGGAAGCTTCGCAAAATACCAGTTGGGTTCAACCGCACGTTGCCATCGCGGCAATAGACGTAGGCCAAGGCTCCAAATGCAGCAGTATCGTAGATACGATAGGCTCGTTCAATGACGGCTGATGTAATGATGCTTTTGCCTGTGCCGACTGTACCTCTTAAGATGAGCCCCTGGGATGTCGTTGAGTTTTGCCACTCGCGATACGCAGGACTCCCGAGAAACCACTCCCCAGGGCCAGGGAGTTGCACTTCAGAGTCAGGAAGGCGGTATTGCTTTCCTTTATTTCGCATATCTACCTGACGCCCGACCATATCTTCGGAGAAAATCCACTTGAGCAGTGTGTCTTGGTCCTGCCGCTGACCCCAAAGTTCCAGGCTCTGGATTCGTTCATCCAGTTTCTGGAATGGCTCGATAAGTTGGGCGATCTTGTGTTGAATGTCTTTGAAGAAGTCATTCGTCTGTTCTTGGTCCAACTGCTCGGTTATCGACTTGGCGTGAGCATCGGCTATCTCAACTTTCTTCTTGAGACCGAAGAGTTCATGATCCTCAGGCAGCTGTACAGCATCAACCAAATTTTCTGCATGAGAGTAAACATTTCAGCATATGGACGAGACAGTAGGAAGACGGAGGGAGTCTTACTCAACAAAGCCTGTTTGATTGTGTCGTTTAGCATATTAGAGAACTTCAGAATTTTAGCATAGACATCAACAATAGCATTCTCCATGACGTTCTGCAAGGCCGCCATGCTTGGTGCGCATCCGACCTCACGAGGGAGATCGGGAAGATAGCGAGCCTCATAGACAGCATACCGCTCCATCAGCGAGCCTGTGTATACGCTATTTTCGAGGATGAAGTCTTGAATGTCTTGGTGTGATTTCGCCATACTTAGCCCGAATGAGACGACCGACCATACCAATTTACCATATGGTGTTGGATCAAACGCAAGGCCAGCGTTTACCAGTGAATCAATTCTGAGCAAGATGTTTAGAAGTTTCTTCCCCCTTGATGGCCACTTGTCCGCTTCTTTCTCGTTGAAATAGCCCTTGATGTCCTTGATGGTTTCCCTGACATCCCGGCCAGGGTCTTGGTGGATGAGTTCGACGTCACCATAAACCTGAGTTGCTGCAACTTTCCAAAGCCTTGAAAGGTCTTTCGGTCTTTCTGGCTCATCATCTTCGGAGATCTGTTGATCGGCTTCGGGGATCTGTTGATCGGCTTGAGAATGACGGTCCTTAGCAGCGTAGTGCCTAGTTGTGTCATCCCTACTTGATCCAGGTTCATCGTTAGGGTTCCTAGGTTTGGGGCTGAGATGAGGTTGGGGTACTGACACAACATCATTAACTTCTTCAGCGGCCGGATTTGTAGCATCCTTGGCTGTAGCTACGGGCAGAGGTTCATTTGGCGCGGACTTGTCCTTCTGTGGTGCTTTGCTCCAAAGGCAACAACACCAAGACGACCCTTCGTCTTTGTCTTCCATCACTTGTGATGATTCGCTTCGCTTCTAGCCCTTCCTTCCAAAAACTCAAAGGAGAACGACTGGTAAATTCGATGACCGGAACCTAAAGGTCTTTAGTCCTGATAGCGGCACGAAAATGAAATCTTGAGGTTTTCGACAACCAGCCGAAGTAGTGTCATGACAGAAGAAAAATGCCTCAACGCTAGATCGAAATTAGAGGGGTTAGTCTCGTGTATCCTATCGGCTTATCGATAACAACGCTACTATTAATACTCACACTCAAACACTGCGAACCTTACAACCAAGAGCTAATCCATCTCGGCATTCCATCCGCCCACCTCAACAACGGGTGCTCACCGTCCTCTCCAATGCCTGCTGGGCAAAAGAACTCCCAAGCATAATCGCCCCGGCTGTGAACGGAATGCTGCTCCTCTCCCTCGCTTGATGACACTCGCTGCATACACCTCGTCAATGTCCGCAAATCTCTTCCTTCATGCGCTCTTTGTTAGGCCTTCGTTTGACCTTTGGTGAGCCAAAAGTAGTTCGTTCTCGAAAACTTTCACAAGCTCACTGCACGCAGCTTAGTTCTCGCGTCGTGGCTACCGGCTGCGAAAGAAGGCGAGGAACCAAAAACATCTTGAGAAAGAAGACAGCTTGCAAGGATTGGAGAACTGGAGGTGGGAAACCATTTATGGCTGTGCCCACAAGTCAGTATCTGGCGACCTCCTCGTCTAGGTTGGGCGGCTCGTGTTGCTCATGCGTGAAGATGCATAGTCAAGTCTTAGCCTTGTGATGGCGAAGTGTTGAACGGAAATACCAAGCGAGAGTTAACTTGGAACCGCTGATGGGTAGAATTGATCTGAGTGCGTCTGAACCCTTCTGCGTTATTGACAATCAGGCATGTTCAACTCGTTTATAAAAGCTCTCTAATCAGCTCAAGAATCATCGCATCATCGAGAAATGTCGGAGCCATGTCTCCTCAGAAACTTTCGAAGCTTCTATTCAACCAATCCTTCACCATGGCAACAACGGCGGCAACTTGAACCCAAACTGAAGCAAATCTTTCAACCGTATTGCTCTCATCCATATCGGACCGAAGAACATCCTTCAAGTCGGCAGGGAGAATCCACCGGCGGGCAGATTCTGAAAGCCGTCGACATTCTGGTGATCGGCGTCGCGACTGGCATTGCATAACAGGCACCCTGATCTGAGCCTAAGAGGGAGGAGTCTTCGAAGAAAACGACGGACGGGCCATGCAAAGAACTGGACTGGTTTCGGCCAGAGAGGAAGTAAGCGGCAGGCTGGACGATCCCTCAAGGGACGAACATGCAGCAGTTGGAAGACTAGAGACGGTTGGCGTGGAGACTGTGGATATCGTTCGAAATTACTTGGTAAGTGTGGACGCACTAAATCCCCTAGAGAACCGGCCTCAGGAGGAAATGGCTCACACGAGCCGCATTCGAGCTTCACTCTTCCGTTTCCTGCACATATACTGTACTTACCGATCATTCAAGCAAGAGAGAGATTCTTACGCCTTCGGGAGCCAAGAATGGAAAACATCAGGGAACAAAAGTGCTGTGCCAATCAAGCTTCAGGTGCCTTTTCAGACTCCTTGTCTAGCTATACATGTCACGATGATTGCTGGGAGCCTGTTTAGGCGCACGCGAGTGCTTCGTTTGATTATGCCAATGCTGAGCTAAAACGGGCTCCGTGAGAATCAAGCCATAGGAATCTATTTCAAGGTATAGGGCAACAGAGATCCATGTATCTTTGACACGTGATTTTTGAAGTGAAGATGACCGAAAAGAACTATGCCGGATAGTCTGCAATATGGATCAGGGCAAGGAATTAGGTCCTCTTGTCCAAAGAAAGCAAGATGCTGGCGTTCAACGTGCTCTCTCGCCTTTCGAGCGCGGCAGAATGGCTGCGCTTGGCTTGTCTTACAAACACAGAATATGCACTCGTTGTTCGTTATCGTGATGGGACCCGGTATGGGCTCCGGAACGGCCTTCGGTGTAGGGTTGGGAGAGGGTAGAATGCCCCAATCGCGGCTGGGTCTAGTCCTTGGCTTCTGAGGGACTTCCTTCTTTTGGCAGAGCGAAACCAAAGCGTTGATGGTGTTTGGGCGGTACTTAATCCGTTCGGTACTGCCCTGGTTGGTTGCCTGGGTCCAACGAGCGGGATCAGCCGGGCCAGTCAAAGCCCTTTAGCAAGTGCGCTGAGCAGGGGACCCCTGGGTGCAAATGTCGCAAAAATCTACGGCAAAAAGCCTCTAAAAACGGCGGCAAAGGTCCCAGGACATAGAGTTACTCGGGGAAAGAGAGTCCGTAGGATTCGTGTGGGTTCGAAGAGGCAGAGATACTAGCAAGACGTCCAATGGGAAGAAAATCATAGAGGACAACAAGTGATTAAATACGAAAGTCTACGGATCCGTATGTGATTCAATGTTTAGATCGGAAAGCGCTAGGAAACAAGGGAGTGACGTTGCAGTGATGTCAGTGGTTAGGTCAGGTTATAGAAATGAGGCCAAAACCAATACAACTATCAAATGGAGGATCCTAACCGGTTACATAACCGGTTCGACCAGATTAACCGGATAGAATGTATAGATTTTAGAGTAATATAGTGTATAAAGTAGCAGAGGCGCTTAAGGGAGGCAGGGAGGAGTATATAAAATAAGGAAGTAGTATATAGAGAGCCTATTATACTTACTATCGCAAGTCTTATTGAGGGACAATTAGTTATTAATAAGTATACATTTAACTCCGCGTTATTTGGCTAATAATAGTAAAGAAGTTCGCTATTGAATTAAGAGGGTTAAGAGGATAGAATAATAATGTAGTAATAAGGGCGACGCTGTCACGGAGTGAGTACAAGCGACGATAATATATAGCAAGGTAGATATTATTAAGCTATGTACATGAACTATGTAAGGAGGTTAAGACGTTACGTAAGGAAAGAAGGTAGGAAAACGGGAAAAAAGGGCATATATCGTTGACTTGGTTGCTTAGTTAATATATACATAGGGTAGAATAGGGTTTAGGTTATAGTCCTAGCAGAACTTGGCAGAATTTAGTAAAACTTAGCAGAATATGGCAGAATGCTATAGATTACCGTTAGATTGCTATTAGATTGCCGTTAAATTACTATTTTACGGTTAATCTTTAATTGCTAAGTTAGTGGAAATAGGTAGATATATATAAGGTGTTATAAGGGTATCCCATAATAGTACCCCCCTTTTAAACTTAAGCTTCTACAAGATAGGGCTGTAGTAATTCTAGGTAGAGTTTATAAAAGTCTTTTACGGCTTATATAAGTCCTATAGAGTTAATAGGTTCTTATAAGGGCTTAGTAAAGCCTCTCTATTTCGTAAGGTATATATACTAGCATTTTTATTTATTATACTTAATGTTATTAATTCTTTTAATAAAGTACTTATTCTTACTATCCACTTTAACTAGTAGGGGAAGGTCTTATATCTATTTAGGTAGGGCGTCTAATATAGGGGTAGTAGGGTAAAGGACTGACGTATAGAATAAGGTAGATTTTAACAGTATTAGGAAGCTTTAACTAATAGGCGTAAGAGAAAACGACTTTCTTAATCTTATAAGGGCTAGCGTTTTTCTAATTAAGCTTTTTAGTAGGGCGTTTTATATTTAGATTTCTTATATTTAGCTAGATAAAGTTACTAATTTAGTAGGCTAATACTAGGGTTTGTTTTTTATTTACTGCGGCTTTATAAACAGATTAAGCCTATATTATTTTATTAGTAAGGAACTATTATAGTTCCTCTATCTTCTCTATAAATTTGTTTACTTTTATAACTTATAAGGCGTAATAAGTAGGGCGAGGAATATTACTAAAGGATTTAAAACCTATTTATAGATACTAGCTATAGTTAGCTAAAAACGGGGAGACCTTTGTGGTTTCTAAGACGGAATTATTTATAGTAAACTTAGTAAATATAAGCCAGTTAATTTAGTTATTTTATAGGTATAACGTATATATCTAAATATACTATTCTATTATAGTATTTATATATTCTATTTAACTATCCGTTTCCGGGTAGTATGCTATAAATAATAGTGCTTTAATATAGAGTTAGGTAGTTAGTTCTTTTTAAAATATAAAAACAAACTAGCTACCTTTATTGGAGATAATTGTTTTAGGGAGTCCGTGGAGTTTCTATACGTAATCTAAAAATAGTTAAATAATAGTAGGCGTTAATATATTAGGGCAGGCGATTAAGTGCCTTATCTTAAATAGTTAGTCTACTACTACTATAATATTCGTGCAGCCTTTACTTATAGGGAGGTTAATAATAAAGTTAATTAAGATATCCTTCTATCTTCGGTTTAGAATAGGTAATAGCTTTAGAAGGCCGTTATATATCTTATATAAAGCTTTAGCTTATTAATAGATATAGTAGCTAGAGATATACCTTTATATTATATTATATATATTTAGCTAGTAATACTCCCGTTAAAGTAGCTTTAGGGTTTTTCCTTAGCCTAGGTGGCCGGCGATAGGTAGGTTATATACGTATTTAAGGAGCTTAAGCTTAAGTTTATTATAGTTAAATATAACTAGGCGGTTTTGGTAGTATAAGCAGTTCCTATAAGCTTTATATTTACTTAAAGAAATCCTTTTAGAGCGTTTAATGCTATCTTATATTAGCTTAAGCGTCTCTTAAATAAACTTATTATTTAGGTATTTATTAGTTATAATCTATTTAATTAATTAATTAGTTATTTTAAAGACGTGTACTATAATATCTTTAGTAGGAGGGTTAAATAGTTTAGAATAAAGTAGGGTCTAATTTTAGTAAGAGCGCGCTTCTTTTAGTACTGGCGCGTTTTGTAAGCGTTAGGTTAAGATATTAGACTTCTAGCCTTAAATGCCTAAACGGTATATAATTAAGAATTAAAAATAGAATAGGAATTCTAACTAGCGGGCCTAATAGTAGCTTAGCTATTTTATGGTTATAAAGTACTATAGGTTCTTATAGTTTCTAAGGACCTTAATTAAAAATCTAGCGCCTTTTAGTTTAGGTCGCCATTATTTAAAACATCTAATAATAGCTAATAATTCCTTATTATAGATCTTGTAGTTATATTTAGCTAGGCTTAGTTATTTTAAGAAGTATACTATAGGGTATAATACTCCATCCTTATTATATTAAGATAGGATGCCTCTAATAACGTAGTTAAATAAGTTAGCTTTTATAACACTTATTTAGTTTAGGTTAAAGTATTAGAGTATAGGTATAGTAGTAAATATAACCTTTAGATAGGCAAAGGCCTTCTTATATTCCTTATTAAAGATAAAAACTTTATCCTTTTAAATTAAAGTTATAAGGGGTAAAACTAGGGCGGAGAAGTTATTAATAAACTATTAGTAGAAATTAGTAAATCCTATAAAGGCTTTTACGTCCTTAACATTCTTAGGGTTTTGCCAATTTATAATTACTTTAACTTTCTTTAGGTCTATTTGTATACCATTTATAAAAATAAAAAGTTTAAGGTATAAGACTTCCGTTTTATAAAACTTATATTTATTTATATCTAATTATAAACTAGCTCCGTATAGGGCTTAACGTAGTATATAGGGTTTTGCTCGGCCCCCTAGTTTTGCTTAAGCTAATAGACCGCCTCCCTATTTAG
>Ga0307515_10010191_pt1 | contig 18054 bp, 4 predicted proteins | sample 17_EM_MG_FD_194513 | JGI IMG/M metagenome (GOLD analysis project Ga0307515, IMG submission 194513) | Populus trichocarpa ectomycorrhiza microbial communities from riparian zone in the Pacific Northwest, United States - 17_EM | ecosystem: Host-associated > Plants > Roots > Unclassified | place... | reverse complement strand
GCGGCAACTACTTTAAGGTTAGTAAACGACACTAGTATAGCAGACACTAACTTATAGCAACCTATAACGGTTAGATAGCTATAAGAGATAGTTAACTAGTTAACAGAAAATAATATAACGTTAGAAAATAGGATCAATAAAATCGGAGCGGCAAAGATTAAGTTACTATTAATTAAGAGATTCTTAGGAAAAAGGTCTAAGCTTAAAGGATTTCTTACGCAAATACACTTTAAAGTTATATAAGAAGGGGTAAAGCTACCGATACTTATAGATCGAATAGCCTATATAGGACTATTCCTATTAGGAAGAGCACTTAAGTGGTTTAAGCCTTACCGTACGGAAATATAGGCAAATAGAATAACAACTACTAACTAAGATATGCGATTTATATTCTTAAATTGGGAAGGGTTTATAGAGCGACTTATATAAATATTTAGAGACCTAGAATTAATAACTACGGCAGAAAGAAAACTCTAAGACATTACGTAATAAACCTTAGCAATTAAGTATATAACGCAGTTCTAGACGTTAATAACGTAAGTAGAGTGAAATAATAGGGCGCTTATGGCATAGTATAAGCAAGGACTTAAGGCTAAAGTCTAGGACGTAATTATCCTAATAGAAGATGCGGACACCCTAAGGGAACTAATAGATTAAGCGATTAAGATTAATAATTAGATCTACTAAAGGGAACAGGCTAAGAGAGGCTAGGATAGAGTTCTATAGTTATATAAGGCGCAGAGCACGCAACGACTAAAACTAAGTTAAAAACTATAGTATGGCGCAGAGCTAATAGACCTAAGTAGTATTAAAGAATCCAGGAAATGGAATAAGAAATTATAAAAACCTAAAGGATAAGGTTTAAGTAATTAAAGGTTTAAGGAGTAAAGGCTAAATTAGGGATCTTAATAGCAGAAGACGTTTAGGCGGACTTTATAACAGAAAAAATGGTTTAAAGAAGGAGCTTATATAAATTATGGAAAATAGGGTTACTTCGCGAGGGATTGTAAAGATAGTTAAAAATATTATGTAATAAAGGGAACTAGACTAATAGTAGACGATATATACGTATAGAGGGACAATAATATACTACGGGGAACAAAAGAGTGTTTAATTAAAAGTTTTGCGTTTTGTTATAATAACGCATACCAAATTTATAAGGACGCTAAGTACGGCGTAAGCTATTAGCTATAAGAGCTATATTTAGCGGAATATAAAGAAACCAATAAACCAGTTCGCAGATTAGACATTAAGGACAATAACTTTAATATAGGTAAAACATTTTATAACAATAAGGTAATGGAAGCGGCTTACTAGGAGCATGTAGACCTTAGCGATATTATACTAGAGGTAGAAGATAATTCCACTATAAAATAGGGAACATTAGTAGGGATTAAGACCCTACTAGATATAATGTCTATCGCTTTATAGAATATAAGAGAAGTAGGGCAGAGAACTACTTTAGTACTTAATAAAGGTAAAAGGCTAAAGGCTTAAGATTCTTAAGATAAGATAAGGCAAGCTTAAGGACCTATAATAGACAATAACCGATAGAGCAGAGCAGTAGCTTAGTTTAAAGATATATAAATAAGCTTGGGATAGAATTTCCTATAGGTATAAGACTTGCAAGACAAGATAAGTAAGATTTAAGACTCTTAAGATAAGATAAGAACACTAAGTAAGCCTAGTTAGACTAAGGCTAGAGTAAAGCTTAAGGTAGAAGTAAGCTTAGAATTAAGAATTAAAAGGGGTTAAGAATTCAGAGTATAAATAAGGACACCTATAAACAAGAGGTAAGAGGCTTTATTATAGATTAGAGAATCTATAGTATAAATAGTAACTAGATTAGGAGATAAATATATAGACCTAGAAGACTTACTAGGAGAATATAGTGTTTAGCCTAAATATTAAAGAGTTAATACTAAGATTAAGAAGTAAGAGGACTTTAAGGATCTATCTACGAGATATAAACTAAAAAAAACTATAGAAGAGTTTAGATAAAGAATTATTGCATAGTAAGAACAGAAACTAGATAAGAGATTTAGTATATTAGGATATATAAAGGATAGAGCGCTAGTATAAAGAAATACTAATAGGCTTAGAGCAGGTATATTAAGAGCTAAGTGGCTTATTAAACTGGAAAATGAAGAGGATCTAGGGATTCCTACTAGATTTAAGAAACGACACATAAAGGGCTATTATAATGTAGTAATAAGAAGATACTTCTTTACGGATAAGCTGTATATACTTAAAGGGTTATACTAAAAGTGGTATAGACAACAATATAACGATAAGTAGGAAGATTTCTATATATAGTTAGATAAGAAAGTTATCTAAGACCACCCAATTACGGAAAAGGCTATAAGTTATATTAAAGGAGCCTTAATTATAACATTAAAAGATCTAGAGGAGTAATTAGGGGACTAGAGAAGCAAAAAGTAAATTATAGTACCCGCGAATAAAGTCGCAACGCTTAAATTAATATAGGAAAGGTTTAAACTTAAGGATAAAGACGAGCTAAGAGTTGACTTAAAATACTAGGTATATTATACATTATATATATAGATAATATATGCAACATATATAGAGTACTAAAAGATAAGAACTAAAAGTACCTAGTAAGAATATATTAGTTATTAAATAAGGCAAAATATAGAAACGCTAAGTATATATATAATTAGCACTAAGTAGAAGTATAAGAATAAGGGGACTTAATACTTTAGCTAGGAAGATTCCTTACGGAAGAATACCTAGACGGATAATAGTGGTAGAAGTGCCCGGAGAATATGTGTTTATAGTATATTAAAGATAAAAAGCGAACTAAGTATTAGCTAAAGTTAAACTAAGTATAGGTAGGATTAAGCAGCTAATAGTTAGGAAAAGTAGAGGCCTATAGGACTAGAGGGAGCTAATAGTAGAGCCTTAGACCCTTAAAGGAATTTAAAAATAACACCTAAATTTATAAGTTAAATGGTAAGATTAGCAATTTAAAGCGTTAATAGATAGTAGAGTAATCTATTTACTTGCTTGTAGAGATAGAGATATATTCTAAATAATATATTAATTGGGGGTGTAGGCCTAAGGAGAGGGTAATTATCTTAGCCTGCTGTATTGTATAGTAGGTTCCCTACTATCTTAAGCAGTGGTAGATAATTATATACTTATTGCCCCCCTCAGGCCTACCGCAAGCCTAAGAGGCTGCAAAATCTATCTATAGGGTGAAGGGTGGGAAAGCGAAAAGCCGAAAGGCTGATTGTAATAGATATTAATGTTACTGTTCGGAGGGAAGGCGTAACTTCGCTTTAAATAGACATTTTTATCTATTTACTTATTTGTAGAGATAGAGATATATTCTAAATAGTATATTATATTGGGGGGTATAGGCCTAAGGAGAGGGTAATTATCTTAGCCTGCTGTATTGTATAGTAGGTTCCCTACTATCTTAAGCAGTGGTAGATAATTATATACTTATTGCCCCAAACAACGCGTACCGTTGGAAGCTAGCGGTACGAGGCCTGCCCTATAACTAATATAGAAGTAGGAATATATCTTATCTTTTTTTTGCGCCCGTAGGGTATTGTTAAAAGACTATTTAGGTAACCTAGAACCTAGGTAATATTGAAGGCTATTAATAACGAACCTAGGGGTATAAGGCCTGCGCCTAATAATTAATATAGGAGTAGGAATATATGTCGTCTCTTTGCGCCTATAGAGTATTATTAAAAACCGTTCGGGTAGGTAATATTAAAGGCTATTAATGACGACGATGACGTAGTAAGGAGGAAGCTGGAAAGCGTTAATTTAAAACCTGTTAAAAAACCCTATAGGAAAAATTGTCAGGAAAGACTACTTATTAATAGCTGCTGTGGAAAGACGTAACGCGAAACTTTGCGATCCTCTAGGAGTAAGATATTTTATCGCGACAATAATATAACGCTATACGGCATAGTATTATTAAGGCTATAAGACGAATAAATAATAAAATCTCTATTAAATAAGCCTTATTTTAAAGCGAAAAGCTAAAAGGCTAATTGTGATAGATATTGATGTTGCTGTTTGGAGGGAAGGCGTGACTTCGCTTTAAATAGACATTTTTATATAAAACTATATTTTATTAGTAGTAGTTAAGAGAATAGGGTTACCTTATAGATAGAAGGAGTAACCTTACCTATTAGTTATAATTTTAGGAGATCTAATAGCCTATAGAGGAGGGATTATTAATCTTAAAATAGGACCTATTTAAATAACTATTAAAGGGAGACGAATTAAGATATCTTTTAATATCCTACTATTAGGATGGGATAAGGCAGTATTAGGGATGCCTTAGTTATAAGAATATAATCTAAAGATTAATTAGATTATAGGTTAGGTTGATATTAGAGATACTTAATACCGCAAAATATAATAATAAACTAAGCTGGTATAGTACTAAGTCGGAGCAATATATAAAGAGACTAAGTGAGGCTTAAGTTATATACTAAAAAGATACTATAAATATAGTAAGAAACTATGGTTACTAAAAAGTAAGAAGCTATTAGATTATATAGCATAGGACTATAAAATAGAATTAGAACTAGGAATAAGTTTAAGGTTCTTTCTAATTTATAAGCTTACTGTTGGGAATAAGGCAAGCGGTTATTATATGACGCCGCGGCACTAGTGTGGCGAGGAGTCTTAAGCTCCTCGCCCTCCGTTATTCTAAATTAATAAGCTTTATTAACTAACATCACTGTAACCTACTTGAGTAGTCGTTATTGGTGAGTTACCCTGTGTGACTAACACTGATTAGTAATTGAATATATAGTTAACTATAGAGTAGCTAGGTTTTTAAATAGAAGAGATAGTCTTATATAGAGGTGCTATATACGCTTATATGGAATGGATTCTAGCGATATTGTATTACCTTAGACTTGCGGAAAACTAGTAATAGAAGTGTTACTAAGTACTAGGAGATACTAAGTTGTATTTATTATATAGAACAACCACGTTTACGAAGATTTGGTTAAGTACTTTAGGTTAGAAGTGTTACTAAACTTATAGTCCTAAGTTAATGTCTAAAACGCGTTAAACGACGTCCAAAACGCGTTAAATAATATCTTAAATTGCCTACCTTTTGATAGTAAACCTACGAGATCCTACTAAACCGAAAATCCTACCTACCTTTGACGTATAACACCCCGTCAATTCTATACCTACTATGGCGTTAACCTATCTAAAGAAGTATAAGAAGGATATTAACCCGGAAATATAGAATACTAATATAATTAACTTTATAAACGCTAAGTAATAGGACCTAAATGGATTTTTATTATACTGTATGGTATACTATAAAGACAGTAAATATAATAATACTATGCTATGGTATTATATAAAGGAGGACTTTATTAGATGGATAAAGGAAATATAGACTTCTGTAAAGAAGGATATTATATAAGACTTCTGTAACTTCTTGCGGGAGTATAGAGTGTTTATACTAATAGATGGGGGTACTATTGGAGATAATATTTAGGAGCAGGTTATTAACGTAAAAGAAGAGCACGAATAGACTCTATAAGAGATTAAGTACTAACTATATACTATAAGGAAGCTTAACTTATAATGGAACCTAAGTAATATACCTCTAAAGATGAACCTATCTTTGCCTTTAACTCCTTTATATCTAATTTAATCCGTAACCTTGACGTTAGATACTATACCCTAACGAGAGCAGACACAGGATCCTATTGCTTTACGATTTAACAACCCTTAGACTCTACCGACTAGACCTGCATTCCTACTGTAGCCTATAATATAACTCCTACCTCCTCTATCTTAATCTTAAATTAGAGGTAGTTTAAAATTGCTTATAGAGCTTATAAAGCTCTACTCGGATTAGGAAAAGAAGTTTAGTGGGGAATTATATAATGTTCTTAATTCGAAACTACGTATCTTCTATAACTATTGCTAGAAGGTAGGAATAGAGTTTGATTAATACTACAACGCCTATTCCGTTATGCTTAAGGGCCGAGCTAGTACCTTCTATTATAATCGTTTAGTAGAAAAAGGATATAATTTTAACCGTATAATATATAAGTTAAGATACTATTTTAAAACAGAAGAGAATAAGTAGCAGTATATATTAGAATGGAGAGAGACTACCTTTTTAAGGATTATTGCTATAAACCTAGGTGTCCCCTAGCTTAATTGTCTTTAAAAGCTCTTTAATTAACTTTAGATAATTTAGCGTGGTTTATCCAAATTATATTAAGAGGATTTTAGCCTATATAATTAAGTTATTAGCGTATACTAAGGCGTTAAAGAATATAACCTTATACTCTTTAATCCTGTAAATACTTACGAAGGAGTGTGTACTTAATTAAGATCTTTTATTAGCACTGCTTTATACTCTTAAGAAGTATAGCAATTTAATACCTAACTCTAACCTACTTTAATCAACCCGCTTAACTAATATAATTATAATTGGACTAATTAAATATATGGTGGCCGGGGTAGATAATATAGTAGAGGGTATAATTAACGATTATAAGGTAAAGGTGGAGACCCTTATGGAGGTTTATTTCAAAGTAATTGCTAGAAGAAGTGCTATGTTTATAAGAAACCGAATTGCTAGTTAACTAGGTATTCTCTTAATAAGCGAAAGGAGGTATATAATAAGTTTTACTAAAGTATAAGAAACGTTAGAAATTGTAAGGTTACTACGGCCTATTTTTAAAGCTTCCTAATTTAATATAAAGGCGTAGAAGATCTTAAGGGTAAGGTTAATGAGGCCGAACAGCTCCTTATAGATATAGAAATTAAGGACTACTTACCTGACTAATACTTTACTAAGTATAGTAAGGTAAATAGTATATAAACTGTTACTATTCTTAATAACCAATCTACGCTCTACTCTATTACGAAGTTAGATATCTTTAATAAGCTATAGGAGAGTTTTACGTTCTCCTTTAATGTCACGGAACGGGGGCAGTGGCTATAGAGCGTATGTATTTAAGGAGTCTACAAGACGTTACGCGATCGATTGTAAGGGTCGAGGGCGTAAGGAGGTGATATACCTACGCGTAGCTGACATAAGCTGTACGCGAGGTGTACGCAAGAGCACGGGGCTCTCCTATAGAGGCCCCTGCGGTGGGGTTCTATAACACTACCCCCCCTCCTATAGAGGCGGAGCTCCGGCGACACTATAGTTACTATATATATGTAAAAGGGACACTTAAGGTATAGAAAAGAAGAAAAGGGGGGTATTGCTAAAGATTTAAAATAACGTTATGTGATAAGGCTTAGCATCTAAGAATCCAACTAATTAGACAACTTTAACCGCCAGTTAAAGTTCCTGGATATCTTAATAATATTCCGGTTATATAATTATACTTTACCGCAATCTAATGGCAATTTACCCTTACGTGGTAATATATAACGGTTTAACTCTATAAGGGCTCCTATAGAGAATTGGGTATAAAATCTCTGCTTAGGCCCGGTTTCTGTGGGTTTGTATAGTAAAAGTCGCTAATTAAATCCTTTGCATTTTTAAAGTCTTCCTATAGTTACCATTCTGGCTAATTTATATTAAATCCTGTGTATATAGCTCTGTAGTAGAGCCGTCGTCCTCTGCCTTTGCTAAAGTATTTAGAGTTAATAATTCGTTTAACGGTCTACTCCTTATAGTTCTTATCTTCGTTCTCATCTCGGATTAGTACTAGTAGGGGTTTAGGCTATATCTACCCTAGTAAGGGGTTAGGCTAATAGAGGTGTAGTAGCTATAGGTAAAATACAGGCTATATCCCGCGGGTGGCTAGGGCAAGTGGGAGTTCTAGCTTATATACGGCTCCCCTGTTAATAACTTATTTAATTAAATAGGGGCTGAGGTTTTTGTAATTGAGTGACTTTATAGGCCTCTGCGTAGAGATATTGCGTATATCTAGCTATACCTAGTCGCTAACACGCATCTCTGGTGGTGGCGTTTTATAGCAGTTAGCAAAGTAGGCCTACTTTACTTAAGCCCAGGCCATTTCTCCTTTACAGTAGTTAAGTAGATTTTTTATACAGTCTATATACTGGTTAGTAAGTAGCATCTTAAGGCGTTTTCTATATAGCAGTTTCTTATTAATAGGTTCTGGTGGCTCTATGCCGGATTAGGGGTAATAACCCTTATTTACGAAGAACGGGGTAAGTCCTGTAGTGGTTAAGACGTAGTTATTCGCTGTAAATTCACCTAGTAGGAGGTAGTTTACCTAGTTATCTTAACTATAGGCGACTACCTATCGTAGGTACGCTTTTATGCTGGCATTAGCGTTTTCTAGTTGCCTAGTAGTTTTATAGTAGAAGGATATAAACATCTTAACGGAGATGCTAAGGCGTTAGCAGATTCGTCTCTATATATTAGAGTTAAATTATATACCTTAGTCGGACGTAATTAAGTTAGGTAACCTATATAGTCAGTAGACTTCGCGGAGGAAGGCGTTAGTAACGTCGCTAACAGCTACGCCTTCAGTTAGGACGTAGTGGCGCTCTTTTATAAGTCGGCATATTATCATAAGGATGTTCTTATAGGTACGGCCGTATTATTTATAGGGTAGTAGGTTAATAACGAAATCTATAGCAATATCTGCCCATCGTTATATAGGTACTAGTAGAGGGTGTAGTAGTCCTTAGTACTTTGTATTAAAGGCCTTAGCGCGCTTATAACCATAGCAGGCGCCTATAAAGCGTTTAACTAAGTCTATTATTTTTGGCTAGAAGTAGTATTAGCTAAGAAGCTTATAGGTTCCCCCTCTGCCTAAGGAGCCGCTTAATTAGAGGTCGTGGGCTATTTAGATTAGTTGCTGTTGTAGATTTTCTAAGTTAGGGATAAATAGGCGACCTCTATAATAGAGCCTATTCTCTTTTACTTTTAAGGCTACTATATTAATCTAGCCTAAGCTTTAGAGGTTAGTGGGTAGTGTATAGGCGCTGGCGGTCTTTACGGCAATAAGTTAATATAGTAATAGGTTAACAGAGGTGTTATATGCCGTAGTAATAAGCTCATTAATTTTAGGAGGTAACTCTAGTTCTATAGTATAAAGCTAAGGTATAGTTAGCTCTATTATAAGTAGTATGCCTAGAGCCAAATTTTATGCTTTTAGGATTATTTATTATTGGAACTAATTATAGGGGTTATCTTTAGACTAAGGAAGGTCTTATAAGCGGCGTATTAGGCTATTAGGTTTAGTACCTTATACTCCTAGTCTATATATAATTTTAAAGTTAAAACTAGAGAGGAACTCGTTCTAACGTACCTGGTGTTAGTTTAGCTGCTTTATAGTTATAAAGTACTTAAGGTTGCAATAGTCCGTAGGGACTTTAGTTAGCTAGTTAGGCTCTACTAAGGAGAGTTCTGGTTAAAATTCTTTAAACGCTTATATAAATATAAAGAGTTCTTTATTATAGATCTCGTAGTTATACTCTTATAGTGTAAGCTTAGACGAGTAGAATGTGACTAGGTAACGGAAACTGTTATCACCCATCTAGGAGAGGACGCCTGCGTTAACGTAGTCTAAGGAGTTAGTTTTAAGATAGAGTTGTCGTCCTAATGTAAAGTGGGCTAGGATAGGTGCTTTAGTAAAGGCATTTTTAAGGTCTTAGAACGCCTTCTTATATTTAGGCGTTTAGGTAAAGCGTAGGTGCGTTTTTCTTCCTTTTATAGAAAGGCCCTTTATTCGCATTATTGCTATAAGTGGTGCTACTACGCCTAAGAAGTTGTATATGAATTTCTAATAGAAGTTGGCGAAACTAAGGAAGGCTTATACGTCCTTAATGCAGTTAAGGGCTTGCTATTTAGTAATTATATATACCTTCTCGGGGTCCATACAGATACCCTTAGTAGTAATAATTAGTCTAAGGTATTTTACTTCTATAACTGAGAATTCGCATTTCTTTAAATTAATATAAAGTTCTGCGTCCCTAAGGCGCTGTAAGACCTTTTAAACGTGTTTAGTATACTTAGAAGGGTCATTACTATAAATAAGTATGTTGTCTAGGTACGCGGAGTAGAAGTCGTTAAGGTAGTTCTATAAGGCGTTATTAATATAGCTTTAAAAGGTGCCTAGGCCATTGTATACGCTAAAGGGCATAACGGTATATTTAAATTGGCCAAAGCGCGATATGAATGCGGTTTTCTATTTATTACCTTCCCGTATTTAAAAATAGTTAAAGGCGGCGATAATATCGAGCTTAGTATAGATTTTAGCTTGGCTAAGCCGCTTAAGGGTCTCCTGTATAAGCGGTACTGGGTATTAGTTTTTAATCGTAATAGCGTTAAGTCCTCTATAGTTAACGTAGAATTAGATACCTCCTCCTGGCTTCTTAGTGAGAAGGATAGGGGCGACTGCTAGTGATATACTGGGACGAATAAACCCTTTATTAAGGTGCTTATTGATATACTTTCTTATAATTAGAAGTTCATCTTTTAATATTAGGTAGGGTCTCTTATAAGGTAGCGTTTTTCCTTATTTAATATTAATGGCATAGTTATTAGGTTAATGTGGGGGGAGTATATCTACGCCCTTTTATAAGCATATATTAATAAAGTCGTAGTACTTCTTAGGGAGGAGCTTACGGAGTTCTTTGTTGGTAAGTCCTTTTTTAAGTTTTATAAACTTCTTAAAGTCTAAAGGTAAAAGTCCGTGGAGTTCTATAGGGGCGTCGTCTTTTAGGAGGTTAACTATGTCTATCCTATTACTATAGAGGATGTAGTTTTATTTTTTGTTAAGCTTATATAGTTATAATTAGGAAGCTATAGCAACGGTCTAGCCTTTCTTACGTACTATGCGGTAGAAGGCCGCGGTACTTATATAGTGGTAGTTAGTTATAGGTGGGGTAATAAGGGGTTTCTTAGGTTAATATCCTGGTAAGTAAATAGAGGCGGCTAGGCCATGTCCTAGGCAAGTTTCTCTGCAGTATTTAGAGTTAAAGGTTGCTTCTCTCTTTTCCTAGTTAATGGCGGGGTTGTGTTATTTAAGCTAGCTTATTCTAAGGATAATAGGGTAGTTAGTAAGTAGTGTAATATAGGCTTAGAGCTCTTCCTGGTGCCCGTTTATATCTAAGTAGAGTTATGCTACGTAGGTAATCTTTTATACGGTATAACTACCGTTAGCGAGTTATAGGGCGCGGGCTTTAGTAAGGGGTAAGGTAGGTAGGTTATAAGTACGCACAAGTTAGGTATCTATAAATTAGTTAATAGCTCCGCAGTTAATTATAGAACAGCTTTTATATTGTTTTATGGCAGTAGTCCCTATTATAGGTAAAACTATCTATTTCCGTCCGTTTATCTTTACTAAGTTATCTATTAAGTAGGCTAATATATAGATCCCTTTATTATTAGGGCGTCCTAACCCGCGACTTAGGGCTAGGACTTGGCGTTTTCCGCTTCCGTATCCAATTCTACTACTATTACTGCGTCTTTATCTTATATAGTAGTGGCGCGTAGCAACGTATTTAGTGTTTAGAGTATTAGGTTAGATATTAGGCGGTAGGTATTAAACCTAGCTATTAGGCAGTTTAGGTTATCGCAATAACAGCCTTCTTAATAGTATCTATAGCAGCGTCCTAATTTCTAGAGTAGCTTACGCTCTCTATCTAGGAGTTTTTACAGAAAGGTTGGTATAAAGAGGTTAATGTTAGCTCTAGTAGTACTTAAGGTAGTAGGCGTCAGTGGCTTAGTATATGTAGGTTTAGTAGGCCCGGAGGGCTTTTATAGAGAGGTCTTTAAGTAAGGGTTAGTAGTAGCAATCTAATTTAGTTGTCGTTTAATCTTTTATAGGGCTGCTACCATCTTATAAACATTGTTATAGTTGTGACTGGCGGCTGCGTAACTAAGGTAATAAGTAACTTTTTTAAGGAGATCCTCCTAGTCTTTAGTGTCGTCTTAGGTAAGAGCTCTAGTATATTCCTAGAATTTAATATAGAACTTATTAAATAATTTAATAGGGCTCATCTTTAGGGCATATAGTTTAGCTTGGTTAGTGGCTAGTAGGTTATAGTCGCGGTATATTAGATTGAGATCGTTAAGGACTTTTTAGTAAGACTACTACTTCCAGGGGCTACTAGTCTCCTATTAGGCGAAGAGTCTATTAAATAGTGTACCCTTTATTCGCCCGATAATATAGCTAATCTTAGTATCTTCCGTAGGAAAAAGGTAGGCACTTTAAGTTAGTTTCTTGCGGATTTACATCTTCTAGTAGCTGTATTCCTTACAGTCTTCTTAGAAGACTAGGGGATTAAGGTAGCGTATATTAGATCCTATAGTAGCAGTTTAGGTCCGATCATTATAGCTTTTATTATTACTACTTTAGTAGGGGTTCCTGTTAGGTAAAGCTACTTAGCGCTGACCCTCCGTTAAGTATTAAGTAGGTGAAGTTACTAGGGGCGTAGAGACTTAGGTGGCGTTATATATAGTAAAGAGATATCTAGCGTTGTTATAAATGTGCTCGTTAAGCTAAGATTATAGGTATTTAATTATGCCTTCTTTTTTAGTAACCGTAGCAATTAGTGTAATTTTATTCTTCTTTAACTATTGGACGTCGCGTTTAGACACGCGGAGGTCGTCTTTAGTTTCTTAACGTGTGTTATCGGCAAGCGCCTTACGAGCTTATAGGTCTTAGATAATATCGCGATCTTAGGCAGCACGTATCTTAGCTCGTGTAAGCTTTAGGTAGTAGTTCTGTAGAAGGCGGTAGTATTTATTAGGGTCTTATGTTACTATTTTTGCAAACATCTCGGCGTCTTATATTTTAATTTTAATGGGTAGTAGCCCTTCTATTTACTTATCCGTAGTTATATAGTTAATAAAAGATAAGACATTATTAGTGTCCATCTCCTTAGGGGTTAGAGCTAATAAATCGAATTCTCCTAGGATTAATTGGCGTCGTAGGTTAAGTGTAGGTATTAGATTATTCTTTGGGTTTAATATAGTAGCTAGTAAGGAATATTATCTTACTATTATAGGTTCCTTAGAAGTATAAAGTGAGGTAATTTATAGACACACTACTTTTGGTAGCGCCTGCAGTATTACAAAGACGTAGAATTGGTCATAGGCTAAGTGTTAGTGGTAAAAAGGTGTAACATAATGTTACGGAACGGGGGCAGTGGCTATAGAGCGTATGTATTCGAGGAGTCTATAAGACGTTGCGCGATCGATCGTAAGGGTCAAGGGCGTAAGGAGGTGATATACCTACGCGTAGCTAATATAAGCTATACGCGAGGTGTACGCGAGAGCACGGGGCTCTCCTATGGAGGCCCCTGCGGTAGGGTTCCGTGACATTTAATGACAGATACTCGGCGAACGTCTTCTATAGTATTATGCTAGATACTAGAGCCATAGGAGTATCTATAGTAGGAGAACCTTAAGTTCGAGCCCTTTAGTAGCTTAATAGCTCTGTTTAGATTAACTATTTAACGGCAGGCTAATATACAATTTGTTTTAGTAAGGGTACTATAATCTCTCTTAGCATAATTAGGGTCTAAACCCCCTTAGGGTGCATTACTTTTTATATTATTCCTATAAATACCCTATTTCTATTTTATATTAAAGATATAGATAAATTAGGCGTTAAGCTTAATAACCTTAAGAATATACTCGTTTAGGGAGATAATTGGGTGCCCGTTATGCGCAAGTGGGGTTACCCCTAGTTACTCCTTTATTAATTAGAAAAGAGTATTACTTAAAGCTATTTAACGGAGCTAGAGTTACGTTAACTACACCGCCGTTTTAGCCACCTATCCGTTTACTAATTGCTTAGGGTTCTTTAGCAAGTAGGCTATGAAGTTAAGGTTAAGGCAATTAAGTATTTTATAAAGTACTACTATTACTGCCAAATAAACCAGAAGTCCCCTAGCCGATTTAAGTTCACCCTTAAAGATAACTATAACTTTAACTTCTGTATTATTGTTAATATTATATATCTTAGCGGCAAGCTAGTACTCTAAGTTATTAACTTTTTAACCTCCTTCTAAGCTGCACAATTCTTAAAGGATATATTAGCTAGGAATGTATAGGATACCCTTTAATTATACTAGATTAATGTTTACCTAGGACCCCCTAATTAAATTGTCTATAACGTAGGAAAGAACTTCTTATTTATAGAGTTTCGATAATAGATAAAGGCAATGGCAATTAAGGTTAAGGAAGTCCCCGTTAAGGCATATAATAGTATTAGAAAAGTAGAGCAATATTACACACTATTACGCCGTATATATAAGATTATCTCTTTAGAACTAAAGGATACTAGTAAAGAACTTACCTTATAAATAGCTGTTAAAGCCATTAATAATTCCGCTGGCCCGGATAGACTTATACCTACATTACTAGTCTTTAGCGCCTACCCTTAAATAACTAATAATTCTCTACTATCCCCCTCTATTATATAATGAGCTAAGGCTATTTATAAGGTAATAAAGAAGGTATAACGTTTTTACGCTATACGCTAGGTTAACAACGCACTAGGAATAAGAAATAGTTTAAATACCTTAACTACGCTTAATCTGCCACTCCAGTCTAAGGTACGCGTATAGCGTAAAAAGGGAGAATAGTTAGGCCTATATTAACTTATTATAATTAATAGTTAGACTTATACTATTTAGATACCTTATAGACCCACTTAATTCCGTTTAACTATTATTAAGCCTTACTATAAAGATAACAGTTCTAAGCCTTTATAGGATACCATAGAAGATGCCCTAAAGGAGAGCTATGATTAACGTACTCTAAAGGGCGACCATAATTCTAATATAATTATAGTAGATACGCCGCAACTATAACGCGGTAGAGGTTGTCTAAAAGGATCACAAAATCGCCAACACCTTATTAATTTTGAAGAGTAATTTATTGCCGCTATTAAGAATAGAGTTAAGTTATTAATGGCCTTTATAACAGCTAAGGAGAAGGCTAACTTTAAGCTTGCAAAACAGCTCTAAAAGGAAGGTCGTATTATAACTTTAGGAGCTCCTTTCTAAGCATCTAACAAGCAGGAGATTAATAGTCTTATTATAAAAGGAGTCTTTAAATTTAAGAAGTATGACCTTACTAAATTTAGTAGAGTTTATATCTTTAAGTTAAGAATAGTTAATAAGATTAAGGGTAAAGCTACCAACGCCCTATTTAAGAAATTAAGGCTTATTATCTAAGGTTATAACAATAATAGTAAGAAGGTAATTCTTATATAATCTCCTATGATTTAACGAGCTAGTTAGTAAGTTATTATTGTACTAGCTCCCTCCCTAATAAAGAATAGAATGGTGGTTTATCTATAAGATATTACTTAAGCCTATACCTAATTAGAGACGCACCTTTAGCGCTTAATATTAGCATACCTTTTAGAGTAAATTTGCCACTAATATCCCGAAGATACGATTATAGTTATGCTTAAGCCATTATATGGAATTGCAGAGGTAGGAACTTACTAGTGGGCTACCTATAGTAAGCACTATAAAGAGAAGCTTTTAATAACTACTTTTATATTTAATCCCTACTTCCTTATTATAACTATAGGAACTCTATTTGGAATTGTTGGCATATAAACTAATGATATAATTATCTTAGGAGACGACTAGTTCTTAGCTCTTAAAGAAGATAAGCTAGTAAAGGTAAATCTTATAGTAAAGCTAAAGGAAAAGCTTAATTTAATAATACCATTACTTTTTAATAGATGTATCCTCTCCCTAAACGAGGATTTTATTACTTTACGCTAGAAGGGTTAAGGTAAGAAAATTAACGTTATTAACGTTAATTCTCCGAAGTAAGGATATATGGAGTAATACGCTTGTGGAGCTTATGTTGCTTCTATCTATTAACCTAAGGCTTTATTTAATTTCTCTATTGCTACTTAATACTAGGAACTAACTAAGGATAACATTCTTGCCCTAAATAAGTGTCTTTTCTAGTAAATAAACTATTTTAATTGGGGACTACTCTATATACCTATTAATCTTCCTACCGCTAAGCTCTTTATATTTATTAATGGATTATTTATAAATAATAAAGATTTTAGCTCCTAGCTAGGATATAAGATTATTATCGCGAACGAATCTACTAAAGAGAATAACTTTATAATCTACGGTAATCTTATCTATTAGAGCTTAACTAAGAGTAAACGCGTTACTTAAAGTGTTCTAGCGTTAGAGATATATAGAATAGTTAGCGGAGTTAATATAGTAATTGCAATTAGAACTACCCTAAAGATAATTACAGATCGACTCGAACTTCTTATTATCCCTATAATTATATGCACCGATTTATATTCCCTCTACAAGTGTTTAGTTAAGCTTGGTACTATAAAGGAGAAGCGCCTTATAATTGATATTATGGTACTTTAGCAATTTTACGAGCGTTAAGAACTCTTTAAGATTCGATGGATTAATGGCTAAGATAACCTAGTAGATGTAATAACGAAGGCGAACCTAAATAAGGCACTAGAGACGTTTATTAACACAAATACTCTACGTATATAAGTTAAAGGTTGGGTTAAAAGGGAGTCCCTAGAAATTTCTTAGTTATGTAAGGTCTTAAAATATTTAGGAACTTTAACCGCCGGTTAAAGTTATCTAATTAGCCAGATTCTGCAGACCCTAACTTAACCTAGCTAATTAGGATTTTCTATCCCCAGGATAGAAAATCGCTATTGGCTTGCTTATAACTAGCGCCTTGGCGGCCCTAATATAATATACACTTATGACTCTAAGTAAGAAAGCACTATGTGCTAAGAGGCAAATTTTAGGACAGCGAGACTTATATTATAATGGCAATAGTAAGTAAAGAGGATTGGTATTTATTACGCTAGTTAAGTAGTATTTATATATAGATGGCAACTATAAAAGAAGAGTTGCTAGTGTTGGGAATGAGGTAAGCGGTTATTATATAATACCGCGGCACTAGCGTGGCGAGGAGTCTTAAGCTCCTCGCCCTCCCTTATTCCAAATCAATAAGCTTTATTAACTAATATTACTGTAACCTACTCGAGTAGTTGTTATTGGTGAGTCACCTTGTGTAACTAATACTTACTAAAGAAGAATTAAGAGCACTTAAGGAGTTTGTCTAGGAAATTTTACAAAAAGGATATATTAGACTATTATAGTTATTAGCAGGTTATCTAGTACTATTTATACTAAAAAAGAATAGCAAACTAAGGCTATATATTAACTATAGATAGTTAAATAGCATTACTAAAAAGGATAGGTATCTTTTACCCTTAATTAGCGAAATCTAAGACAGAATAGGCAACGTATAAATCTTTATAAAGATAGATCTAAGATGGGCGTACTATTAGATTAGAATTAAGGAAGGTAATAAATAGAAGGCAGTCTTTAGATTAAAGGAAGGACTATATAAACTATTAGTTATATAATTTGGGCTTATAAACGCACTAGCGACGTTTTAAAAGCGAATTAATAATATATTAGGAGAATACTTGGATAAATTTATTATAGTATACCTTAATGACATTATTATCTACTTAATAACTAAGGAAGAGTACGGAGAATACGTTAAATAGGTCTTAAAGAGACTATAGGAAGAATAGATGCTAGTAGTAATTAAGAAATACGAGTTCTTTACTAGGAAGACCGATTTTGTTAGATTTATTATTAAACTAGGCTAACTTAGTATAGATTTAAAAAAGATTAAGGCTATAGTAAATTAGTAAGAACTAGAGAACATTACGTAGTTAAGATTATTCTTAGGGTTTTGCAATTACTATAAAAGGTTTATAGCGCAATAGTTAAAGGATATTAAGCTATTTACGCGATTAATAAAGAAAGAAGAACCGTGGGTATAGGGAGAGAAGTAATAAGAATTATTTAAGAAAGTTAAAAAGTTGTTTACTTAGGAGCTAGTTTTTAAAATCTATTAACTAGAACTAGAGATAGTTATAAAAATAAACGCATTAAACTATATACTAGAAGCGTACTTTATATAGAAATATTAAAATAGATGGCACCTAGTAGCATACTATAGTTAAAAGATAATATTACTAGAGTTAAACTATAATATCTATAATAAGGAGTTATTAGGTATAGTTATAGTACTAA
>Ga0307515_10010190_pt1 | contig 18054 bp, 11 predicted proteins | sample 17_EM_MG_FD_194513 | JGI IMG/M metagenome (GOLD analysis project Ga0307515, IMG submission 194513) | Populus trichocarpa ectomycorrhiza microbial communities from riparian zone in the Pacific Northwest, United States - 17_EM | ecosystem: Host-associated > Plants > Roots > Unclassified | place... | reverse complement strand
GTAAAAAGTAAAAGAAAAATATACATGTAAATATTTGATCTTTTTTTAGCTAAAATTTTCCTTTCTTTTTATTTTTTTGTTTAAAAAAAACTTATCTTTTTCTTTCTAATGCAAAAAAAAAAAAAATTAATGTGCAGGTGTTATTAACGTGTTTTTTAACATAGAGTAAAAAATATAACCGTAAATTAAAAAGTTGATACTAACATATAAGAGAATACAATAAAAATTATATGCGTTAATAAAAACATATAAGATCTTAAGCTAATTTTTAACGTGGTAGAAGAATAAAACAATGTTATAATTGCTACATTGAAACACCGTTTCCTTAGTTTTTGTATAGTAATTTTTCAAAAAAAAAGTGTAAAGAAAAAAATTATAAAAGAATAAAGATAAGGAAAAAAAATGACGGTATAAATAGATGAAGTGTAGAGTGATAAATATTCAAAGTGTAAGAAATAAAAAATAATATTTTTTCCAAAAAAAACTGTAAAGAAAAAAAGAAAAATCTAAAAAAAATATTACAAAAAAATAAAGATAAGAAAAAAAATATAGTGATAAATAGGCCAAGTGTAAAATGATAAAAATATCAAGTATAAAGAGAGAAAAAAAACATAAGAAAATTTTGTTTTCTAAAAAAAACTGAAAATTACAATTTTTCCATCATTACAGGAAAAAAAAAAGAGGAAAATTTACAATTATGTCATTTCTACATGAAAACACCATTTTGTTTTAGTATATGTACTAGTTATTTGACCTGCGCTTCACCGCAGGTTGGATAATGTTTTTTTGGCAAAAAACAAATAAATATACAAGCTTTTCAAATGTGTTTTTTTTTAAAAAAAAAATTATAATTATAAATAAAAAATCATATGCATGCATTTAATAAAATACTTCAAGAACCATATGTGTCAATAAATGCAAAAAACAAAATGTTAACTTATATATTCAACTCATCTCGCTGCAAGTCGAGTAAATTTTTTTCTAACACAAAATAATTAATGTGCTGGTGTTATTAAAGTATTTTTTGACATCGAATAAAATACATAACCATTAATCAAAAAATCAATACTTACATATAATAAAATATGGTAAAGATCAAATGCGTTAATGAAAACATGTAAGATCTCAAGCTAATTTTTAACGTAATAGAATAATGAAACAATGTTGCAATTGCTATTATGAAACATTATTTCCTTAGTCTTTGTATAATAATTTCTCCAAAAAAAAGTAAAGAAAAAAAATTACAAAAGAGTAAAGATAAGTAAAAAAAATGATATAAATAGGCCAAGTGTAGAGTGATAAATATTCAAATGATAATAAATAAAAATAAAATATTTTTTTCCAAAAAGAGTGTAAAGAAAAAAGGAAAAACTAAAAAAAATGGTAATAAATAAATAAAAACAAGTATAAATAGAAAAAAAATATATGAAAAACTTTTTTTTCATAAAAAAATCCTGAAAATTAAAAATTTTCCATCTCCACAGTACCACAACAATAATAATAAAAAAAAATTAGCAAAATTTACAATTATATTATATCTACATGAAAACAGATTTTCCTTTTAGAATATAGTATAATAATAATAATAATGTTAACTAGTGTTAATGGTAATGCATGGTGGATGGTTATGGTGGAAGAGAATGGGCGCCCGAATCAATGACACCATAAATAATGGTCCCTAGACATTAGTTCCTCCTCACATTCCAATGAAATCTCTAAAGACCAACATCCTCTTAAGATCTTCCCTTTCTCCGAAAACCCACGAGCACCCTCCCAAGCAAATTTCTTGAAATGAAACATAACTCGATATAAATAAGATTTCATGGTCCCCCGTCCGCTGGCTACAAAAAGAAAAAAAAAGGATTTATTTATTTATTTATTTATTTATTTAAGAGAAAGGATTGAGATGAAATGAGGCAATATACGATGAGGGAATAAAGGAGGAAATACCCCCCCACCTTTAAACATTCTATAGCCGTTGATCAACTAATCATGAGAAACCCATTTAGCCAAGTGGGAAAAAACTTGGGAGCCGAAGATCATACATAGCATAATGAAAGAATCAGGAGAAAAAAAATGTCACAAAATCCCCTTTTCAAGATCCGCCGTTTGATGGGGTCGTGAAGCTCTACCAAACGAATGGCCTGGATTGACTTCATGTTGTAATAAGAAGATTAAAAAGAAGACAAGTGAGGGGTATATTTTAACTAGTCATGTTCCGAATTTGCTTTTCAAAAATTATCAGTTTTAGTGACACAAACTTCAAGGTCATTAGAGATTTACATGGTTATTAACTTCAGGATCTTAAAAGATTAATTAAGGTGCGCGTAAGTTAACTCGGACATCCACAATTTAAAAAAAAAAAAAAGAATCAACCTTCTATTTGTCCCGATAGGGGAAAAAAGAGATATAAAATAAGATCAGAGGAGGCCTAAAAAGACTGGTTTTTTTTGCATAGTAGAAGGTTACGGAACACACATACAAAGAACCTCATCATTCCATTCCCTCCTTTTCAAGAAAGAAAATAAATCTAGGACGAATCAAACCCACAAATCTCAATAGAATAGAGGGGCTGAGTCAGTTGCTCGAGGAAGAAGAGGCACTCGAACCAAAAGCAGAGACCCTCTCGTGTGTAAAATGGATGGATCGAAGGAAGGAATTACGAGCTGCGGAAGCAGAATCTCGGTCAACAACCCAGTCAAACTTTCTACAACCCAATAAAAAAGCCTCACTCTATCATCATGCAACATTGCCAACTATGTATAGATATATATAAAATAAGCATCACAGCTTGCCTGCCCCTCTCTCTCTCTCTCTCTCTCTCTCACACACACACACACACACACACACAAGTATAATTTAATAGGAGGGAGGAGGAGGGCAGGACATAACACAAAAGGAAGAAATTGGAAGGGAGCTTATGAAAGAAATCATGTCTTATAGGCTTTTTTCTAAGCTTTTCAAATATGGTAAAAATTCCTCTGCTTCTTCTTCTTTATTTTTTTGCAAATCCTTCAAGTCTTTTTCCTCCTTTCTCTTCCTTTCTGCCCATTAAACAATGAAAATGGCATATTACCAATCATCCTTTCCCCTCTATAGGAAACACCCATCATTGCTCCCAACAATCCTTTTCATCCTTGGAAACCTGAGCTTCTAATATATTCCCTCCCTTCCATTCTTTCTCTCTTATGCTTCCCTTCACTTCTCTCAACTTAAATACCCCCTCATCTCTATAACCTTTTCTCTCCTCTCACAAACACACACCCTCCTCCTCCTCCTCCTTCTTCAACTACTCTTATGTAACCATCCCATCACTGTTCTTTTTTAGCCTTATAGAGAGAGTTGTGCTATAGCGAGTGAGTGATCGGTGGTCCTCTCCTGATTAGTTAGTTTCTCCTCTTAAATTACTACAATGGATCCTTCCTCTGCGAATTCTCTCAATGGTTTCTACTCCTTTCTAACCAGAGGGATCGATGATCTTGAACATGTCTATCTCTCTAACAACTTCATGTCGATTCAATTCCTTCAAAGGGTTCTCTCTTTATTAAGATCTTTTCACTCTCAGCTGACCTTGCTTGTCCAAAAACTCCATTTGCCTGTTGGGGATAAGTGGCTTGATGAATACATGGACGAGAGTTCTAAGCTATGGGAGGCATGCCATGTCCTTAAATCAGGCTTATCTGGGATCGAGAATTACTACTCTGCTGGATTCAATATCACTTCTTCTCTTGAAAACCATCGCCATCTTAGCCCCCAGCTATCTCGCCAGGTTAAAAAAGAAAAAAATACCATAACTTTGTCTCATTTCTTGATTCATTTCTATAAATATATGTAACTCAGAATCAAAAGTATGGTTCTTTATAAAAATAAAAATTGAATTCTTGTAACAGGTTACAAGGGCAATCTCCGGGTGTAGAAGAGAAGCAGTGGGATTAGAAGAAGAGAATAGAGCTTTAATGGAAACAAGAATCCAACCACTGTCTTTGAGGTTTGATGAGAAGATTTCTATTGAATCCAAACTCAACGGATTCAACGGTTTTCGTGGGGTTTTGTATGCAATGAGAAACGTAAGCTCTTTGCTACTGATGATCCTGCTCTATGGACTAGTGTATTGTTGGCCAGAATCAAGTTTTCTGCGAGGAGGGTATGAAGGGTGCTTGTTTTTCGGATCAGCTTTCTTGATCTCAACAGGGAGATTGCAGCAGAGAGTAGCGGCAGAGATAAACCAGATAAATGGGAGGCCAGGGATTCTGCTCTATGAGTTCAGGAGATCAAAGATGGCCATGGAGGAGCTGAGAGGGGAGCTTGAGAGAAAGTGTGGACAAGGGGGAGCTGTAGAGTGGGAAACAGAGGTGGGGATAAGAGAAAGAGTGGACAACTTAAGAGGATGTTTTGGGGTGTTGAGATCTGGAGCTGAAAATATTGTTGGGCAACTTGATGATTTCTTTGATGAGATCGTTGAAGGAAGGAAGAAGCTTTTGGACTTTTGCAGTCACAGGTAGGAAGAGAGAAGGGGAAAAGGAGTCAAGGCTCAAGAGAAAGAGAGAGAAATAGAATGATTGAAAAAAGAAAAAAAAATAAAAAAATACAAGGTAGACGAAGCAGTTGTTGGGGTTGTTGTACCCTTAACCCTTCCCTCCTTTCTCTTTTTTAATTTTCCATTTTCCTCTCCTCCTCCTTCTTCCATCCATCAATGTGGATTTCTTGTTTTATTACGGTTGCAATGATAATTCTGTAGGTTTTGGTTAAAGGAAAAGATAGCATAAAAGTGGGAATCCATGAAAGAGATTTGGCAGAGGAGTTCAGGGATAGTTAACATGCAGGGACTAAGTTGTTACGCTTTTTCACATCCATCCCTGCTTCTTCTTGTATTTTTCTCACAGGGGAGAGAGAGAGAGAGAGAGATTAAAAAAAAGAAAAAAAATCCTCGTTAGCATTATTTTATTTTGTGCAAGAAAAGTCTCCAAGTGGTTTTCCCTCTTGTTCCAGTTGCGTGGTCATACAAGCGCTATCTAGTTGTTATAGTAAATGACTAATCATTCTAGCGGTGAAAAAAAACAGAAAGAAAAAGGAGGGAGGCTTAGGGCTTAACAGGGGGATTCCTGGGTCTCGCTTTAATTTCAAAGGCAGCCCTCCTTCCCACTCTGCTCTTGGGGGTAGGAAGAAGGAAGGCTTTTGTCTGATTCGGGCTCACTTTGAAAGAAATGGGGTTTGATGATGAAAGCTTCTTAGCCAACACTCTTTCTACCTGACATGTCGTTTCTGCTCTCTCTCTCTCTCTCTCTCTTTACGCTCTGTTGCCAATTTATCTGCCCTTTTCTGGGGTCTAGGGAATTATATAAAATACACAAGAAGATATGGAGGGGGGGGTCACTTTCAAGTTCTTAACCGTATCTCATGCTTTTTGTCCCTTGCCGGAAATTCATGCCTTGCCTCCCCTCAGGGGTTCCATATGAGAAGGCTGAGTGAACTTAAAGTATAAAATAATGGAGAAGGGGGGAAAACATGACGACAAAATCTAGCTAAATGAATAAATAAAGCTAGCTGCACCAGAAGCAGGCAGTTTTTGGGCTGCAAAGTTGTGTTCCATCGAAGCTGTGGGCAGGAGGCAGCATACTGAGAATTATCATTGCCCTTTAAGCCACGATACCAGGCCTTTAATTATCACAACCAATTATGTATGTCCTTCCTTCCACCCCATCCTTCTAACAAAATTTACTAACAGAGCAAGCACTGCTAAAAGAAAAATGGAAGCTCACAGTTGTCCCCCACCTTGCCTCTCGTGAACGGTGAGTTAAAAATAAGATCCCCATAACAGAAGAAAACCAAAGTTATGACTAGCAGAAGAATTCACACAGGATTAAAACCAAAAAAAAAAACAGTTGAACAGGCAGAGAAAGAAACGCAGGCAACCAAACATAGACAAGGCTTCCAGCAGAGCAGCATATCACCATTTAAATCTGCATTAGGGTTCATTAAAGGAGAAAGGCAGAGTCATTCACCCAAAACCAGACACCATTTCCACGTTTTGCACGTTGGATTCATTTGAAACAGCAGGCATCCATCCTGTTTAAATCATAAGTAAGATAATGCTACGTGATTCTGAACAATCAAACATAAAGAAACTTATCTGACCCTTGACAAATTTTAATTGGCTCGTAACAAAACCTTTACACAATCAGAGGAATAAACAAGGTTGGGATAGTGTGGCAACACTCTAGAGATTCACTATATCTGTAATTTACACAAGACGAATGAAAAGTAACAGCTATATTGGGGGGGGGGGATGACGGGTTACCATGCGGAAGTGGCAATAAGTCGAAAAAGGCAAGGAAAAAAGATCTATAGCTATGCATGCAAGTAGCCTCTATTACATATTCAAACGTCAAATCCTGGCATGGCAAACTGAGAAGCAAATATCTCAACCCGGTTTCGAAGCTCAACAATTTCTTTATTGTTATGAAGACCTTTGAGAAAATCCTTTTTTCCATGTTCCCTCTGCACAACAGTCGTTATATGAGAGGCCTTAAGAAGAAAGTCAGCAATTTTCTCGAAATCAGCCTCTAAGCAACCTCTTGATGTCATAGCAGGAGTACCTGAAAGAGGTTAAAATTATGAAAAACTTAGAAATTGAAGAAAGCATAATGCCCTTAAATTACCATGTTAGTAACTTAACATTTAGATGCAGGAATTCAACACAATGAAAAATTTGAAATCAAGGAAATTGAAGGGATTAGGAATAAACAAGATCCATTGTGAGGTCACTCTAAGCTAACAATATCATCTTCTTTCTGCTGCAAAAAAACCTTGTGCTGCCTTTAAAAGTATATCTAGAATACTAAGGAAATTTGATTGGAAATTTTAAACTTGACAACCCTACAAGTCTTCAAATTAATTGAAAACTGATAAATTACTGGCTTGGCAAGATTACAACTTACCGATTCTCACTCCTCCAGGACAGATAGCACCATTGTCACCAAATATGGCACTTTTATTTAGAGTGATTTGGCACATTTCACACACCTTCTCATAACACTTGCCTGGAAGATAGAATGTGGTCAGTAGGATAACAAAAGAAACATACACACACACATGAATGGATAATTTTATAAAATACAGTCAACAGCATGCATAAACACCCACTTGCTCATGTGCAGTAGAAGAAAAATAAAGCATATACAACCAGGAAGAAAAGTTACGTACACAGAGATAAATAGGATGTACATTTACATAAACAGTTGAAGCTATTTAATTGGAATGAGCACCCCACCCATGTCTCCATCTACTGTAGCCTTGTTACTATAAAAGCTACCATTTCTACACGAAGATTGTACCACAATAAAGCCAAGTATTAAATGATGTCCCTACAAGAACTTAAAAAGAAAAAGAAAGTGGAATCAGGAATCAAATAGGACTGCTACTTTGAGCAGTATTAGGGGAGAATATAACTGTTTAGAGCAGTTTTTTGGAAGGCCCATGACCAGGAGTTTTTCCCTCCAATGATTTCTTTCTCTGGAGAGGTAAATGATACATGCACTTGAGCTCTGCCATCATCCACTGGGTCCCAACTGGAACTATGGGTCCCAAGAAGAATCAGGCTATCTTGGAAAGGTAAATGGTAATTTAATAAGAAAACAGGCTTAATCCTAATGCCTACATTAGCCCCCTTTGATATAAAAAAAAGTTAGAAGGGAGAGTGAAGGGGGATATTCCAGAAAGTAGTTGCAGCAATAAGATTCTACAGGAGAGTATTGTCCATTTCAAGTGTTCCTTTCCCAATTTTATGATCTAAACAGTGACACAAGTATAGGTGAGTAACGTTTCCAACATTGGCAATTCATATCTTTTCCACTTAAATAATACATCACTCTTCCGCACAGATATATCTGCTCAAAGACAAACTCAGAAGCCTGCATATACTAGAGGTAGTGATTTTTCTAGATAATGACTACAAGAATCTTTTTAACAAGACAAGGCAGTAAGCAGAATTGCACATGAGAATCAAACTGAAACTCAAAGTAGTCAATGTGCTAAGAGAATTCATCCTATCTAGAACTCCAATGCTACATAACCCTAAGAAATACAAGCATACACCATTTCAATTTTGAATATCAATAGAATGAGATGATGTCAGCCTACCAACAAAAGCATGCATGGTATGCAATCTCATCGTGAGGTTAGTGCTTCTTTGTTTTACACACTCTATGCTCATAAAATAGGTTTTAGCGTTATGAAACAGTGCATCAAACAAATATGGACTGGACAAGTGGAAACAAGAACTTATTGCTGTTGGGGACAAGGCAAGAAAATGTGCAGACGAAAGGAGGGATCAAGTAAATTTTGAACATCCAGTTTCAAAGGTGAATTGTGTAGCACAAAGGTATGTTAAATTTTGTTCCATTTAGAGCTGATTGTATGGTGATAGCCAATACTTAATGTTACAACACCTAGGAAGTAATGGCAGTCTATGCACCCTTAACACAAATTGCTGATCAATGAAAAAATTACAAGTACAAAAGACAATATAGTGAGATGAACAACCTTAAGCTTCATAAAAGTGTAAATTTCCATTGAAATTACTTTATTTTTCTGGTGTAACTGGGCGAATTATGACTTCTGTTTGATTATTCTCACAATCAAACAAAACAGGCTACAAAGAGGTTGGCAAATTATGAATTTTGTTTGTTCATTCTCACAATCAAATAAAAGAGGCTACAAAGAGTTTCAGATAAGTGGGAAATTTGGAAAACTTGTAGCCCCTAAGATGCATAACAATTATTTGTTTAACTGCCAGCTTAGTCTAAGTGATTAAGTTTATTCATTTTAAAAAATGAGTAATGTCGTTCTGTTGTGTTCCTGAAATAACAGTATACAAGAATAGATTGCCTTTTAGGAGTGGAATTGGGATTGGGTACCTTTCCCAACGTTTTCCGCAAAAGACCTACCTTAGAACTCGACTGTGATCCCTTAGAACTCGACTGTGATCCCTGCCTCAAGGAGAGGGTGGGGAATGTGGTTACGGGAGTATATTTTTATTCATTTTCATAATAAATGATTTTAACTAAGTAAAAAATGATACTTTATACCCACCAAACAGAATCCATTGACATTAAAACTTAGTAAAGTAAAATGAAAAACATAGTGATTGAATTGCATAACAGCTAAAGCAGGGGCAGAGTTGGTAATAATTCAATGCGTAAGCAAACACTAAATCTTGAGCTAGCTACTAATGTGAAGATTGTGCAAGGATAGAAATATATATTACCTGCTAAGCCCCAAGTTGTTAGATCCCACAGCACCAAATGGTTATCAGTACCGCCAGTCACCAATCTGCATTTTCTTCTCAACAAAGCAGACGCTAATGCCTGAGCATTTTTCCTCACCTGTTGCATATATGCTTTGTACTCTGGTGTAGCCACTTGTTTTAAGGCTATGGCAAGAGCAGCGATGTGATTATTGTGAGGACCCCCTTGTAATGATGGATGGACTGCAAAATTTATCTTTTCTTCAAAATCATAATGGCTGCTACCATCACCATGACTAAGCATGCCCTGCTTCCTCAATTTTGGGCCTTTCCTATAAAAAATAATCCCCCCTCTAGGACCTCGAAGGCTTTTGTGAGTTGTAGAGGTAACAATATCACAATATTCAAATGGACTAACACATTCCTGTGAAAGACAGATAAAACAACAGTAAGGAAAAAAATATATATATTGTGATAATTATAGATCAATGTGTAATTGCTGTTCTACAAACTTGTTCTTCTAAATACAAATATGGACTCAATAGGAGTGGTTCTTCTAAAGTATGCTTTCAGCAAATAAATCCATATTAAAATCTAAATCCTAATGCACATTAGATCTTCTATATTCTAATAAACGTGTTAATGTTTAGTTTAGGTATTTACAGCAGTAGGCAAGTGGTGAAGATAAGAAACCAGGCAATTCTAAGCTATAAAATTCCATTTCATAAAAAAAAAATGATCGATCCGAAAAGGATTCTGCATGTTGCAATTTTAAGCTTTCACAAAAAAATCAGAACAGAAGGAGATGCACATCTTTTCCCTACAATTACCTTCTTGCAAGATGTTAGAAAACAGTCACATTTCCTTCTCAATAGCACAAACCAGCAATGTAGAGAGATTATTTGAAATATGCTCTACCACACAATGGCCACATAAAGAGAGAGGCGTGTATCTATGTGTTAATGATATGTCATGTGTTATATCACAGCATATATTTCTAAATGCATCTCAATATCATGCACGCAAAACAATTTAGAAGTTGTTAAACAAGAAGCAATTCATGATACTAAAAGCACAAGCTGATCAATCAAGCACTTCTGCCTTTAGGTGGTAACATTGTACCCTAACTCCAAATTCAAAAACAATATCCATAGATTCGAAATAAAAATGGTAAATAAACAAGTTACGAAAAATCAAAATTCCAAACCTTAGCTGCCACAAGCCCGCTAATGTGAGCCATATCACACATCAAAACAGCACCAATCCTATCAGCAACTTGTCTAAACCTCGCATAATCCCACTCCCTCGGATAGGAACTCCCACCACAGATCAGTATCTTAGGTCTAAAATCCATAGCCTTCTCCTCCATCTTATCATAATCAATATACCCAGTTTGCGGGTTCACTTTATAAGGCAGACTCTCAAAAAAAATCGAAGAAGCCGAGACCCTTTTCCCTCCCGGTGTATAATACCCATGACTCAAATGTCCTCCAGAAGGAGAATCTAACCCCATGATCCTATCCCCAGGCAACAAAAGCCCTGTGTAAACAGCAAAATTCGCTGAAGTACAGGAATATGGCTGCACATTAACACCCCATTTATCAGAATCAAGTCCAAAAGCTGCCAAGGCGCGACTCCAACAAATCAATTCAATTTGATCAATATTTTGATTTCCCGTATAATATCTGGAACCAGGCAATCCCTCAGAATATTTATTAGTTAAATGACTACCAAGAGCTTCCATAACAGCACGGCAAACAAAATTCTCAGACGCAATCAATTCAATACCTTTAAACTGCCTTTGCTTCTCCTTCTCCATAATCTCATGAATCTCAGGATCTGCGATTGGAAGCGGGTGGTTTCCCCATGCCCGAACCATGGCCCGACGAGACTCCAAACCAGGGTCCATGGCAACCCGTTTGGAAGAATTTGTCGTCGACGATGACGCTGATGATTGAGAACTGTTATCTCTCGGTCTCTTTATACACATTTGGTGACCCAAAATGCTAAATTGCTCATCTTCGGTTTGATTCTCTTCGTTATCGATGCGGGTTTCTTGTTTTTGATCGAGTAATTGTAGTGGAATTGGACTTGAGTGAAATCCAAGTGAGAGACCTGATTGTGCTGCTTGTGTTAAATCCATCACAAAATAACAAACAAAAATGGAGGCTTTTTTTAGGGCTTTCTGGTTCTATTTTTTTTTCAAGGGGAGGAGTAGAAACAACAGAAACAGCGACAACAACAACAACGTCTGATGCAATTACAGTGAAAGTAACGAACTCTTGCTGGTGTTCTTGTGTTAACAGAGGCTTCCATCAAAATCAGAAACAAACCCTAATTCGGAAAGAAATTGTGAGCGAGAATTGTTTTTTAGGGTAGTTAAATGGTAAAGGGGAAATGAACCTGGACCGAAAAGGGGAACGTTTGTGAATTGACCGGAATAGCCGGTAGAGTCAAGCTTCCTTATACGTGAGACCGTGAGAGAGAGAAGTGTTAAGCTCACGCGGACTAAATTTTGGTCAGGTTCAGTGACAGTTACACCTGCGCGTCTTTTTTATATTTTATTTTTCAATAAACTCTGACCGACCTTGACGTAGAGAGCGATTATGGTTTGGGCCCAAATGTCCAGTATCCCTATGGGCCGGATCCCATTAATTTTGCTTACATGTCAATCCATCAAACACTTAGCTGTCTAAAGTGGTTGCTTGCTTGTGTCGATGGAATGGAGGTCTCCTCCTTCTCCCCGTCTTCTCCTTCTCCTTCTCTTTGGGATTATTTGGGCTTGTTAATTTTACGTCCTGCTCTCGCAATCTTGTTTGTGACTTCGTTTATCTCTATTGGTATGTATTTTGTTCCTTTGTTGTTTCGTGGGTGACTGTAATTTGAGGATTTGACTGGTGGAAATTTGATGATCAGGGTGGTTTTTAGCATGGAAGCTAGTGCTGGTACATGTGCCTTTGGTTCAAGAGATTTTTGGCCTGCGTAAAAAACTCACCAAGCCTAAGCCACTGACCCGTCGAATATCAAGAATTTATAATACCATTGATGCCCGAAATTCCACTCCTGCTGGGTAATTTTTTATGTTTACTCTTTTCTTTTTTTGTTCATTGTTTTATATTATTAAATTAAGAGTTTAGGTTGGAGTCAGAATTTGAAAGTTCTATTCTTTGATTTATGTAGATAGTCAATTATATGGTTTCTGTTTTTTTTATATATATATAGGATTCACAAAGTACGCTTTTAAGCTAGAATTCAATCAAGTAATTTTATGATGATGCCTCAATAGCCTGGAATCTTAGCTGTGCTAGTTTTTATCCTAAAACTACTGGTATGGGGTTTCCAGTTGTTATGTTGATCTTGAATACTACTACAGCTGAGGAAGCCCACAAGGAGTTTTTTATTTGTTTTATTGACACCTGGTCACGAAGCAAAGCATGAGATATCTTTGCCATGGATGGAGGCTCTAGATCATTGTGCTGATTGATTTTACTGCCATGGATGCGGTCTTTAACCTTCTATATTTTTTGGATGGGTTTATATTGCTTCTTTCATGGCTAATGTTGACCTAGTATGGGGTAGATAATCTGTGAAGGAAATGTAAGATGGATAGTCAAACCTCACATAGAATGCCGTATGAGTGGATCAATCTCTATTTAGATACAGTATACTGTTTTGTTAGTTTGTTCTTGAGAAACTATTGTCTTTGTCAATTGTGATGAATTATAATAGTTGTTTGAGAGCTCGTTGCTGTGGTCAGGATTTCCAAGAAGAAAAGGTTAAGGTAGTAATGGTAAAAGGGAGACTAGGTTTCTCAGTTTGCCCATGGCTCATCGAAGAACAGAGGATTCATCTGGACAAACTCCACAAACTTAATCTCAGGTTCTGTAAACAAGTGACTTGGAATGGTCACTGGCCCTTTCTTCGTTTTTGGTTCTCTGCCAAGTCGAAAAGAAGAATAACCTCTTTTGGTTTGTTTCTGACATTATGGGTACTTGCATTTGAGGTTATCATAGGAGTTAGCAAGGGCATTTAGTCTTTGATGCTCGAGTCCTAGAAGGGGAAGAATGGAGCGCCGGGATTTAAATAGTGTTCATTGAACAATATGGATATAAGGGGACTGTATTGGGGAAACACAATGATATAATTTAACTTTCTCTGAGAATCTAATGTATTATTGAGCGATGGAAACAATGAATATATGTTAGGTATGTTAGGGAGTGTTTGGTATGATAGAAAAAGATGAACCGGACAAGATAATTTTTTCGTTAAGTTGTTTGGTGCACTTTGATAGTAAAAAAATCAATTTTTGTCCTGTTTAAGGTTGTTCTAGGGGAGAAATTTTTGTCCCACTAAAAGGATAGAATAAGCTTGTTCAATTCTCTGTACAAGAGTTGTTATTTATGAAATGGCTATGCCCTTGCCAAAAGGTAGTTTACTCACTCTACTACACTAAACAGACTCTCTTCTCAAGAAAGCTCTCTCTCTCTCTCTCTCTCTCTCTCTCTCTCTCTCACGCACACACACATTCAATGCATGTGTTTTTTTTTTTTCTTGCTTTCGTGTTTGGTTGCTGAGAAAATCAATGCAACAAGAAAATAAAAACTGTAAAACACATGTACCCAATCTCTCCTTGACAACCTCAACAATAACTTTTTATGAAGTTGTTTGGTGCACTTTGACAGTACAAAAATCAATTTTTGTCCTATCCAAGGTTGTTCTGGGGGAGAAATTTTTGTCCCACTAAAAAGAATTAGAATAAGCTTGTTTAATTCTCTGTACAAGAGTTTTTATTTATGAAATGACTATAATGCCCTTGCCAAAAGGTAGTTTACTCCCTCCACTACACTAAATAGACTCTCTTCTCAAGAAAGCTCTCTCTCTCTCTCTCTCTCACACACACACACACAATGCGCGTGTGAGTAAACTACCTTGACAAAAATTTCTATCCTTTTTTTGTGAAGTTGTTTGGCACTTTGATAGTACAAAAATCAATTTTTGTTCTGTCTAAGGTTGTTCTAGGAGAGAAATTTTTGTCGCACCAAAAAAGATAGAATAATAAACTACCTTGACAAAAATTTCTATCATTTTTATGTGAAGTTGTTTGGTGCACTTTGATAGTACAAAAATCAATTTTTGTCTTGTCTAAGGTTGTTCTAGGAGAGAAATTTTTGTCCCACTAAAAAGAATAGAATAAACTTGTCCAATTCTCTGTACAGGAGTTGTTATTTATGAAATGACAACTTCAACAATAACTTCCATGCCTTTATGAACTTGGGACCACTTGTTTTCACTAGTTAAAGTATGCTTAGAATCCCTTACATATTGATGAGGTATTGGAGAATAGTTGGGTCCTTCTATTTCAATTGGGGAACTGTTGACACTGTCACCTTCCAAATGGTGCTCCCTCCCATCCAGGAAGTGCTCAAAATCAGCATCCACTTCACCACAATCAACTATACTGCCATTAACATTTTCCTTACTTCTGAAACATCAAAATCATCAGCAAACTCATGCTCCTCATGATCATCAATCTGAAATGGTGTCAAATCACCGTGAACGACAAATTCTGAGACATCATCAATGGCTTCAACATCAGTTGCTGTGTGCTCATCTTCGTGGGCAGCAGGATGCTCTTCAAATTATTAGGATCATAGTAGAAGCCAAGGTTTAAGTTTGATTTTCTTGTTTGGTTGCTGAGAAAGTTCAGCAAGAAAAGAAAGGAAAATTGTTGAATGTTTGTGTTTTTGTTTATCTTTCATGCTACTTATTAAAAAAAATTAAATGCTGAAATGTGGGATCTTTGGTTGAAAACAACAGCATGTTTATGTATGCTTTGATAGTTAAAAAAAAATATATATTAATTTTTTGGATTAAAATATGTGTTATAATCTTCACTTAAAACATTAGACAAGAGAGGTATTACTGTCATTGTCATTACAATTTGTTGTTCTATCTTGTTCAATGTCTACCAGACAATAGGATAAATTGTTCAGTCCAATGCACTCCAAACATTACCTTAGTAAATTATGAAATCTAATGGGAGGATTGGTTGCAATGCAGGATAAACAGCTCTGGATTAGCTGAAGATTGAACTTCACTTGTCTAGACGGGGAGAAAGGGATGGCAAAGGAATGAGAAACTATGCCCATCCTCGGTTCCCAACAGAGAAATCAAGTTTCAGAAAATCTGTAGTCTCATGATTGTTGTTAATTGTTCGAGAAGTCAGTGTCAATCTGAAGTTGCATGATTGTTGTTAACGTTCCACGCACGTCAATTATCATTGTTGATTGGTATTTTGCATCAAACGAATTTGAGCTATCATGAAAAGCTTTTCAGTAAACAAGAAATGCTGTCCCTTCCAGAGTGCAGAAAGAGTAGATTCAGCGGGTATCGTGCCATCTTTTCGTGATATAGATGTACGATGTTTGACAAAAAGTCACGGTAAGTTCTATTTTCTTCTAATTTATTCATGATTCAAGGGATCAAAGACTTGGTAAAACCCACTTGACATTAGTCCCAAATAATAGGAATCAAATTATGCTTGCATTTGATTGAAGGAATTAGCATTGGACTCTGATTTATATATTGCCCGTCAAAGCAGCATGGAATTAGCGGTCTCCAAGAGCCTGTTTTCCCATCTTCCCGCAACCTGAAACTAGAAATGAGAGAAAGTAAAAGGATGGTATGGAATTATCTTCCAAGAAATGCAGAGTGCGATTAGTATAATACGTTGGCGCAAAACACAAATTAAATGAGAGTTGCATTTCCACCTGATGAACCAATTGGTTAACACATAATGTGTGCATAAACGTATCAAGCCATGTTTGGTGGAGAGGTTGTGCTTGTGTTTGATGTTGGATACAATCTCTAACTGCACAAAAACGCGAATAGCCAAAGCATGTTTTTGCTGCGTTTTCTGCTCCACCTTTGCTGCCCTTTCCTAAGACCAAATGTCTCCAGAGTAGATAGAAACTGCATTCTAGAGCCTGGACACCAAGGGAAGATTTTTTTTTTTTTTTTTTTCCTCCCTCGGCACATCATAAATTGTTTCAGCGACAAAAGTTTCAGAGCAGATAAGCAATGACCATATGATAGCAAGTCGAAGAAAATCCTCATATTAAAAACTTTCTTGCCCAGCAATACTATCGTTAGTCCATTCCAGCAGTCGTGGCTGGTTGCTCAGCACCCACTGAAGCTTTCTTACTGCCGAGCCCAGAAGAAACTTTAACCGTAGCTGGTCTTATTAATCGATTTCCAAGGAGAAATACACGCCTGAATTCTTGAATTATAATTCCCTCTTTGTACTCTAGAGACTCTTCACGTGCAATGGCCTCATGAAGCTACAAGAAAATAGAGGCAAACTCAAGTATTAACAGAAGCCAATGTTGAATGTGTTCTAGTGCTGTGAGACCCATATTACTCAAGTTTACAAGCATTATTCCACCCTTCCCTCCCAGAAGATATACGTTCTACTCATGATTCTGACAAAACCATATATAATATAGTGGCTCTCATAGGGAAAAAAAAAAATGGAATTCCGTTAATTGAAAAATCATAGGTAGCACTATGAAGATGACTTTCTAATCTGGAAGTAAATCTAGGAAGCAGAGGTTAGCAATTGAACTGCTAATCAAAATCTCAAACTTCCCCCAATTCCAAGTTATTTTCAATTTGGAAAAATATCACTTGCAGTCCAGAATTTATTTGTTTTGTTGTTTATCTTATTCATGCATAGACCGATTTCTGGAAATCATTGCAATATGTAGAGGCAATAAAAATAGAGTATACATAGACCAAGATCAATCACAAGCCTACGCGCTATCTCATATCCAGTGTTAATCATCAGCACAAACAAGAAAAGGCATCGTTCATAACACTAAGTACAAAATGAAGTAAACTCGAGGAATTTTCACTTACCGAAGGATCAAAAGGCTTTCCAACCGTTGGCACAGCAGCCACCTGCAAGCTCCTCATCATGTCCGCAAAATGTTTGTATCTACCCTGGTAGCCTGTATCAATCTTCTTTTCTTTATCTGTTTCCGGCTGTACTTGTTGCTTTGCTCTCTCAAAACTGTCCACCACGGGCAGCAGGCTCTCAATCACTTCTCCCTGGGCATCACTCCTGATGTTAAGCTTCTCTTTCTCCGTCCTTTTCCTAACATTATCAAAATCTGCTTGCAAACGGATACATTTCTCCTTCCCAGAGGTTATCTCAGCCGATGAAGGTGACACTTTCTTGACTGATTCGTTATTCTCTTTTTCTACGATGCCTATCTTAGCCTCAATATCCAACATGGTCTTCTCATCTCCGCAAGAAATAGCCTGCCTGTAAATCTTCAAAAGGTTCTTCAGACCGGGTCCTCGTTTCTGACCTTCTTCCTTCTCATTTGTCTAAATAAGAAGGAAGGGAAAATAAAATCACAGAATGATTTGATAAGAAACTTCCCCTTTTTTCCAACAGAAAACAAAACAAAATAGCAAAACTGATGACCTTGGTTGTTTACTTTCATTAATAAGAGTGGGTGGAAAATGAGGAGAAAAACATACGGTATATAGGAGTAGCTAGGAACAGAGTCTTGAGGTGCAAGAAAAGCCTTCAAAGAACGCCTGTTCTTGCAGTTAATTGGGATTGGAGAGGAATTGGGGAGAAGGGAGGCATTGATGGGTTTGCGGAGACGGAGGGTGTTATGCGTGAGAAACTTAGTGATCCAAACTGTATTGGGTCTGCTTGGCGGATTTGGAAGGTAGAAAACGTAGTAGGGAAGAAAGGAGGGGAATCAGTGTGTAAACATGGAGGAGGTGTGAGTAAG
>Ga0307515_10010189_pt1 | contig 18054 bp, 15 predicted proteins | sample 17_EM_MG_FD_194513 | JGI IMG/M metagenome (GOLD analysis project Ga0307515, IMG submission 194513) | Populus trichocarpa ectomycorrhiza microbial communities from riparian zone in the Pacific Northwest, United States - 17_EM | ecosystem: Host-associated > Plants > Roots > Unclassified | place... | reverse complement strand
GGAAAGTGGTCTTCCACGGCCTCAAATAATTTGATCTCGTTTTCAGGGAATTTCTCTCGTTCTTTGATCCACTCATATATTCGCTGGTTGGAGTTCTCCACATCCGCAGTAACAAGTTCTGAGGCCTATGGTGCTGGTCAGGGTGGAAGTTGGGCCACTGTTGAACGACTCACCTTCCAGAGGGTGGCATCCTTCAAATCGTCGCGCTGGTCTGGGTAGGTATCACAGAGTCGCTCGAGGACTGTGTCTCCACCAGCCTCTGATTCTAATCTGAACCGCAGGATACGACGGCGCGGGGGAACTTCAGGATGAGGGAGGACGATAATGTAAAACTTAGTGGTCATGGTTCAAGTGAGACCGGCAAACTCCCGCTCAATCCAAGGGTACAGCAGGTGGAATGGCCACGGCTGAAATTCCGCGCAAAACTAGTCCCGCGCCAAGCTTAAATCTTAAGGTCTCATCCTGGTAATCTTTCCTGCTTATATAAATCCACTTGGAAGCGGAACGATATACACGAATCCTATCCCGCCTCAGGAGTTTTGAGCCCCCCATCAAGCGAGGCTGGGCACGCGTATCAGCGTCAAATTCGAACTCCGAATCTTTTGACCGGTGCCAGGAAAGCACTCGGGTGGGGGGTAGCTTGAGCATAGCTCAGTCCAGTCCACAAATCTAGAGGCTCAAGGCAAGGCAACCCCACAATCGAGTGTGTTAGTTACTACATAATAGAAATTGGACGCGGAGGGCAAAGAATGTGGCCAAAAGTCCTGTCGGACCTCGTCGGACTTCAAGTTCAGGGTTACGGTGGCGGCAGATCACGTGACCTGAGATTCGCTTAACCGTCCGCTACTTTGCCGCTACTATCAGTTACCTATTATATAGTACCACTTTTTAATACTTATTGTTCGGAGGTGTGGGCCCGGCCCGTGGCCATCAGCTATCTCTATCTCGCCTATACCGTACCGGTCGGGGTCCTGACAGTTCCCTTAAGTAAAAGGCACTAGATATCCGTCTGGATCCAAGTGTACATCGTGTAGCCTTACGGATAGTCACCCACTCACGAACTTGCTGGGCGATGCTTTATTCCAGCTTGCCGGATTTCGAGCTGTATTAATACTGACACCAAACAGGACCTGATGTTACAACCTCCCAGAAAGCCGGTCCATGAGCCTCCCCAAGTTTTCCACATCGTGCAACCTTTCCATTATCTGAAACCTCTTCACGCCCAGCCCTGTTCCGCGGTTGAGACAAGCAGAGTACCTGTCTTCTCCATCCCGACCCACACCGTCGAAATCAATTAGTAGAGTACGGCCCTTTTCCGGTAAGTACAGTACATTTAACTCCCGGAGGTCACCAAAAACAAGGTTCTCTTCGTGAAGTAGCTCGAGAGCCCGAGAGAGGTCCCGGCGGATTGGTTCGAGGGCGGAAGGCGGCGGTGAAATATTGTGAAGAGACGTGCCCTCGGAATTCGGGATGTATTGCATGACGACCATAAGCATGTCGCCGATGACACGTTTGCATGAGTATAGGGCTGGAGCAAGCGAGGGATCGTGGCTGGCGAGTAGAAGATGAGCGGCTGCGTTATACTTCACGGCAAACTTGACCAAAACGTTCGTGGTCGATCCGCCACCTTCGATCCTCATTCTCGCAAGATATATCGCGTGTCGCTTATTTTCTTCGTCGACGAGAGTTCGGTTGATTGGGGTGCCGAGAAGTCGATCCACTTTAGCAAAAAATTCAAGTTCTTGGGTCCCTTCGGCGGGCTCTGATGGATCGACCGTAGGATTCGGCCACATGATCTTGGCTGGTGGGACCGTGGTGACGCTTCTAATGAGATTGCTATACAGCTCGCGAAGACGCTCTGTGCATTTGTTTATCGCTATGAACGTACGCGCAACGCGGACAACATTGTCTGAGGCGTGGGGACCGAAATGAAGATCGACCGAGACCAATTTGTCGACGTAGATAGAGTCGGTGAAAATGGCTGTCGACACGACGAGGCAGTTCCCCGCTATGGCGAGCAGGACAACCGGTAGGTTCGACCGATTCAGGAATGGGAGGTACTGTGCGAGGCATCTCAGTGGGGTGGAATGACATGAGGGAGACCGTACCTCATCTTGAGCGAGGATTTTGCTGTATGCAAGCAAACCCTGTAGAAATGGGTCGCCCCCAAGTCCCGGCTCGTTCTTCACTTCGGCGACCAGATAAGCAAAGGATCCCTCAAGCCAAACCCCGTCTGGCCTGGCAGATCCACCGGAAGTTGGCATTTGCCACTGGTTCTTGCCTGGCAAAAGTTCTCCCAAGATGGGTCGCAAGGCCGCCTCCCTTTTGCTTTCATCGGTGAAGAATTCGACGGCATTCTCAGTGAAGACGAAAGCATTGTTTATATCCACAGAATCCGGTGTAAACGCCTCGAGGTGTCCAAGGTCGTATCTCAAAAGAGCCAGCTCCTTGTTGAAGAGAGCCGTAGGAGGTCCAAAACGATCGGAAGGTCTACCATACCGCGGTCCGGCGGGGTTGTTCACAGCACGCCCTATGGCAGCGTGGCTCTTGACGGATTCAGATGGCGAACCAGTCGTTTTCATTGTCCTCGATAATTCCTCCCGCCCTGCAGGGTGTGAGTTTATACAGGGAAGCGGAATGGAGAGGGGAGAACCTCTTATGTGCCTCAAGTTACCGTCTACATCTCCTTGGTAGTCGATGTCTTCGATAACTGTGATTCGATTCGTTAGTTAAACCGACTGGGGTATGCACACTGGCACACACTTTCCGGGGTTACGACCACGATGTTGACCCATTTCCCCGATGGCGGTTTTAGGCGATCGGGAAAGTGGTCTTCCACGGCCTCAAATAATTTGATCTCGTTTTCAGGGAATTTCTCTCGTTCTTTGATCCACTCATATATTCGCTGGTTGGAGTTCTCCACATCCGCAGTAACAAGTTCTGAGGCCTGTGGTGCTGGTCAGGGTGGAAGTTTGGCAACTGTTGAACGACTCACCTTCCAGAGGGCGGCATCCTTCAAATCGTCGCGCTGATCTGGGTAGGTATCACAGAGTCGCTCGAGGACTGTGTCCCCACCAATCTCTGGTTCTAATCCAAGCCGCAAGATACGGCGGCGTGGGGGAACTTCAGGATGAGGGTAGATGATAATGTAAAACCTAATGGTCATGGTTACGTTCAGTGTTTAGGTGATACCGGTAAACTCCGCGCCCGACTGAGCGATCCGCTAGTAGTACTAGAGGGCACGATCGCGTCGTAGACTTCGGCATTAGTATAACAAACACAGAGTCAGTTTTCGGTTCAGGGTTCCCCCCTTCCCTTCCTCCGAGGTCTGAGACTGGATTCCAGGACGTCATATACAGAATGTAGAAGGGGGACAAGACTGTTTCCAAGGTCCGTTTAGTTACAAGTGTCCCCATGGGTATAACGTACAAATCCTCAACCACAACGGTGGGTTTTCAGACCCCGGGGTCCGTCGTTCTACTCGTAATCCCTTTTCATGGATTCTTGGTAGCGCATGCATCCCTGATCAGCTCCAGCCTAGCCTCCGAGCGCGGCCTAATAACACATTCGAACGGATTGGGATGGCTTCAAAAAAAACACGAATTAACTGACTCCCCTTATGATCCCAAAGTAAAAATCGGGACCATAACGCACCGAATTGCCGCTTCGTGAAACTCTGCTTCGAGCGTCTGACCCGCCGGTGGCTCAATATCGAACGCGGCGAGGGTGCACGATATGTTGAGAAACAAAGTTCGAAGCGCGAAGTGCTTCCCGGGACATATTCTGGAAAAGGTGGAATCGAACGGAATTTCCAGCATCAGGCGTTGGACATTGGAAATGAAATGTGACAGAGGGGTCACTAGACCCGTACATACCTCTTTCCGGACCCAAAAACCCTGATCTCTGGATCACTGACTGAAAGATCCAACTTTCCGTCCTTCAGGAATCGTTCTGGATCGTACGTGCTCGGTGATGGATAAACAGTTTCATCATAACATACCGCCCTACACAACGCCCACGGTAAGCAAACGATACCCCCGGATACCTCGCACACGTCACCGAATATAAGACTTACCAGATATTCTCGATGACAGTCGCACCAGCAGGGATGAAATATCCCTTATAGACACCATCCTCCATCGCCCTCTTCGGTATCCCGAACGGAAGGGGACAAGTCCATCGGAGTAATTCCTTCATCAGCGCGGAGATGTAGGGTAACTTGTCCCTGTCCGAGAGTTCTGGCAGACGCTCGCTTCCGATGGTTCTATCTAGCTCCTCTTGCGCCTTTCGGGCGACTTCAGGGTAGAGAGCCATAACGAGGAAGAATGATTTCATGACAGCAGTGGTCTATTGTTGGTGGAAGGTGAGCACGTAAATTGATGGCGTGGGCGGTACCCTCACAGTGTCCGACGCAGCTATAATCCATAAGTCTCCAGTATAACACAGCAAAACGGGCTCTCACCTATGTATATCGTCGAAGTCACCTGTCGAACAATGTTTTCATCGAACCCTCGATCCGCAAGTTCAGCCACGCGATCGAAACAGATCGAAGCAACAGACGCATTCTTTCCATCGGACTTATCCCCGTACAAAAATCAGCCCGGGCGTCGGGAGGCGCAATCGTGACCTTAAATACTGACTAACCTTGGGGGACTGCCTCACGTACGTGAGCGGGCCGTCGACAGCCAGACTAAACAGTGCGCCCGTCTCTCTTGCGAAAGTCTTGAACCCCGCACCAGGGAACCATTCCGGTACGTACTTGACTTCGTAGTAGAGAGGATTAGTTGAGTGAAGAATCAAGAAGAGGTTGCAAACACACGTATCGGGATCGTATCGACAAGGAACGCGCCGGGAACAAGAGTTCTCTCCGCCTGTTGCATTGCTCGCTCTGCGGCTTGCAAGAACTGATTTTCATGAGACTTGATATCCATACCATACGTGATATCCATAATTAATGCCCCGGTCAGACTTAAGGACGACGCAATGTCGAGATGGGGTAGAAATTCAGATCACTAGATGTCGTGTGTCGAAGACGCACTCACAATTTAACGTGATTCAGGAAGTCCCCCGGTGTTTCCGCAAGGCGCAAGAGGAAGCGGTTGGCGTGTTTGGATTGGTACTCGTCGAACTTGGTGACCGCCGTAATGTTCAGAAACTCGTGGAAGAGTCGGCGACAGTTCCTCCATTGGTTGCCATATTTCATCGAGGGGATGTTCCACGAGAATCCGTCCATGCTTAAAAGTGACGCCGGCAGTCAGTGTGAGTGGGGGAGTTTGGGTAGCTCAAATAGCTCACAGCTCAAGCATCGGAAAGGTTGGCTGAAACCATATCATTAACCCAGATCGGTACGAATGTCGCGAGGCATCTCACCCTGTCAGAATACACATTGGCCCTCTTATCCGTAATGTCAGAGATAGCCTTCGCGCTACCTAAAACAACATGATCCGTCGTCATCACCGTCAGATATAACACATCCGTATCTTCAAAAGACATTATCTCAAGCAGAATCCCGTTGGGTAGAGGCGAAATGGGTACGCACCATACTGCTTCGCAAGGGACATGAACGTCTTCCATATCGGAACGTCCTTAGGGAGGTCAAGTATGTTCCCGATCAGCGGGTATCCTTTCGGACCAGGTGGGTAAGGTAGCCTCTCGTTCTGTCGCCATCTCCAGATCAGCGCCAGAGATGCGGCAGCAGCAAAAAGCGACGCAGCGAAGAGGGTTGTATCACTGCCCATTATGGGGGACGAAAGAGAGATGCGAGATAGAGTGCCAGACTGCCGTATGCCTTTGTTACTTTTATATATCATCACGGGGCCCGGACTGTGACGCGCAAGGGTTCACTTTGATATTGGACGTTGGGCACCCAAGGAACTTAAGCGGTGAATATTGAATAACGATTGATGAACGTGTAGTATATGCGGCACTAACTGTCAATGTGGCTGAATACCGGCGTACAACTAGACCGACCGGAGTATAATCTTACTTCCGAACTTTCCGAGCGGTCAACATACCCCGAGGGTCTGACGACTGGGTAGCGGATGGATGAGGGGACCCGGTCTCTTCAAACCGGGAACTGCGGAGATTGGCAACAGGCGGATCAATACCGGAGGATTGCGATCGGACGGAATGGTTGGACGTAGGAAGGACGATGGAAGCGTATCCAGTTTATCCAGGAATTAGTATACACACAAAAGATGCACAATTTTGGTTTTTAAATATCTCCAAACAACCGTTTCCTAAACACAACATATTCGTCAGGGGCGCGCAAACTGAACAACAAGAAACATACAGTGGATCCGGGGCTTCGCTCAGAATTGTTGGTCTGCCGACCATCTCCCTCGTCCAGACATCCCTCACGAACCATCCGATGTGGCCCACTGCACATCCAAGAAGATCCTGAGCGGCAGCTTTCCAAGTGCCATTTACCATCCAAGCAACTCCAACGAGGGCAAGGGGAAGATAAGGGGCGGAGATCGTCACGAGACCAAAGAGAGATATTGGTGTGGACGGGTGACGCCGGGACCAGAGGTAAATTGGGACAAAGGCGAGAGGAGAGGAAAGGAACGGAAGGTTCACGAGTGGGGAAAGTATCTTCGATAGAGAACGTGAGTTGAGGACGAACGTGTAGTGTGATGGTCAAGACAAACGCACCAGGAGCATGACGGCAGATTGGAGGAGTAGCCAGAAGTAGTCAGCTTTCCGGTTCGCGAACGAGGACTCTTCGAGCATCTTGCTGTATCTCATACTAGAAAGTGATTGGCAAGCCCGCTCAGGTTAAATCGCAACGAGAGACGTCCCAGGGACGTACAAGAAAAAAAGATGAAAGAAGAGCTCAAACGACAGCGGTCCGAAGTAGAAGAAGTTGGTCACGGTTCTCCAGAACTATAGTCACTGCGTCAGCTGGTTATTCAAACACTAAACATCCGCAACATGAAATACCTGAGCGTTCGTAAAGGCCGATTTGAAACTGAAGTACAGTTGCAATGGAGTCACCAATTCGATTTGCTGCGGGGTCGGTATGAAAGGGCGAGATTTGGGTTGTGAGCCACTTGAGACTAACGGGCTACGAAAACGTGCGTACCACAGCGACTGTAGTGAGAACGCATAGGATAACCCAACTCCTGGTTATCGGAGGAACGTCCCTCAGCCAAGCGTCCATGGGAGGGTGAGAGTGAGGTGGTTGTGCATCGAGCCACGTTGAACTTTCCTTTTCCGATCCCCCATCTCGCACCCTCCCTTCGAAATCTCGTCATGTCCAAATACGCCCCTCACAAACGATCAGGAAACAACCCACGCGCAGCGTCCACCACCGTATGCCAAAAATGCTTAGGAACAGGTAGGCCAAAGGATCATCTCGACCTTCTCTGGTTGACGGGGTTCTCGGTACAGGACATTTCATCTTTGAATGCAAATCAACACGGCCGTATGTTTCACGTCCATCGAGGACGCAGCAGCTTGCGAAAGTCAACACATTGGACAAGTTGAAGTTGGAAGGGAAGCCTTCCGTCGAATTGCCGGACGAGCTCAAAACAAGGTTCGCGTTCAAAGCTTTGACTAATCATTTCACATTCTGATTCTCTTCCCCACTATCAGGACGGGGACGGCCAACAAGTTACTCGAAGCCAAAGAGAAAGAACGTGCGAAGGGAAAACAAGGAGAATCGTCCACAGCAAAGCCAGGAAAGCGACGGAGGAGGTAAGTTCACCCTCATCTTCTAACGCGGCAATGCAGAAATTCACGACTCCTATCCGGTTCTCTCAGCGTATCCTCGTCGTCTGGCTCAGAATCAGACTCAGACTCCGATTTAGGCTCTGGATCAGACTCAGAATCCTCTTCCGGGTCCTACTCCGACTCACCATCCGGATCCTCGCGTTCACGCTCAAGGTCTCGCGCTCGTTCGCCCGACCGTAAGAGGAGACGTGGAAAGAGTGTTTCCTCGACAGATAGTCGCGATAGTCGACGTGGAGGCTCGAATCGTCGAAGACGTCATTCTAGTGAAGATCTATCCGACGACGACCAGCGGAGGCGATAGCTATCATGCGGCCCAGGACTTCCAGGTTGACGCATTGCTTTTTACGTAGACCGCCTTCATCCTCTTTTATAATTGTGGCTTCACCAATCCCTTGCTGAGCTTGTAATACACGATCGATGAATCCTCTGCTGTAATGGCCATGTAAAGTTCCGACACGTCCCCCATATCTTTGAATACGCCATTGATTCTACTCGCGACAAGTCAGCACCCGAATTGCGAAGCACGTTGGGTTGCAAGCCCACGCGAGTCGATGACGTACAACGACATGGTTAGATTCTCCGATAACCAACAGGGTAGGACGTACACACTTGCGTCCTAACAAGTAAGGTCGAGAACTTCAGCCCAGGCCAAACTGTCGGTCGCTCGCAGGGGAGGGGTGTGACGCTTACCGTTCCTGGACGGATTCCTCTGAGAGCGGGTCTAGAGCAGGATTCAAGGTCAAGGACCTGAACATCTTTCCACCCTTGCCCTACCCCGGTGATCAAAGAGGGTGTCACGTAAGCTGGGCGAGGAGATAACGAGGGGATAGAGGAATCACCCAACGACAGGTCGTTGTACGTTTGGAACAACGCCCCCCCAACGTTTGGGTACTTTTTCAGGAAGTGCGAGACAGCGGAGAACTAGAAAACCGCGCCCCCAATTCAGTCCCCGGGCCCACGAGACGAGTTTTGAAGACGTAAAGATGAGTCGTGAAGTTGTTTCGTCGACCCTCTTACCAAGTCTTTGTGTCACTCACCGACGGGTGTTTCTCCATTTCTGAGCCGAGGATGGAAAGTGCGAGTAGCTTCAACGGAGCCGCCCGATCAGATTCAGAAACGCTTTCACCCTCCACCCCGATCAAACTTGATAAGTACTTGTCAGCTTGGCTGGGACTGATAACGTTCCTGCCGTCGACCTTTTTGTCGCCGTGTTCGGTTGGGATCCAAGCCGAATAACGGTGGGGTCCTTCTCGTCGATGGAGCAGAAACCAACATCCACCACGAGCGGTTATCATCGTCTGGCTACAATATTACCGCCCACGATTAAAAACCCCCGCGCGTCCATCTAGAGTATAGCGCAAGCGTCGGAGGGAACAAAAGAACACCAACCCCGGGTTCCATGATAGTGAATTCATTCCCCCTCTTTCCTGACCCCAGCACACACGATATTACTCCACCAGTGTTCTGCAGTGTGGTGCAACCTTATAGCTGAGCCACATGGAGATCGAGGGCGGATAACAACCGGGAGGAGGTGGATCTGGAGATTGCATTGGTATTCACATGCGGCTCGACCGAGCCATCAGTTACCTTGACAATGACAATGATGTCGAGGCGATGTCATTTGGAAAGCATGTGGCGCAGTGGTCGAGCACCACGCTGGTCAGTCGGTGTTCTATTTTGGCGAGGTCGCGTGCCGCTACTGGTCTGTGGGCCGAGTTTCGCAAGAGATCGTGCACAAGGTTCCTGTTGTACAAAGTCACCTGTGCGACACCAAATCCTTCGGGTCTAGCATAGCGACCGGAGCAAACTCACTAGCAGCCTGCTAGTGAGCTGAGTTGTGGCTGTGTCCACGCTGACTTTTCGGCTCGCTGATCAGACTTCTTATAAGATACAAGTTCTCGCTTGAGTCGGGCAGTGAGATCCATCCATCCACGCTAACCCTTCTCCCACAATTGATTCCGCAATCCGAGGTCGCCAGTGGTTTGCAAATGCCTGCGGAGCATAAAGTCTTACGGTCACAGGACCTCAGGTTTTGCTGCGGAAGTGCATAAATATACCGCGTGCGAGCACCCTCGACTGCGAGGGGATCCACTAGACTCCACACCGCTCACCAGAGACGCACTCTTTCACAGTTGCGACCAAACCTGGAACCTGGTGAGAGTATGCTGAGGCGTTCTTTTCGGCTCGTGGGTCTCCGGGCCTGGAAGGGTGCAGCTGATCGAACGCGGGCGCTTGTGTGCCGGAGGGACCTCGGGCCTGCCGGGACCGGTCCGCGTTACAACTGTGCTCATCTATGACGGGCTTTGGGACTGTGCAAAGGACGCGCCATCGTTTTTGTTCGTTATAGCCCGTCATACTCATCCCCTGGCATAGAACAGGATAATGGTCAAGTCTCTACATTCTACGTCCCCGTAAATGCAATGCCTGAGGTCACTGCAGGAGTTCCGAAGACGCCGTCACGGCCCCACCCCATCAGCGTAAATTCATCGACGCCATCTCGATCTCCGTCGTTTCCAATCGATGGCGCAGGTAAGTATGGAATTGTGGATCTACGCAGGGAGTGGGGTTGTGGAGCCGTGCCATAGCATATGCGGCCAATTCCTTCCGTTCGCCCGCTGGCACCCTGCTCTCACGTCCCCACCGCATACATCATATTTCATATTCACACCACGGACCCTCTTGACCTGACCACGTTGTTAGGGAGTCAGCGGGCCCTCCCCGTCATTCAGCCCATTCTGATCCTCCTGGGTACCTTAGCCAAAAGGAGTCCAATCCACAGTCTCAACTGCATCCGTGACATTCCCTAGATTTCACACTTTTCAGGGCTTTCGAGAAATGCACTCCCGGATAAATTTCTAGATCCAATCGGGTGATATCTCCCTCATGTCTCGCGCACGAACGTCATATCAAATCGACATCGCGGGCGCGCGGATAACTTACATTTCGCCATCGGTTGGGTTTGCACAGCTCACATTCAGAATGTCCTCATGAATAGGTAAGCGAGAGCCAGCAGAATCTCCACGTTAGCTTTCTGAAACCATCAGGATGAGTCGGGGGGGGGGGCGGAGGGCCCAGGTCAATCGTTGAATATTCCGGTGACCTGTCAACCCAACACCTGCGTGTAAACGGCAACCATCCTTCATGAAGTGAAGGGGTCATGTGCCAGATAAGCAACAAATGAAGCGCTGAACGCCTGGGCTTTTAGTCTAGGATCTCCAAGTCGCCATATGGTTTCGCCTTGAAGTAGGTTTCGTCGTAGTGATGGACCCTGACAAAGCCATCTTCTCCGCCAGAAGCGTAACACGTGCCGGTAGGCGATACAGCAATACTATTTGAATACCAATGTGCGATCAGCGGGTGAGGCAGATCGGAATGAAATGCGACTAACGTGTTGACTGGACCGAAATGGCCCTTAACTCGGCCAACTTCTTCCTCGAAGATTTTGTGCCAGAATCTGGTTTCAAATTTACCCTGACGAAGGGATGTGGTTGTAACGCTCATGGCTTCTTGGCCGCCGCCAAGGAGGATCTAAGATTAAACTCAGCCAACGGAAGCAAACGAGGATGGGCGTTGGGTGCCAGGTCTTGGCGCCGAAGCATTCATTCGAAATTTACTCACGTATGGTTTACCAAATGCGATTGCTGCGCTATTGAGTGGGGTTTCTGTTGGGTATGTTTTCAGGACTTTGAGGTCCTTGGTTTGATGCAGCTATGAGATGGTTGGAGATCAACGGAGGACGAAGAATCGTTTCCCTTCTGCCGGAGATGATATATCAGGAGAAGGGGAAATCGCTTACCCTCGCGGCTTTGTCTTTTGAACTGGTGATGAAGTAGGTACGATCTGGGGAAGTCTGCAAATCTGTAACTTCGTCTCCATGGGCTCGCTCGTTGTTGTCAACCTCCTCGCCGGATTTATAGTCAAAGATTGCGACTTTTCCAGACAAGTGGCCGGTTACGACGCGGTTTGGAACACATGAAAACGCACAGACGGTCGCCTTTGAGCCGATAGGATTAAACATGTGAGCCGGGTCGCTCGGCTCTGTGTAAACAAAGAGGGATCAGGACGAGTGAGCGGTGTTGTTAGTTCGGGGACGAACGTTTCGTTCCGTCGCCATCTCTGTTGATGTTGAATACGCGGATTGCTCCCTGGTAACCCATACGTTGTTCCGTTATGCAAACGACCTGGTCGTCGTTTTCGTTGAAGGCTACACTTTTGACTGCTGTGGGAAATTCCCACTTGTACAGGCATTTGCCTGACTGAACGGACCACAGTCTGAGAGTGTTATCGGCAGATCCGGACACGAGAAATCTGGATTGTGCTGGTGCGGGCGGTTTGTTATTTCCACCAAGGACGAACGGGGGACAGCGGGAGACGTACAGTCGACATCGATCGTCCAGACGGTTCCATTGTGACCGTCGTAAGTTCCGAGGCGCTCGCCGTTGTGTGAAAACCAGACGTTGATAACATGGTCTTTAGAGCAGGAGAAGAGGAGGTCGCCATCCTTGTTGAACTTGATCTGGGTGAGAGATCGTTCGTGGCCTGAAATTCGAGGGTGGGCTTGTGCTGTGCGGACTGGACCGGGAAATAAGTACCTTGCAACAATATCGGCCGCTATGGATGGGGTCGTGAGCAGATGCAGCGGGAGGCACGGGTGACTTTCTACGAACCATGATAGCGATCCGGACGAAAAAAAAAAGGGACGAGGGTCACGTGCGCAGGATTGATCGAGAACAGTCTGTGTCGTTCGATGGCTGCGACGAAGAACCGACCGGCAAGTTCTCGAATATTTTACGTAGGCAGCGTTTTTTTCCCTTCGACACCTGGCGGCAGTGCATTCACTCCATTGAACTCCAGCCGATCACGACTCCAGTAGCTGGAGCCTCGGGAGGGACGCGGTCCCCCCCACGTCATGGTTCCCACGAGCCAAGGTCATTCATGACCCCCTGAGAGGAAACTGGCTGTGACCCCGCAGATTTGTTCTTAAACACCGACGCCTTTCCCTCCAAATGTCCTTCGCAACGACGACAAGCCCGGACGTGTATAATAACGCCAACGGAGACACTCCAATCATGTCTTCCGCTGCCGCAGTTTCTCGCCAGCGGACACCAACTCCCCGCTCTACCAAGCAGGGTAAGTCGAATTGGCCGCAGCCTCGTTTATTTTCTAATTCGCTTTCCCTCTCCTTCCTTCGCCCTCCTCGCCGTCCCTCTCCCCGCGGCGGTGATCTGATTTACCGGTTCCGGTACGATTGGTGTGCTCATCGATTCCCACGATTGCTTGTCCTTTTGAATTTCACCCACGGAATTAAAAAATCACGACGCGGGTCGTGTCCCCTCCTGCCGTCCCCACGCCCTTTTTTCTTCTTCAAACACGCTCTCTTATTATGCTGAACCTTCTCTTCCGTTAACCAGACAATCCTCTATCTCCTGCCAGCGACAAACCATCCCCCGATTTCCCTCCTCCGAGCTCTGATGTTGATCTCCTCCTGCCAGATATCGAAAGCCCTCTGAATATGTCGGATAGCAAACCTCCATTCCCTGCCAGAGGCCGTCCCAGCAGGTCACGGCCTTCTTCACGCAGACCCCCCCCTCCCTCATCTCGCCCCCAGCCCCAATCCCACTCCGCTTCCCCGTCCAATTCCATGATCTATCCTCGCGCTTCGCCTACGGTAGAAAACCATCCACAGTACCCTCACTACCCCCCGCCCCAGCCACATTATCCTCCTCACGCAGGCTACGTCAGCCCCTATGCATCCCAACCCATGATCACCACTCCCGCTTACGCATATAGTCTCCATTCACCCATTGACATGCAGGGCGTGATGGGCCCTCCTGTCTACATGCATTCACAGCAGCAAGATCCTTCCTCAAACTTGTCGTCTCCCCGCCCCTCTTTGTTCCCACAGCATGGCCATACACCACCCATCTTTAACCATCAACCGTCGTCTCCCCCTCCCCTGGCGTCCCCTCCTCCCCATTTCTCGAGCACCCCAGGCTATCATGCCATGCCCTACTCCTCCCAGCCACCTGCTCATTTTGGGTACCCCTCCACTCAGTCTTACCCAAATTCTGGCTATCAACATACGTACCTCCAGCCGTCCTTTCATTCACCCTATCAGTCCGACCAGGACGGTCGCTGGTGGTATCCGAGCCAGTACGACGGTCCACAATATTTGCATCAACAGCCCTACCGCATGCCGTACCCGCCTCACCAACAACAGGTGCCTGCGGAACGTTATCAGCAACAGCAGCCACAATCGGGTCCTTCCTCAGACGTTCAGCTGTTATCCCCTCGCGTTTCCCAACCACAAACTAGTATTACCCCACCTCAGCCCCAATCTCAATCCGCTCCTACGAGTTTGCCATCCCCACAACTGTCCCCCCAAAAATCGGACTCACCGGTCCAATCACCGCCGCCCCAAATCGCGGGTAAGGAACCGGTCCGCAGGCCGTATCACCCTAATCCTCCTCCCCAGAGGTCGGAATGGGTGATGTGGGCGGGGAATGTACCTTCGGACACCACGTATGAGGAGCTTTGGAAATTCTTCAACGGATCTTCAGACTCTTCGGAGGAGGGGACAGAAGAGCACGCCGGCGTGTCGTCCGTTTTCCTGATCGCCCGATCGAATTGCGCGTTCGTGAATTTCGACACCGAGGCCCACCTCAATGCTGCAATTGCTCGGTTCAGTGGTCGGAAAATTCGGCCCGATGATCCAAAATGCCAAAACTTGGTCTGTCGAGTGCGGAAAAAGACTGACGACTTGAGGGCTGGAGTTGGTGGTCAGCGCGGCGTGGGGCTGCACATGAAGTGGATCCAGGAGCGGAAGCAGAAACCCGGGATGAGTGGAAAGTCCCCAGTGGATGGCGTAACTCAGGGTACATCGAATCTGTCTTTGACAAGTGACGAGGAGAGTGGTGGGGGAGGGGATGGGAATCGTTCGTTCGAACAGTCTAGCGGGTCGGGGTCTCTCGCGTCCACAACGTCGAGTGTTCTTGCGCAACACTTCCCCAAACGTTACTTTATCCTCAAGTCATTGACTCAGGTATGTACAGACATACGCATTTTTTCCTTCAGCCGTCTCATACCCTGAACTAACATCCTCTCCCCGCTAGTACGACTTGGATCTTAGCGTCGAGAAGGGTTATTGGGCTACTCAGCGGCATAACGAAATGGTTCTCGATCAGGCGTACCGGACCAGCACCGATGTTTACCTGATATTTGGGGTCAACAAGAGTGGGGAGTTTTATGGGTACGCCAGGTAAGGCCTTTTTGTTTCGTTGCTTTTGGTTGCACCCTTGAACTTATTACGTCGAAATAGGATGGCCGGTCCGATCTTGCAGACCGACACAAAAGTCGCGTGGGCGTCCCGTAATAACTCTCCTATCCTCACGCGTGCCGAACGAATCGATAAGACTGCGTCTACTGCGTCGTCAGACACTCGGTCGCCTCGGATCATCTTTCCTCTCGCTGAACACAGATTTGCCGATACCTCTCCCTCTCCTTTCCCCACCTCTGATCCAGGGCTCAGTCGTAACCCGCACAACCAATCCCCGTTTCCGGCATCTGAAGGCTCCACCCCTTTATCTTCGGGCGGTCATGACGGCCCTTTTGACGCCGATGGGATGTTTCTTTCTGGCATGCGCAACAGCGGGGATGACCTTCAGACACTTGACCGGGAAACAATGTCTGCGCCCCCAGAGCTCCACCAACTGCATCGAAAGATTACCATGGATACACCGGAGGCTAGGTTCAGCGCGAGTGTGATCCCAGGTCGTCACGAGCTCGGAAACCAGCGGCCGTCTAAGATGAGGATTCATTCGACGCCCATTCGGAAACACGTGGCCCCATCCCAACAGACGTTATCAACCCAACAGGCGATCGAGGAACAAATGGACCAGGAATCACACGAGTTCCATCTGGACAGGACTGCCCCCATTCGCGCCTTGAGGCACCCCCCAGCGAGTGCTTCCGCAGGGGCCTCAGGGCAATTCGGCAATTCGTTCATGGGCACCATCCAGGAGCAGCGAGGCCAAAGCCAAACTCCCAAGTTTCTACTGAATGCTGCGAAAAGAGCCGAACCGCCCGGAGTTAACGACGAGGACCAGCCCGAGCGTACGTCCTCCCCCAGCCAAGTAGAGGGTGAGAATGACAAACGAGCGGAGGAACCTCCGACTTGGGGAGAAACGTTCAGGCTGCAGTGGGTCAAGACGGAGAGACTTCCATTCTACAGAACGCGCCACCTCAGAAACCCATGGAATCACGATCGGGAGATTAAGGTCTCGCGGGACGGGACGGAGTTGGAGCCGAGTGTGGGGCAGGCATTATTGGAGGAGTGGGATAGGGCGATCGAGACGCACTCCACGGAAAAGTCGACCCAACAGTCCGGTACAGGGGGGATGGGTGGTGGTGGCAGGCACCAGGGGAGGAGTAAGGGAGGAGGTGCCGGTGGAGGTGTTCAGAGGGGGAAGAAGTAGGGAGAAGCCAGGAAGGTGGAAGCAGATTCTGAAGAAGAATGTATTGTTGCTTCCTCCGCCTCGCTCAATAACTCTTTGTTCACTGAAATTAACTTTACAGCCTCAAAATCGACGCCCGTGGTCGCTGCTACCTCTCGGCCCTTGACATATCGAGCTCATCTTTTCTTTACCACCGGTTCCGGGGTTGTCGCGCCCATTCGCCTTTGTTGAAACGCACGCACGCATACACACGAATCATGCACGCCATGCACATGACAACGCAATCGCATTATGACAATATTCTTCGATTTTTCCAACAGTTTATAACCTGTTATGATCCTTCTTTTCGGGGGGGGGGGGTAGAGGGGAGTGGCATCTTTTTGCTTCCTGGAGCTCTTGTCTCGCTGGCCACTCACGACGCACTCCGAGACAATGCTGGAGGTTGGCTGGAGTTTTGGTTAATCGGTAGGGAAACGGAACGCGCTGGACGACCTGTTCTTTTCTGTGCGGATGGGGAACACCAAAGGGTGTTCTTTCCCATCCCGAAGTGATCTCATCCCAGTTTATCTTTTCCGCCTGTTCGCGCGCCAGACTTAGTTGATGCTTTCTCAGTTTTTTTAAATATTTCTTCGACCTCGTCACTCGTTGCTTTCAATTCTCTTTGTTTTTCTCCTTCCTTCTTTTCGGGTCTTGGCACCACTTCTTTTATGGATCTTCCATCTTCATCTCGTTTCAGCTCTTTTGCTTCATTTCGATCATCATTCCTAGCATTGTTATCACCATTGCTGTCCCTTCTCTCTTTGATTCTTCTCGTTTCCACAGTGTCGTCGTGCACATGTGCTTCGCTCATTGTTTTTCTGCCGAATGTCCCTCTTCGGCCACGCCCACCCTCACGCGCGCACTCACGTTCATCGCCTGCTTTCTCCCCTCCTTTTTGGGTTTTTTCTCTCCAATTCGTCGCCGTGCCCTTCACGCGGTTGTATCTATTTGCGCTCTCTGGCATAGTTTATTTTGGGTCTTAAGCTCGCATGGGTTACGCTGGTCAGTTTCCTAGCCGTGTATGTAGCGCTTTCCTCATGTTCTCTCTCCCTCAGTAGAACTTCACGCGTCACGCGCGGCGCAAGTTCTTATTCACCTTCAGTGACTATTTAAATACTGTCTGTAGCACCACTTTTTGTTTGGCAACAATACACGAACCCGCCTTGGTGGCGCACGATGGCGAACAACGACAGTGCCCCGGCCCGCTATCGCTCAATATCTGGCGTGAGGTAGCGCCCGGCGTACTCGGCATGTGATCAGCTCATTCGCATGGTCACATTTTTTACACACTGCAGTTTGCATCGATATGCGAACATGTTGGTTGGGGTGCAGTAGGGTTCCGTGAGAAATTCATTGGAATTTTTAACTAACCTCATCAGCGAAACAGGATTTTTGACAAAGTGAAGAAGTCAGCTAAGACTCCAAAAGCAGTTAAAAAGAGGGAAAATGTGGATGAAAGTGCGCCCGTTGCCTCAGAAAGCCGACAATAGCGACAAAGTGCCAAAAGTGATCGGATCAGCAAGTGGTAACGTGTAACACGTAACAGCTGAACTGGCGGCGAAGATGGATGACAACATCCACAGCTTTTCTTTCACCAAGTGGCTTCACCGTCTCCTGCTCATCAATCAATCACCATACTCTACCACAGCCTCCCCCATCCACAATGTTCTCCTCTGCAGGACCCACTGAAAAGGCCATAATAACAGGTGGTGCCGCACTCTTTTGGGAGACAATGGGGATCCACTGACACAGTCCTCCCACCCCCCTCTCGCAACTCGCTGTGCCACCCTCTCTGAGTTTTTAAGAGGTCGAGAGCTTCAGACTCATG
>Ga0307515_10010188_pt1 | contig 18054 bp, 15 predicted proteins | sample 17_EM_MG_FD_194513 | JGI IMG/M metagenome (GOLD analysis project Ga0307515, IMG submission 194513) | Populus trichocarpa ectomycorrhiza microbial communities from riparian zone in the Pacific Northwest, United States - 17_EM | ecosystem: Host-associated > Plants > Roots > Unclassified | place... | reverse complement strand
AAGAGAGGTTGGATTTTTGCATATTTCAACTGTACTAAATAGCCCATAAAAGACTTCAAGAATATTAATAATGTTTTTTCTCCAAAGAACAACAACAAAAAAAAATTTATTCATGTCCAGAATCCAAATATCCGGAGCTTAACAATTTCAAGGCGTTCAGCTTGCAGAGTCCCTTGATTCGCACGCATACACGTGCGGGCGTGGGGGGACTTTACAAGAGATGGTAATTAAGGAGTTTATTCAGTGTTAGCTCAAAACTTTAATGAATCAATTGAACATATCCCTTTGTCTAGTCTGGATTTTTGTTTTGTCTCTTAAACGTGAAAATAAATCGATCACTTCTGGCGTTTGTGAGCCCACACCTACAATAACTTCTCCTGGACGATCCTATCGAATCTCATCCTGGCCATTCATGCAGCCATCATCAACCTCTCATCTCTCTTGGGGATGCAAGCATTTAAGAGCTTGTACGGCCTATGTCGTTAATTGCCAGCATACGACTGGATGCCTATAACCACCGCTACAAACAAAACAATTGCTCGTGAATAATTGGAATGAAAGATTCGTTACAGTTATCAGGCACTGATTGCAGGGTAAGTAAGTTTATTTTCAGAGGGCACGACGATCCCCCTCCTAGCTCCAGCTCCAGCTCCTTAATTGTTTCGCCATTACAGCCACCTTGAACCGAGCTCAGTGGATGCCTCTAATTCCAGCAACAGCCGTAAAAGATATGGTTACAGGGACAGAACTCAATTTGTATGCAATTGATCAGCTCTCAATATCAGAAGTCGCCTTAGTGAAAGCTCCCAGGTTAAATAACTCGGGACTAGAAATATGTTTTTTGAAATATCTTAAGTATGATAAGTGTTTGCTAAAAGGATTAAAAGAAAAACGAAGGCTGCCTGATAATAATCAGTAAAATTAGCACGCGTCGGAATTTTGTTCACGACAAATACGTGGGTCAATGACATATCACATGGTTGACCCACGTTCCGTCCCACTTGTTACGAGAGAGCCATTTTATAGCATATTTTTAAAAACACATTATATTTAAAAAAATATTTTTTTTATTTTTAAAATTTAATTTTAACAATAATACATTAAAATTCAACATGGTGTTTTCTTTTCGATTTCATACAAAAACTCACCGTTACAATGGATCAGTACAGAACACAAACTACAGTCGCTCGTTTCATTAATTACTCCGTATGGATACAGTTAATCACAGGTGCAATTCAGGTCCCTACGGAGGAGGGTCTACTGGCCAGCATCCTCTGCTTCTGTCACTGTGATATCTCTCCATAATTATTTTTCCCCTTTCCCCCTTTTTTTTCCCTCTTATTCTTCAATACATGTTCTCAATTTCTCCACTTTCTTCGAGCTCGAGGGTGAGTGAGTGGAAAGAGTGACGAAAGCTAGATTGCCGGTAAGCTGCAAAGGTGACAAAGAAAAGAGAGAGAACGACTTGATTTTCTTTTGATCTTTCAAATTAATCTTTTTTTCCTTTTTTGTAATTACCTTCTTTAATTCAGTTAATTTTATTTTTCGGTGATAAATAAGGCGTTCTTGATTGGTGGCTAGACTTGTACCTGTCAATTGAAGCGGGAGGTGTTCTTTGTACACGTATGGTGCTTGGCCCCTGGCCTTATCCAGTTATCTGTTCATACAAATGATTGGGGAAGGGGCTTCTATCCTTCTATGAGAAATCTCGTGCTTTTGCCTCAGGAAGAACATTATTTGATTATTTTCGAATATTATTGCATTTGGTTCGGTCTCATTTAAAGACACAATTTACGGTTTGCACGTATAGATGATTTATTGGTAAGATCACTACGTTAAGTAACATAGAAATAATCGAAGCACCGCCACTCGGAGAGGGTGAAAATGCTGCTGACCAGGGAGCTTTAAATAGTGTTTTTGCATTTCTTACAGATTTAGTCAAATGCATATACAATTCAACTCTCAAGTCCCGACATGCTACGTGACAAAAAAAAAGAACAAAAAACTGATGATGTTCGAAGTTAATCCCGATGAGATTCAAATCTTTTGTTACCTTTACAGATATTGTTTTGTTCGCTTGCTAAAGAAATATGTGAAATAAATATAATTCCTGTTACAGGCTTATTACAGCTTGATTGTGTATATTTGAGAGCCTTGAAAAACTGTTTAAACCTATAGAACGATTGTTTTGCAGAGTTGTTTACTCATTTACAAAAATAAATATTTGAAAGAAAGGCTTGGACCGGTCCGATCTATCTCTCAGACAAGGAGCAGGGATTAAATTCTTCAGTGCTCTCGAGCGGATTGCCCAGTTAAAGCAAATGCGTTTCCCGGATTGAAAAAAAAATCAAATTAACATATACTAAAAGTGCAAGTTTTTTATTTATTTATTGTATTGATAGACACACAGCATCCGATGAGAAGGAAAAAGTGACAAGGGATATCGTTGTTGGGGAACCAAATCTTTCCGTGTGATTTAAATTCCAGAATGTACGTCCTGCTGCAGCTGCTCTGTTGGGCACACACCTTGTCAGCAAGCCCTTCTTTCATGACATCTTTCCCTCCCCTTCACTTTGATTTCCGATCACAACTCGCAGCTGAAACAAAAAGACAGAGAGGTAAAGAAAAGCGAGAAAAGAAAAGGAAAGGAGAGAAAAGAAAAGTCATGTTCTTCCTCAACTAGTTTCACTTTCATGCCATTACTTGGCATTATCAATTAGATTTTTTTAAAAAAAAGTATTAGTGTTTTACTGTGTCGTGGGAAAGATTTCACTATAGATTCCCAAAATCTCTATTTTTTTTCTTCTTTTTTTTCTCATTTTGGTACCTTAATTTGTTTTTTTTTTTAATGTTCTGTTTCTTTGGTATTGGTTATGGGGTGTATAGGAGCCTTGTAATGTTGGGGGAATATTTTGTCAATCAGTTGATGCTTGGTTTGGTAAAATAATATTCAATTTTATTGATTTATAAGAATTAAAAATTTAGAGATCAAATTCAAAGCTAAGACAAATATTAAGCTCCTTTAGTTTGCTAATATAAGGGATTGATTTACACTATTAAGGGGAGTTTATTTTTGTGGCATATTTTTTCTTCTTTTAATTTAGTCCTTTCATGTTGATTTTATTTGAGATTTGATTTGGTATTCCATTTTAGATGCCTAGATATGGGGTTCTCGCAATGTTGTGAGAAAATTCTAGCGCTGGGTTTGAGAAAATAAAATTATTTTTATCTTAAAAAAATTAAGAGTTAAAGGACCAAAATTAAAATTAGAACAAATATGGTGGACTGGGGTAAACATGCATGTTAACTTGGATGTCTATATACAGGGTTCTTGCAATGTCGTGAGAAATTTTTTGGTGCTCAATTTGAAAAAAATAATAAAAAAATTATTTAAAAAAATTAAAAGTTAAAGGATCAAAAATTGAAACTGAAACAAATATAATGGACTAAGATAAACAAGCAAGTTAACTTGGTTGGCGCCTACACTACACGCACCAGCCCTTTCTAGCACATGAGGTTGCTTACGGTAACTAAAAATAGTCGTCCACTGTTACATTGAATTTGTCGCAACGAGAGCTTTTAGATGAGGTGGTAAGTGGCAACCTATTTTTCTTTTTTTTCCTTCTCCTTCCTCTTCTCTCTCTGCTATCCTTGAGATTTGTGGTGCTCTACCAAAAATAAAATGTGTTTATTTTTTTAGATTTTTTATAAAAATTGATATTTTTTTCAACTTCAACCTTGAACACTAGGTTGGTTGGGGATTTCACTCTGTGATCTTTTTGCACATTTCTTTCAATAAGATTATTCTAATCTCATATCCTAAATCACGAGCTTAGTGAGTTAGCATGTGTTGACTTGAATCTTTTTTTTACATTCATTTCCAATTTTTCTTTTCTAATTTTCCCCTTCAATATTTAGTTAGTTCAGGAATTGAGTTTCGTGGTTTTATTTAATAACTTTTTATGGAGTTATCCTGATCTCGCGACTAGATTACTAATTTGACAGGATAACTCAATTTTTTTTTTATCCTTTTTTAAAACTGATTTTTTAAAATATAATTTGGTCCTTCAATATTTTATTTGTTGGGAATTAAACTTTAGATTTTTGTTCATTTTGCTTTCTAGTGAGCTATCACGTTCTTATTTATTTTTTGTTTTTTTATCAAATAAGATATGGAAACCTTTTAAGAATAAAGAGAGGATATCCTTCTAAAATATTACCAAGTGTTTATTTTTTGCAGTTAATCATTGTTAATTTTTTTTTACCTTTATTTATTTACTGTTGTTATATGTTTTTTTTAATCATCTTATTAGATTAAATAAACTTATTAAACTTAGCCAAGTTAATAACCAAGTTTTGGATTTTTTTTACTTCTATAAAATTCTTGTATCACCTAATCATCTTTTGTTTATGGGAACCACCAATCTAGTTTTTTTCAAGAGAGAGATTGAAGTCATTGTAGTCCCCCAACTTTATAAAAGAATTTGTCAAATGAGTTATGAGCTAATTGTCCTGCTTGACATATAATAAATTTTCGTGCAAGAAATTTCTAATAAAAAATGTTGCATGATTTTTTTAAAAACAATTCCAAGAATGTGTTTGTTTTATGTAAAATATTTTTTTAAAATAATATTTTTTTTAAAAAATGATGGTTATAGTGAATTTATAATAACATGGTGATGGTAACAATAATCAAATGACGAAGTGACGAGGAGGTTGTAATAATGATGATGGTAACAAAACCTGTAATCCAATAATTAAAAACATATATTAACATGAATTTTTAATTCATATAAGCAGTAGAACTAACATGTTCGGTTTGGATGTTTTGATAATTACAAAATTTAAAAAACAACTATTTAGTTTTTGTATTTTCAATGCAACTATAATTTATTTAGTATCTTCTTAAAACCACCCCTTAATTTCTTGATCTGCTTTTTTACAATTGTAACTTGATCCTGTGAGCTGTCTATCGCTGGGGTGGCTCTGCCACGTTGTTGTGTTGCGTCGTTTCCGGACCTCTAGCCCACCTCTCTACCAGAAATCTCAAATCCATGTTTAGATATATATAATAGAATAATAATTCTTTAGTCTGTACTTATATTTTTGATTTAATTTAATTTATTCTTAAATACAAGTTAAATTTATTCGGACAAAATCTTCAAATCAAATCTCTAGAACTAGCCCTTTGATTTCATTTAAAAGCTTCCATTTTCTTACCTTAGATAAGAAAAAAGTCACATGTAATAAAGAATATATATTTTTATATAAAAACAGATCAAGTTATTAACCTAAATAATTTATTACTCCCAAACGACCAGATGAGTCACATGTTTTAAATTTCAGGAACCACAAACAAAATCCCAAACAAACTTTACGGGCACTAGCACTAAGTAAGTTTTCCCACACATATATCCCATCATGTAGTCTTCTCATCTTCTCCTTAGTGCTAAATATTCTGTTGAATCTCCGTAGAAGTTTCGTCGTCAAGACATTATGACAACTTGGAAGAGAGTTCTGGGCAGGATCTTCATAATGTTCCTTTTGGCAAATGAATTCCAGCTCGCGGCTAGAGTTTGACCAGAGCATCGGACTGAATTTCGTCATAAACTTTTCAGCGTTGGAGGGCACACAACAGCTCCCCACTTGCAACCTTGTAATGAGAGCAAGAGTGTCATTGACATTGACTAAGACGACCCGACAAAATGAAGCTCTCTTACTTCGCACCTAATCTCTCCTCGTTATGGTAGGAAAATTGCATGATTGTGCTAAGTGGATAGTTCAGTTAAGATCTGATCAATGAAGAATTTATTTCTATAAGCAAAAATTAATTAGAAGATATCTTGCTGTTGGGAGCTAAAAACATTATTCCAAGTATCTTTATGGGAGAAAAAGAATCTAACTTGCCCTTTTCCCTCTTTATCTTTATTGCTAATTTTCAAGTTGTTATTTTATAAATATATATATTCCTTCATCCAATCCTCTAAAAATAAAAAAAAAGGCATTCATAAAAACCTGTCATCTCACTCCACCATCCTCTATAAAACACCCAAACCCAACCATCCACATTCCTTAATAAGAACCCCCCACTTAACATACCACCAACACTAAACACACAAGCGCGCTCCTCTCTTTCCAATGGACAAACCCATAGCAGAGACATGGCGACCGGAACCGGCCCATTTCCGGCCACCGGAAACACCACGTGAGCCCATGGAGTTTCTTTCACGTTCATGGAGCTTGTCAGCGTTGGAGGTATCAAAAGCCCTGGCTCCACCACAGATGGTTTTCTCTAGCAAGACCAACCCATGTGGTGCTGGTGGTATGATACAGGAGGATATTATTGGAGAGTTAGAAGAGAGTGGTGCTACTGTTTCTGGAAACCCGTTTTCTTTTGCTTCCTCTGAGACTTCCCAGATGGTCTTGGAAAGAATCATGTCACAGTCGGTGAGTTTAATTTTATATATTTAATCAAACACACGCAGAGGGGGAGAGAGAGAGAGAATAAAGACAATATGTGAGATTTCTTTCTTTTTTCCTTTTGGCTCTCTTTGAGTCTTTGTTTTCTTCTCTCTTGATAATATACTAATCCACTCTGCTTTGTCTTTTTTTGACGCTCTGGTTTTATATCTATTTTGATAAAATCTTGTTTCTGGTTTATTTATATCGAACAGATTTGCAAAATTTATTTCAGTATGATCTTGTTTTGAGGCCTATACACCCCCTCTCTTTTTTTCTGGTTCCGTCACACCCCCGACTATCGATTGAATTATTTATTTTCCCGTTCTTTACTCTTGAAACACACACGAGCAGAGACTCTGTCTCTCCTTCCTTCACAGTCACTACTACCTGCGATCATTACTTATAACTATCTCAAAAAATGAAGCACCCATTTTTCAACTCTTGGGGTCTGTTAATGCAGCAGGAGGTATCTCCACGCACTTCAGGCAGACTCTCCCATAGCAGTGGACCTCTCAATGGTTCCTTAACGGACAGCCCTCCTGTTTCCCCTTCTGAAATGGATGATGTCAAGGTAATTTTTTTAAGAGTTTGCCGGAGCTAATTAATATTATGAAATCTATTGCTATTTTTGGGGTAATATAATTATACAAGTTTGAATAAAGTTGGTGTCTTTGCTTTTGTGGGTCTCTGCTTGTTTTTGCTCTGTTTTTTGAACAAAGCACGACTTCTGTTCCACTGACTTTAGACCACCATGAAACATATCTCAGGCTTTCTCCTTAACCAATGCTACTTATATATATATATATATATATATATTTAAAAAAATTATTTTTAACATTAACATATTAAAACAATCCAAAAATAATAATAATAATAAAATTTAAATTTTAAAAAACATTGTCGGAAACACAATCCAATCTGCCCGGAGTATCTAATGTTCTGTTTCTCTTTTTAAAATAATAAAAGCAATGATACCTATTATACTTTGCTTTGTTCCAAAGAAAACTATATAGTTTCCCTTCTATTTCTATGGAAAAACAAAAGCTAGAGGTAGCAAAAATTGAGTCAGAGGTTAATTGGCCTTCTTTCCTTGTCTATTTTTTTAGCAAAAATGTCAAAAACTGCCATTGCTAGTTCTGTGGGTAACTTGCATAATGACCTGCATGTCCTTTTCTATTGAGATTCAACAATGACCTTCTTTCTTTGATGGTTGTTTTTAGAAAACGCGGGTTTGCGCTGGTCCCCTCGTGAGTGAATGAATTAGATTAGTTACAATACATAACCACAACAGCGAATTTATGGTGTATGGACCCAACTTTTTTTTCCAAAACATCCTAACAACTCGCCTCCATAATTTTAGATAATCACCGATGTGTCTCTGTCATGATTAATTATCAGCCATCAATTTCACTTGCTGCATTAATGTACCCAATTTTAGGTTAACAATAGTTAATCTAAAGTGATGAAAATAATGAGTTAACGATCCATATGTATTCTCCTTGCCAGTATTCTCGATCCAACAACCCTCACAACACACAATTCCGTGCACCTGCGGTAACTCCTGGTGGCAATGCCATCACAGCCGCCGCCACGGGTGGTGGTGGTGGTGGTAAGACTGTTGGTAGGTGGTTGAAGGACAGGAGGGAGAAGAAAAAGGAGGAGACTCGAGCCCATAATGCGCAGCTTCATGCTGCGATATCTGTGGCAGGGGTTGCTGCTGCCATTGCTGCAATTGCGGCTGCAACAGCTGCCTCTTCGGGGGCTGGGAAAGATGAGCAAATGGCAAAGACTGACATGGCGGTGGCATCAGCTGCAACATTGGTGGCTGCACAATGCGTGGAGGCAGCAGAGGCCATGGGGGCAGAGCGTGAGCACCTTGCATCTGTTGTGAACTCTGCCGTGAATGTGCGTTCTGCTGGTGATATCATGACATTAACTGCTGCTGCTGCAACAGGTATGTTTGTTTTCCTTTATTTTTGTTGATCAATCATTTTTATCGTCTTAGATAAATGCAAATCATACATGATCTGCGTGCGTTTATGGAGGATAGTTTAATGGAAATGATCTCAGACTTTTTGTGTGATTGTTGCAGCGTTACGTGGTGCAGCAACATTGAAGGCGAGAGCATTGAAGGAAGTCTGGAATATTGCAGCGGTCATTCCCGTGGACAAAGGATTAGCTGTAGCTGGTGGAAATGGCAGTAATGGTAGTTCTAATGGTAGTTTCAGTGGTGAACTGGTGCCTGAAGAAAATTTCTTAGGCATATGCAGCAGGGAATTGCTTGCCAGAGGCTGTGAGCTACTCAAGCGCACTCGCAAAGGTGATTATTACTATGTTGTCTGGAATTAATTCAGCTTACAATTGTTTTGTATGTTTAGTTTGGTAGCTTTGTTTTCTTTCTTTCCCCATATTGAATTGAAATTGGAACGTGTCTAGAGAACACATCGAATTGCTGTATTACAGAGAGACATTTTGTATTGTGATTTTTGCTGTTTATTTTGATGATGATCAGCAATTCTATGTCAAAGTGCTTTGTTGGGTAATATTCCCCACATTAAATTAATTTAAAAACTGGTTGGTTTGTAGTATCGGCCTGTTAATCTAAAAAAAACTTGTTACTTGATGTGGAAGGAGAGTCTTGATCAGGTTTCTTTGATCAATGCAGGTGACCTTCACTGGAAGATAGTTTCTGTTTATGTCAACCGAATGAATCAGGTAATTAGAGCTTCTATTCCAAACCAATATTTCCGCTGTAATTGTTTTGGAATCAAATCATTTAATTATTTAGACATGATGAGTGTGAATCTGACGAGGTAAAAAGGGATCGGTGTCAAAGTTAAAGATGATCAAATGATGAAATAAGTAGAACCACTTTCTTTATTCTGCGCTTACCACCTAGCTTTTGAAACTTCTTTTGGTGCAGGTTATGTTGAAGATGAAGAGCAAACATGTAGCTGGGACCATAACGAAAAAGAAAAAGAGTAAGTATCATTGCTTTTGTCTTTCTCTAATAATGTGAAAAACAGAATAGGAGGTGGGGCTTCTTCCATTCTGGGGATTTGGGAAAGTTCAAATGGCACTAAAGTGTAAAAGATCAAAAGGGATTATCTTTAATTCACCTCCTTTTGAATTTACAGATGTGGTGTTGGCGGTGATCAAAGATATGCCCGCCTGGCCAGGCCGCCACTTGCTAGAGGGTGGTGAGCATCGACGGTATTTCGGTTTGAAGACTTTGCAACGGGGTGTTGTCGAATTCGAGTGCATGAACCAGAAGGAATATGATCTCTGGACTCAAGGTGTCTCGAGACTTCTCTCCATAGCAGCAGAAAAGGGCAACAGACATAGAGTGTGACTTATCTACTAGGGGGGTTAGGTTTGCAATGAAGTCGAAAAACTGGGATTTAGGATTATTATTATAATATATATAGACTTGTTAAAGCTTTTTGAGATTTGGTTGGGTTATATTTTTGGTGTTCCTAAATTGTAAAGAACGAGGAATTTAAACATAGCTAGCTTATCCATGTGGGTCTCTCTCTCTCTCCAGTCCAGGGGGAATATAGTTGGGGCCTTTGTTTTTGTATCTGAACTGGAAAAGGCAAAGTGTTGTGAATTAAAAGTAAGCAAGAACCATGTGATCCAAGCCTGCGTGTGTTTCACCGTCGAGGGAAATAAAAGGAGAGTCTTGGACTGGGGTGGTCAAAGAGAGGAGTTCGATAATGGAATGGTAATGGAAGATAAAGACACGGCTTGAATCTATGTGCTTCCTGTCATGTGGGCTTTGTTTTTGTCTCCCTGATTTGTTTAATTAATGGAGCGCTTGTATTTTCCTTATGGTGGAGGCCATGATTGTCTTGATTAGGGCATCTCCACTTTACCCAATAATTTTGTTTGGATTAAGTTAATCAAGAGTTTTAACGACGTTTTGATTATTGTAATGTTGGATTCCATCTTGATTGTCAGAAGATACTTCCACTGTATTTGGAATCTTCTAATTCTAAATAAATTTATAAAAATAAATTATAAATCAAGCCCAACAAATGCCCATTAAATAAATGAAAATAAATTATAAATCACACTATGATTCTTTTTTGGCCGATTTTTGAAAAAATAAATGAAAATTACAATTATACTCACACAATTAGTCAGATCAACTAAATACATTATGTTGGGATTATAATGGGCTGGATATAAAGCGGATATTTGCTTTACTTGGCCCAACAAATGCCCATTAAACATGTCTAATGGGTATTGAGGAGGATAAAAAAAAAAATACATATAGGTATTTATTTTATACCCTATTAATACCCACTAATTTTCTTGTAGACTTGATTGACAATATAGAGACTTGAATGCATAAACTATAATAAAGGAACCAAAATGTATTTTTTAAAAAAATTGAGGACCGGAAAACTTATAAATAATTGTTAAAAATATTAATTTTAAGGAGAAATTTTAACTTTTTTGAACATTGCGAGGATTAAATTGAAAGATTTTGACATTATTTTTAGCAAGAGAGTAAATGGGCGGGTAAACTGGGTATGGACCGGGTATCCAATCGCAGGGGTCGCGACTCTCTCTCATAGAACAAGGCCATAAAAAGGCCACCTGAACAACTTATCCTTGGCACAAGAAACTTACATGAAAACGTTAGAAAGAACAAGGAAAAGCCTAATTAATACAGTAACCATGTCATCCTCTTCTGCTATAGCAACTGTTACTACTACTGTGTTCGAGGCTGGGAAGTATACAACAGTGCTTCAAAAAGTAGAATCAAGAACTACATGCTGCACCGCAAAGACTTCACCTCCACTTCCTGTTCCACCTCCAAAACCACTCTTGATTGTTATGCCATGTGAAGCAGGGGAATTCCCACTTCTTGTTTTCCTCCATGGTTACCTTCTTTACAATTCTTTCTACTCCCAGCTCCTGCAACATATTGCTTCTCATGGGTTCATTGTCATTGCTCCTCAGGTACATATCACTCTCTCTTCTTGACTTCTTCTTTGTGATCATATATAGGTCGTGGGAAAATTTTGATGCAGCCATGGTCAATTACGAATTGCAAGTCTTTTAAATATATTCAAAGGCTCCAAATCTCCTATCGCGGCTGTGAGTGAATTGCAAGTCTGATGAATTTGGATATATCTGTGCCTCTATTAATTAGGATTAATTTCCTTACTAAAGCAGAATTTCTACCCAAAATCAATAGATAACAGATAAAGATTACGATTAGATACTATATTCTGATCCCAAATTAAGATCATTTCGATGTTATTAATTGTTTCATCCATTTACATTTTCTTTTTCCCCGGATTAAAACAGTTGGTCTGGTATTTTCCTGGGTATGTACTATGTGTTACTGTAACGACCACAACCTTTTCTGCTAAAGTTTTTAATTTTCTTTTTAGTATTCTGCAAATTGACATTGGTGTGCCAACAGCGAAGTGGAGATAACTTCATTTCGTTCTCAAAGAAAAAAAAGATAAAACTTTAGTTCCCAAAGAAGCTATGGTGCCACGCCATGCCATGTTGGCCCCCCCGAGTAACTTCATCTCTAAGGCAAAAGATTTCAAAGTATCGTTTTCTCAAGGGAAAATCTAAAGGCCTATTAAACGATTATCAGTGGCATCTTGATGTGATTGATGATGGATGAGCCAGAATGCTCGAGATATTGTATCCTTGTCTCCTGATGCTATATTTCATTTGTCTGTATTCTTTTCAGTCTTCACGTATACCCCATCCCGTGTATAATTGTCCTTGTCTTTCACATTTTAAAGCGACACTTTGAGCCAACTTCTCTATTTTCTCCACCCGTTCCCATTTAAAATTTTGTATCTTCTACGTTTCAAGATACTGGATTCTCCATTTTAACTTTCAAGTCCCTGTTTTTGGTGCTCATGTTTTGCTTTATTTCTATTAATTATGGGGTTAGTAAAGGTCAGGAGAGGGATTCGATCCAATTTCCTAAAGTACTTTGACAAAATGCTGTATATGAGCAAATATGGCATAGCAATCTATGTCAAAAATGAAAACCATCGGATTAGATGCTACAAAAACCATATATTAGTTAAGGTTCGGTTCTTCAATTGCATCAATTAGTGTCTTAGTCGCTTGATGCTTGCCTGTTGATTTCTTCAATTTGAACTTTAACTAGCACTACTTTGTTACTCGTTGAATCCTTTTCTTCTCTGCACTTGGCAGTTATATCTTGTGGCTGGACAAGATTCTAGTGATGAAATTAAATCTGTGGCTGCAACCACAAATTGGCTATCCGAAGGACTGCATCACCTACTTCCACCCCATGTTAAACCAAATCTAAGCAAGCTAGGCCTTGCAGGCCATAGTCGAGGTGGCAAGACTGCTTTTGCATTAGCTCTTGAGAAAGCAGCAGCCACATTAAAATTCTCAGCACTAATTGGTGTGGACCCAGTTGATGGAATGGACAAAGGGAAACAAACCCCTCCACCAGTACTCACATATGTTCCTCATTCGTTTGATCTTGATATGGCAATCATGGTCATTGGTTCTGGCTTGGGTGAGCTGAAGAAGAACCCTCTGTTCCCTCCTTGTGCACCTGAGGGTGTTAATCATAAGGATTTTTTCAAAGAATGTAAAGGGCCGGCTAGTTATTTCGTTGTTAAGGATTATGGACATCTTGATATGCTAGATGATGATACTGAAGGGATTAGAGGAAAAACTACATATTGTCTGTGCAAGAATGGGAAGTCCAGGGAGCCGATGAGGAAATTTATTGGAGGAGTTGTGGTCGCATTTATGAAAGCATACTTGGGAGGTGATAGCAGTGACTTGATGGCTATAAAGGGTGGGCAGACCGGACCGGTGGAACTTCAAACTGTTGAATATATTCTCTGAAAATTATATGATCTGAACTCCAGGCAGCCTGTGTTAGAACAAGTTCTCTCAATTCATGAATATTATTAAGGTGTTCTGTAAGTATAATGATGGTAACAACTTTGCTTATGATATGGATTTTGCAATGAATTTGACGTCGTGTGTAGCAAAGATTGCACGTTGGAAACCATATTCTAGCTACGCCTTCCTCTGTGTCAAGTCCTGTGTTTTTATGGGCTTTAATTAAGCACATGCGTCGGCTTACTAGTTTGGTCCAAAATAATCTCAAGGGAATCCAGTCCATCATCAATCCCACTGCACGCTTTTTGGAATTGCTGTAAAATTTATTTATTTTTGTTTAAAATTATTTTATATATATATATTTAAACTATCTTAATTTGTTGATTTTTAAAATATAAAAAAATATTTTTAATGCATCTTCGAGAAAAACTTGCTTTTGGTGAGAGGTGGGTTTTTTTTTTTTTTTTTGGAAGCCAAAAAAAAAGAAGGAAAACTTGCTTTCGGTGGTGGTTTTTTCAACCTTCCAATTAAGCAAGGGGAAAGCCCCGTCAGCAGCCACCGGGAAGAATGGAACCGTCGGTCTAAGGATCTTCACTATTGGGCTTTTAGATTATGACATGGATCGATGAATAGCGATTGGGACTGCTGAATTCAAACACAAAATTGTTTGTACTGAAAATCAGCTCAAGATGTGTTAGTTGATAGGCGTCCATGAATATGGGCCTTATGAGCCAACTCCTGAACCAAAAATCAAAGGCAAGCCCGCGCACCTCGTCAATATAATTTTTTCTGGTCTTATGGCCACGAACCTCATCAATTAATCATGGTCTTATGGGCCAACTCCTGGACCAGAAATCAAAGGCCCTGCGTGTCTGGCATCTCTTTCTTTTTGCTTTTTTTTTCCCTGTAATTTAATTTAAAATGTCATCTTTAAATTAATTTTGTCCTTTAATTTCTTTTCCAGTATCATCTTTTATTTTTTTATCATAACAAATATTTTTAAAAAAAGATTATTAAATCCAGTAAAATTCATAATTCTAATCAGTTATCGAGATGAGTCGTGAGACCCGACCAATATAATATATTTGTTAGATGCGCTTGCAAGCATCACCAATCACGGCGGAAGTCTCAAGTCTAGTCGTACACCACCTAGCCCACCGGCAACGACAACAGCACTGTCAAATCAAGTATCACTTCAAAATCATTTCTCTTTATCTCGCTTTTATTTCCCTCAGAGAACCCGAAGTAAAGCGAAGGAGGCAAGGAAATGGGCACACTGACGAGACCTCCTTTGGGATTTGAATACATTTTGGAGCCACTAGGCCAACCCTCCCCCGTCCTCTCCTCTGTTCTCAAGCTGCCTCACCCAATCCAGCAAGTGAACTTACCTTCTTTTTTTTTTTTTTATGGAAACAAGACGTCATAAATATTGAAAAGGTAGCAGCTTTTTATTCGAGAAACCCTTATTTTTTCAACTGTAGGAGCTCTGTAATTTCAGTCTTGTCCCACTCGTACTTGGGTAAACAACACCGTTACACCATCATTTCGCGGTTTACAAAACCGATACATTGAGTTCGTGTAAATGCTGGATAACATGGTACAAGTTATATTTTAAATGTTTTTAATTTATAAATATATTTAAAAAAAATTAATTTTTTTTTAATATTAGTATATTAAAACAATTTTAAAAAAATAATTTTAAATAAAAAAATCAAATTTTAAACCATCAATGTTTTAGCCGCAATACAAATCACGCTCGAAGTGTTTTTTCCCCCTAATCGGAGGCCTTTCTAAATGGTTTATTAAAAACATCCTCAAATGGTAAGTGAGAATTTCTGTATTCAGTCTTGATTTCTCTCTCTTCATAATTAATCACTATACCTTTCCGATCCACAATCGCAGTTACAGGACACTCGGATCCTGGCAGTCCCAACTCCTGACTCTTTAAGCAAAACTTGAAATCTCGCACCTTGAAACTGTAATCAAGCAAGGAAGCAAGATAAGCTAAAGCAAATCCCAAGTCGTTGAAGTATGATTATCGTAGCAACAAATCCACAGAGATACAAACCCAGCAAACTAAAATACAAGTCTCTGGCCAATCATGAAGGCTTTGATTCGATGCATATTCATAAACAAGAAGGCTTTTTGGTCTTGAAATGCTACAGTACCCCCATGACTTTGTAAGATTCTAATGTTAAATATTGTTTGCTCTTTATGACCAAACCTGGATGACTACAAGATAAATATAATTGTATTTGGTCTCACACCACAATCCAACATCCTTCTGGAAAGCTTTAGGGCTTAAAGGGCATTACCTTGATAAGTATAACCAACAATCATAGCAGTCCAAGGTTATCGTCACCGTGAGTTCCGTTGAGAGAAGAGATTGCAGGGTTATTGGTGTTGAATTTTAGAAGGGCCGGAAACTCATGGCCTGGATGTGGGTGATCACGGTGAGAGAAGAAAATTTCATAGATGTGGACTCGAGCCACCAAAATAAGACCCCTGAGCTAATATTGAGTGAGGTTGAAGATGAAACACCCAAAGACCATCAATACAGAGACAAAAATGGACTGCATGATTGCAAGCAAAACTGTTCCAAGCAACTGTAGAAAGAGCAATGAGGGGTCCACACAGGGGCGATGCTTTCACTTTGATGCAAGCATTTATTGAGCCATACTTTTGGTTTTTCTTTTTCTCACTTTTATTAGGATCTCAATGAAATAGTTATTATAGAATTTGCTGAGAATGTAAACAAGCTTCTAAATATCTTTAAAAAAAACAATTTAGTGATTAGGGTTTTATGTTTCGAAAAAAAAAAATTTATTGTTTTTTTTCTTATTAGTAACAATTTTGATATTTTATCATAGGCTTTTTAATAATTATTTAAAATATAATGACAAAGTTGTTGTAAATAATTTAGTTTTTTTTATGCACACTAGTAATGATGTAAAATATTATACTATTTATAAGTTATGATATGTAAACTGGAATTTTTTAAAAAATAAATATCAAGTTAAGAAAATAAGTGAACTACGTACAAGATGCTTAGTATAATTATTCCTTACTAGTATTTTGTAAAAAAGATTTGAACATGCTTTGAAAAAAATTAAATAATTTTATTCTCATCTTTGTGTGTGTATTTTTTTCTGGAATAATTATTGATAGGGTCCATATGTTTCGCATAAAATACTTTACGAATGCAAAATATTTTACAGATTTTACTGTAGAATGTTTTACATGTAAATATTTTTTAGTTGTGGCAGTGGTGAAGATAATAGTGAGAAAGAATACGATTGTAACATGAAAGAAATGATAAAGAAGACGGTAGTTAAAATAATAAAAAAGATAGTAATAAAAAATGATTGAGGTGGTGACGTGGTGGTGGCGGAAAATGATGATGAGTAATGATTGAAGTGGTGAGATGGTAGTGGTGAGATGACAACAATGATGGTGTAAGAGGTTGTCACGGTGGTGGTGATGGTGGTAATGAAAGGAAAAAAAAGAGACGATGAGAATTATATTGAAAAAATAGATTTTAATTATTAAAATAGTTGTATATTGTAAATAAAATAATATTAGTGAATTATTTTATATTTAATGAGCTTAGAATACTTTTTAATAAAAAGCTAAGTTTAAAATTTGATTATAAAATATTTTATATTGGTTATTTTTTCTATAAAATATTTTACTAAAAACAAACATAAAAAATAATTTTAAAAAAATAAATATAAAAATACATTTATATATATAATATTTTAGACGAAACAAACGGTCAAGGGTATTCTAGATATTTTCAACATGCGCGCACATTTTAGAGCTTTTAAAGTCATCAAGAAAGAATTATATATATAATGTCAGGTCTCGTGATCAGACAGAGGAGCAAGACATCATGTGGAAATTTCGGTGAAATTCCACGAGCAACTGCTATAAATATCATCCCTCTGATTGATTGATTGATTGATTGATTTAAAGGGTAGCAGTGGGGTCCTTTTAAAGCAAGAGTTTGAGAGGCTTTTCTTTTCACAGTCCCTCTTTTTCTCTGTTTAATCTAATAAACGATACTGGCGTATGCAACCAAACAAAAGATTCCCTCATGATAGTTGTATGGCGACGAGATTCCATTACCATAATTCTGCAATTATAATAATATAATAAATAAAGTTTTTTTCTTATCATGTAGAAAGATTTACTACATCTCCCATTAAATAAATAAATAAAATCATCCTTCTGTGTATTGAAACCAGGAGTAATTAACATCTGTGATTGTAAAATTGCCTTCAACAATAAAATTAGTTGCTTTTAAAATTATATTTTTATTTAAAAATATAATAAAATAATATTTTTTATTTTTAAAAAAATTACTCTTATATCACACATCAAAATAATATCAAAACATAAAAAATATTAATTTTAAATAAAAGAAATTCAAAATTTATTCATCCTCCATTTAGAGAAATTAAGGAATAACAAATGAGGGTTAAATAGGTTCTGCACAATATAACCAAGTAACCCTTGTTCAATCTTAAATTCCATCCACACTCCACCACTCTCTCTATAGATTTGATGGGAAATTTAATTTTCCATCTATATTTGTTATACGAATAAATTCCAATATTTTGATAATTATAAGTTGATGAACATGCCTAGCAAAAATTGCATTAAGTTCTTGCTTGAGATTGCGGCCCAAACAATATCGATCAAAATTCAATTTTTTTT
>Ga0307515_10010187_pt1 | contig 18055 bp, 13 predicted proteins | sample 17_EM_MG_FD_194513 | JGI IMG/M metagenome (GOLD analysis project Ga0307515, IMG submission 194513) | Populus trichocarpa ectomycorrhiza microbial communities from riparian zone in the Pacific Northwest, United States - 17_EM | ecosystem: Host-associated > Plants > Roots > Unclassified | place... | reverse complement strand
CCATGAATGTGAAACCTGTTGGGCAAGGGAACATTCGCCCACCATCTTCTTTGAGCTGTAGGGCGGCGGTACCGTCGAACGAAAAGTGTTCGGGCCACTTTGCACGTTGACCCGTCCTCAATACTTCCAAAACCTCCCCGTCGATAGTCAAGTCTTTTCTCATCGCCCGCTGATATATGTACCGTGCATCGGCAGTTGAGGCACCCATTTCGAGCATGCGCCGTAAAAGTTTCTGTAAAACAGCGCGTTCTGCAACATCCAGTGGTGGATTTTGCGTTGTATACAGCCTGTCGAACACGTGTCGGACAATGCCGGTTCCGTTGAGAAGCGCTTGGTTGCGGTGATTGGCTGCGGCGAGTCGCTCGGTCACTTTGAGGATGGCATAACGAATCATAGAGTCATCACGTGGAACTTCGGTGATGAGGTTGAGCATAATGAGGACGGCCTGTGGTGCGCGTATCTTGCCAAACCGGTGCTCTTGCTGTCCAATTGCAGAGTCGATATTCGCTGTTGAGGGAGGAGAAGTCCGGAGTGAAACAAATATATGGCACATCGAGAAGTTTTGCAAGGCGAGCGCAAGCAGATAACCCATAGTTTGGCAAACGGTCCACGGATTGGAAGCGAGGGACGTGACGGCTTGTTGCAGAAGGTCATATCCGACTTGACTCTGCATGAAAATGCCTCAATATAGTGGAGAAACTGGACGTGCTTATGAATTCGACGTACTTCGAAATGGTCCTTGTTCTGAGTGTGATCACGCATAGCTTCGGCAATAATAGCAAATGAGAGGCGTGTTGTTTCGATCCTCTCGGTTGGGTCTCCCTCGTTGCCCGGGGGTATCGCGAGGGTCGAAAGCATGCTTACGAGGACGAGGAAACCGTCGAGCTCGCGAAAGACGTCCTTTGTGCGTGCTTCCTCAACAATTATTCTGTGTATATCCGTTGTGATCTATATACACCGCGCATTCACGTCAGCACGCTCGTCCGGCTATTCGTCTCCGTGAGTGCAACGAGCTGAGGGGTCGCTCACCTCAAGTTTGCGGCGAACATTGTCAAGTTCGACAGTTTTGACCTCCTCGAGAGCACTGCGCATGCCGTCGATTCGTGCATCGAGTTCAAAGTCTTCTGGCGTCTCCTCGACAATCTCCGGCTCGGACACAGACGGCGATTGAGGGGCCGCAAAGCGTGCAGTGAGCGGTGTAAGCAGACTCCGAAACATTATTGCATAAGTTGTCGTCGCGGTCTTCACTGTCGGCCGTGGACGAGGGAGAGTTCAAGCTTCCCGTCAATCAACGAACGCAGCAGCAGAAGCAAAGCAAGGACAGCTTCGGTCGTTGGCCCAAGGTCGACAACTGCATAGGGTACATACTCACCCCTTGGCCACAGATAGGGTGACCTTGCAATCTTTGATGAGTAGCAGGCATCTCCGAGAAACCTGGCGGTCGTGGACGCAGGAAGCACCATGGCAGATGAATGCCGAGAGCGGCATTTAAGCCGATTGTGGACCGCCTTATGTCGGCTGATCCAAATATAAATATAAATCTTCAGAGTTGGTCGTAGCACTCACACCCGCGGACACAACACCCCTTGATTCGTGTGGTAAAAAACTGTCCTGTCCTGGTTGTCTCATGCTCTTCTGACATAGCCTGCTGTATGACCGCTAGGCTAGACTGGTCGGCACGCCAAATCAATCTCGACTAGGATTTCTCACCTCGCTCGCTCCTGCAAAGGCACAAACGCGTCCCGTGAACACATAGTTGCGAATATTCAGATGGTTATCAATACAGAAGGTGGTAGATTTGCATGGACAACTATCCATGGGCGATTATGTCCTTTTGTAAATCCCTGCGGTGTGTTATATTCATTCTTTTTAAGTAACCTGTGGTCAGTATTTTCCTTAGTGGCCCTTGACAGCGAGGCTGGACATACCAGGTCTTTGGAACCACCAATAAGTTGGCATGGAGAAAGAATCGCCAAGTCGTCGTCTGTTGGACATCGAGATTACACAATGCCGGGACGAGCTTATTAAATTGTCACCACTCATCGACAAAGTCGAGGGTGAACTTGAACTTGGTCGAGTACGAGTGGTTCGTATATACTCTCTCATTCTCCACCGGATCCCAGATCTGACTCGTCTAAATAGTCCTCTGTGGACAACCTCACTCACGCAGATGATACACTTGCAATCCGGCGATCCAATCAGCAGCCTAAGAACCACGATCAAGCCATTTCCCACTATAACAAACTCATAACGAAGCTAAACACACTAAAATCGCGAGCTATTTCTCACCCGATCCGTCGGCTTCCTCTGGAACTACTCGAATACATCTTTCACTTGCTTCTTGAACTTGAATCTGAAGACGAAACCTATGGTGATGGTGCATTTCCACTCAACTTGACTCGGGTGTGTAGTCAGTGGGAATCGCTTGTCTTGTCAGTGCGCAATCGTCGCCTCTGGACAATGGTTTGGATCGATCCAGCGGATCCGGACTGGTTAGGACGACTCCATGTACATCTCTTCCTGTCCCGTGATGAGGGTCTCAATATTCGCATTGCAGATATGACACAAAGCATTGCGAACGAGCTCGTCAGGCACCACCGACGCATCCATTCCCTGCTTCCATTCACAGTCTGGGCATTGATCACCCCAGAACAAGACACTGCTGAGGTAATCATCACTAATCGGACTGGAACAAAGCCCTTTCCTATTCTGCTTTCGAGCTGCTTGAAGGCTTTGCCTCTCGTTTTTCTGCCACGGGTATCCCTTTATCGTCTTCAATCATTTCCTCAATTACAGGTGCTCGAAATAACAACTCAAGTACTCCGGTTGCACGAATTAGGCGGTCCACTTCAATTGCCCGCTCTCCAGAGACTCCTTCTAGTTGAACACGAAAATCCACTTGAATTCTTGAAATTATTTTCTCCCTCTCAACTTCTTGAACTGCAGCTGGAGCTCCGAGGACCTCTTTCGCTCGCGGCATACCATAAGCTGGAGGCGTTCATTATCCAACACATGCCAAATCTCCGATGGGTCACCTTAACAGTATTCGACTACATAGATTCAAAGTTTATGCAGCCAGTGGAGGAGGAAGAGTCCATCACACAATCCTCGGCTGCAAGGCGAAGTGAAAGCCTGCGGCGAATTGATATCGACATCCGATCACTGTCGAAGACTAGAATCCCCCCCTTCGAGCGACTCATTGAAAGTGCGCCTCATCTAGAAGAGTGCCACCTCTTCACTCCCATACGATCATGGCCCTGTTTTAGTCACTATATCCGAGAACTCGAATTCAGATTTTCTCATTTACACATATTACATTTTATGGACGGAGGACCATTCAAACTCGTACACCTGGAGGTGTTCAAGCTCACGTTCTCCACCCCCGAACAGTTGCAACTCCTCACTCTTTTCCAAGCCCCATCATTACTATCTCTCGAGGTCTTGCAGCTGTATGGAAGCAATGCACAAGATTACTCGATAGCAGTAGATGCTGTTTTGACATTTATTTCAACCTCTCAGGGAATACGCTACATGAAACTTGGTTTCCCGGTCGATAGTATTGGTCTGTCACTACCCGAGCTCAGGGATCTCAAGGTTACGTACATAAGTCACATTTCTGTCCTCGCAAGTTTCGATGTGCCCAACCTGCAACGCTTCTTCCTGGAAATCGGCCACAGACGTGGTGAGGATGAGCCCACAGGAGAGGATCCGATCAGTATACCCTCACCTCCACCTTCTTTTGAGGCTGTAGCTGGCCCAAATGTGCCCGATATGGTGAACACCAGGCGGACGCTTGAAATGGGGAACGAGGCGCAGAGGAGGGACATCCACGAAGAAGACGAGAACGGAGCAGAAATGAGTCCGCTCAAAGACGTAGATCTACATGAGGCCCCTTCCGATCCAGTCGTGACCAGCGCCTCGACTTTTCCCGTGCTTACATTCGAAAATTTGAAGGACTTTGAATTTGGGGTCTCACCTCTTTCAAGTTCACATCCTATCAGAGTGCTCCCGTATTTCCCCGATATGCTCACTGCTCTTCCAGCCCTAGAGCGGGTCACACTCCCCGCCGTTTCCTTCAAGGACTCTCCCTATATCGATCAGCTGGTAAAGAAGATTTCCGAAATTCCTACACTTTGTCCCCACTTGCAAGAAATTCGCACTCGCGACTACCCAAACGAATGGTCGAATCTTTTCAAGTTCCTGCGAGATAGGAAACGAGCCTCAATACTTTCTGACCCTACAATCCGACCCATTCATGCTCTCCATTTCTTCATCACACCTCATAGCTCAATTGTAGAGCAGCTTCAGGACGCGATGCAGGGAAAGGTCTCAATCAAATCTTTCCCAGCGCTTCACCCTTGGCCATTGCTGATAGATCCGACCAGTTTGCGCAAAGTGGCGTCTCTAGGAGAAGTCACAACGGTGGGCTCTGGTGAAGAGACGAGATCGCAAGTACAAGATGGGAACGAACGGATAGCAGCAACGGGTGTTCAGGCTCAAGAACAGGAGGATACGACGGGGAATGGTAATGAAGAAAATCACAGCGAGGAGGAGAGTGGTTGTAGTCGAAATGAAGACGAAGCCATTTCGTGTTTTTACTGTCATAAAGCTGGCCTGGGAGCTGGCTGCCGCAGAGTAACTTGGAAACAGGGGGTTTCATCGAGGATGGAAGTTTCGAGTGGCGATGTCTTGTGCTCAAGATGGGATACATGCAACTCAAATTTTGAGGCCATCTGCTCGCCGTGATGAATATACTGTCATTGGGCACAGCTGCTTCCATTCTTCTGCAACCATTTCAGCAATCGCCAAGGAGCTTGTCAGCCCTGGACTCTCAATTCCCAATAGCCTAATCATCCTCCCACTCTTTCTGTCCCCACATAGCCAGTACGACGTATTCGAAAGTCTTGGAATCCATGACCCGGTGGGGCCAGCTTTGATCGAACACCACAGTGGTCGCAATCCCTCCAATGCGATGTTCGGGAGATAAGACCTTACATCCTCATACAGTAAAAGTATCTGTGCTTCCGAAGGTACGAGATGTGAGGCCCAAAAGTCGACGGCACCCTCATCCTCTGTGAACTCCCCTGGAGGAGCTATCCATTCAAAATCGGGTTCGAAGCGGATGTTCCTCGAAATTTGAGGGTAAGGTGCGTTCTCAGTCCTGCGAAACTGTGCTCTTTGGTGCCAACGCCTGGCACCGGGTATATGAGATTCCGATCATTTGATACACCTGGGCCGAGGTAAGATGCGTAGGAGGCCTTCGCGTAGTACATAGGCAGGAGAAGCTGCGGGGAATTTATGCGGCTTATGATTGAGTTGAAAATGAAGGAACCGGAGAGGTGGATTGAATTGATCAGGAGAGCCACGCCAGTCATATGCCCGTGCCGTCTCCTGAAGGCTGTATAAGTTCAATTGTGGTGCGTTCGACGTTTCATTCAGCTAGCGTCGTTTCATCCCAGATCGGACGGCGTGCTCGAATTGATCAAAATAAAGTATCGACATCAGTGAGAAGTGGAGCTAAGGCTATTAATCATATGCCCGGTTCACCACCCCCGAGATTTGCATCACCATATTCTTCTTTACGAACCCAAAGTGGTCAACAACACCAGCAATGAGTTGTCGAACAAAGCCAGGCATGGCCACGAGGGCACCGGTTCGATCAAATAATTTGGTGGAAAGTTCGATTACCTGTCTTGCAACGGTTTGGCGCTTCTTGCTGTACTCCTCGAGTAGGTGAGTGTCCTTGGCTCCACTCTTGATGTGCTCTGAGAGCATCCGACCCAACGAAATGGCATCACAAATACCAAGATTCATACCTAGGATACGTCAGGGTTTTGATAAAGATGAGACTTACTGAAAACATACCTTGACCACCAGCGGGGCTGTGCACATGGGCCGCATCTCCTGCAAGGAGGATGTGCCCACCATTGCCAAACCGTTTGTGTGCGGTGCTCGCCATTGCTTCGCGCAACCTATACCTCGAGGCTGCCCTGACTTCTGCCACCTTGGGCAATTCCCAAATATCCCGCCGCTTGTTGAAACATTCCTGAATATATGCCAGGTCCGGTTGTGCAGGTGGAAGTTCATGTGAGATGGTGGCATCGAACACCACACGCCAAAAGGTTAGGTTATTGGGATTTGAGGGATCAATGTCATCGGGAAGCGGAAGAGGGATGAGGAGGGCGGTTCCCGAGGGGTGAACCGTCATGGTGACATGATCGCGAAGGAAAGTGGAGGGATATGAACCTTCAAAGAGTAGATCGGCGAGGGTGAGATAGTGGACGTTCTTCTCAATTGCTTCCTGATGCTGGATGTGGTATGGCTCTCCAGTAGAAGGGTTATTGAAGGAGATGCCGGCCAGTTCTCGAACCTGCCGAGGTGTAAGCGCTACACTCAGCCAAGAAATTCGCGCGTACCGTAGATCTCGATCCATCCGCGGCAACAACATAAGCTGCCTGAACGGTCTCTCCGTTCTCAAAAGTAAGCTTGATGCCTTCAGTCCCAATCCCTCCCATGACTCTAAGGCGCATCTCTCGATGAACCTCGACTCCAAGGGCATTAAGTTTCGCTTCTAAGTACTTCTCGACCTCGTGCTGTGGAATCATGAGAGCGAAAGGAAACTCAGTTGATCCTTGCAAGTAGTGGGCAAGCGGGATCTTCATTAACGTGGTGGTACGATCATAGGTCACGAAGCCTTGGCCTTTGATGCCTTTCAAGACGAGTTCCTCTGCGTAACCCAGGGTGTAGAGTTGCTAAGGGACCATTACTTAGGATATACAGGCCAACTGAGTATAAAAACGTACCTCGAGAGTATGAGCGTGTAATACACCTGCTCGAGACCCATTACGGCCTCGAGCTAACGCGTCGTATATCACAACCTTCTGACCCTCCTGGAGGAGAGTCAAAGCTGCAACAAGTCCGACAGGGCCAGCGCCAATTATCACGATGGGTTGTTCAGTAGTCATCGCGGGTAAGATGTAAATGAGATGATTTGCTCAAGTCTGAGGGACACTCACTGGAGCTTTTGTACTTTGGACAACCACCGGTTCAATGCACTGTTGTATTCACCGTGTTCAACGGAGATCATCTGGCGTTCCCTGCAGAAAATGCCTAAAGGCTGGGTAGATGTAGATGTAGAGCTAGGCATAGAACATAGGAGGCCTACGGTGGGAGGACGTCATAATGCATGCATGAGTCAGCTTGCATCGCCCGCCCGAAAAGGACCGCCCGAAAAGAATTTGCAGTCGGCGGGAGATCAAGTGTGGTTTCCCTTTGTCAGTCTTCCCTTTGCAAAACTGGTTCGAGATGGAGCTAAGCCAAAAATGCAACAGAATACACTCTTTAGTACATTCCAGGTGTTCTACTCCAAGGCCAGACAGCACCAAGGAAACTATCAGACAGGGTGGAAATAGAGGTGGGGATCCTGAGGAATATGAGAAATACTGTAATGCATCAAATTCGAACAGTGTGATGGTGCATGAGGGTGGTTATCAGTGGTATGGCATGCGATTCAATCAATTGCTAGCCGTTGATGCGGTTTAGCATCAGGAATTTGGTTGTTTACTGCTCTGTGTCCATCTATTTGGTTCACTTATAGCATATGAGTTAGAATTGACCACATCCGACTCGTGCCTAGCGATCATCTGACATTCACTGCGCGTTCGATTTAGAAAAAGGGGGAGGGGATTGCAAACCACGGTCACTTCGTTTCCTCTACAGTCCGCGAGAGGGTCGGTGGACAAGAGATGGCAAAAAAAGGATGCTTACAAAGCCGCCTTTCCTTCTCGTAATCTCGTAACGAGTAAGTCGGACCGGTCCCGGTCATCTTGTCCCCTGTGAACCACACAATTCTACTCGCATTTCTCTGGATAGTGAGGAGCCTCGTCCTTGAGTGCCTTCACACTATGGGGCACTACGGCGAGAGTGGTAACCAAGCCGTCATTTCTGCGCCGTACTTCTTAAATGGTGTTGGTCCTTTCTCCGAGAAGTTTATGTGTGGAACCCGCCACGGAGATCGAAATAGACTTGTACTAAAGCAGGCACGGAGGGTTGACTTCAGCATTACGCTCGTCGCAAAGACATCGGCTGGAGTGGTAGTCGTAAAGTCGACAATACTGCATTGGTGAAGAGTTGGACCGGCAAGGTTTTCGTCCGTTGAGTTGATCATTCGCTTCGCCGTATATGTCGGTGTAATATAATCCGCCGTACCCTCACCGTTCTTACGGGAAACTTCTTCCTTCGTGGACCACGAAGACAGGTTACAACATTCTTCTTGGTCTTCACTAACTAAATGTAAGCTGAAATGTGTCAGGACGCACAGCCAGGTGTACTAGCTCGGGTCGACGAACGAGCGTAGTGGTCATTATATATCTCCACGACTATGCATGAGACCATCTTGCCTGATCTTGAAGCCACAAAGTGTACTTTCAATCGGCCCGATTTAAGGCTGCGATCATTCGTTGGTCGAAGCCAAGGCCGAGACTTCGTGTTGGAGTACACAATGCCACCCTGAAGAGTAGACGTCTGTGCTCGTCAGCTATCTCTGAGTTCACTTTCCTGTACTTTTCTGTTTATATTTTCTTCATTTTTGGCATTCTGTGCCATTTAGTAAACTGTTTCGAGGCTCGTGCATATGAGCGGAAAGAAGAATATCTTTGGTGGTATTTGAAAACACTAGGGAGATGCACAGAATAAGGAGAGATCACGCCAAGGGTCGAGGGAAAGCGGAGGTAGAGCACAGTCTGGCACTGAAAACAGAGCACGATGCAATGGGGACTGTTCCTGCACACAAAGGCGTGGGATAGGAGACAGTAATTATGATTGGAAGGGGCGATGGCAGCTGCTTCAAGTAAGGGAAGCAATAGTCGATGAATTCACTGGTCGGTGGGTTTGCCATAGTTGTCCGCAGACCCAGAGTCAACCTGGAGGGCAATGGCATAGTCAATATGGTATAATCACCAAAGAAAACGCGTTGATTCGCCCCTGCCGAGGAGGGTTAAGCGATGCAACACCATTGGCAGCCAATGCCATATCGGTCAGCAGACCGCGATTCTGCCACAGCCGGAACATGGAAGACGATCAGGCGCTCCACAATTCAGATATCCTCTCGCACAGCGCGCGCATAAAGCGTTCCGCTGAAATGGCAAATATTTGGCCATTTCGGAATATCCTTAAGAGCCGCGAGGCACTGCTCGCCGCATTCGCACCTTGACTCCCGATTCCTCAACACTGGCCATGTCGACTCATTCCTCTGCAGCCGCCGGCCCGTCTAACCCGCGACCCACACTGGAAAGAAATCCATCGAGGCAGGGGCTGAGGGTCGATGGCGACGATGTAGCCGCTCTGACGTTGTCCAGACGTACGCCGCGCAGCAAGGCGAAATGGCAGAGCAGAGTTGGAGTCGAGTTCACCGATGCCGTCTCCCGCCCCAGCCGCCTCTCGATCGTTACTGAAGACTCAGTACTACACCAGGAGAGGCAGGAGAAGGAAGAGAAGCGTATTCGGAATAGGACATTCGCTGTCAAGGAACTCGTTGAGAGCGAGCGCCAATACTCGAGAACCCTGCAATTCATGATCAACGTGGCCATTCCACTAGCTCAAGGGTATGCACCCCAGCCCATAGGAGATGTGGCGACGAAAGAGCCTTATCGTCCGCAAGGGACCATGGACCCAGTAGGCCCGTCAGTCTTATCGGGGGAAGATGTCAATCTGGTCTTCGGGCCAGGGCCCTATAACCTCTACGAGGGGTCCTGCCATATTACGACCATACTGGATAGAGAAATAACCGAGAAGGGATTTGAGAAAGCGAGAGTTGGCAAATTTCTCGTGTTCGCGGTAAGTCAATCCCGAGCAAATAGAACCTGTTTGCCTCTACGCCTCCAGCTGCTGATGTATGCTGGCAGATACCATTTATGGAGAGAGAGTTTTGCCCATTTATTGCCCGGTACCGCTTAGCAAACGAGCGCTGGGTGGCACTCGACGCTGTGAAGACACCGGCCATGCTCCGGTACAAGGAAGCCGTAGCAGAGCAGGCTAGAGCGTGGAGCCAAGCTGGATACGTCATTGCTGAACTCGCCGCGACTTGGTCCAACATCAGTGGTCTAATCGCGCAATCTTGGTACCGCTGGACCAAGTACTCCCTTCTGGTGGAGGCTATTATCGCTCACACGGGGAAGGGAGATCCAGACTACCAAAGATTGGAAGAGGCCAAGCAAATGTTGAAGTTAGCCAATGCCAGAATCAACGACCTTGGTGGAAGGTGGACGGTTATTGGTGCGCTACTTTCCGGCAAGGGTATAGAAGGGGCAGTAGCGACGAGGTCCAATACCGGAGTGAAGTTTGGGAAGACTCCGCTAATGGCCCGGTTGTTTAAAAGACCGGAGATAGAGAACGACCCAGGTCAAGAACTGGAGGATCACCTCCGGCGTTTGCGGATGCTCGATAGCGGCACTATCGATCTGATTGATAACACACGGGCGTGGTTCGACGCAGCAGCCGAGTGTATGGACAGCGCGCTCCTATCAGTAATCCATTTCGCCGACAGCGCCCACGGGCACAGGGATGAGCACTGGAGGGAGGTTTTCCTTGCTATGACCGAGTATTTTGAAATGGCCAGGTCAAATTTGGCGAGTTTAATCGAATATTTTATCAGCACTGCGGCGATACTAACAACTCTCCAGGAAACCACCTTCGAAGGTACCATTCTCCCTAATATCGAGAAGCTTCGGCATTCCATGAACGGTCCCTCGACCGTGCTCGATGCAGCGTTCAAGATGCAACGCCAATATATCGCTGGCATGGATTATGAGGCTGAAGGTGCCAAGAATGTCTTCGAAACCTACGCTGAGATATGCGCGCAGCTCGGCGATGAAATCCCGAAGTATCTGGAGATGTATCTGAAGGGCATGTTCATCGTGGTTCTTCGTCTTTCGACCGCCCAAGCGGCGTACTATGACGATATCTCAAAAGCCTTTGAGATGATCTTCAAGGAGAAGGGCCTGGAGGGCGATAGGGAGGGCTACCGGCGTGACAGACCAAACGGCTCCGCTCCGAAACTCCGCGCCTTCAGCGTATACCAGGCAATTGCAGAAGATCGCTTGCCTGGTTCGAAGGAGCTGGGGTTCGGATCATACGGGTGCGACGGTCAAAACACCAGGCAGATCTGGGAAGAGGGTGCAGGCGAATATTTATCCAGGTTGGGGACTTGGACAGCAACAGTTGAGGATAGGATGAAGGAGTACTGCGAGGGGAAGAAAAAGCACAGGGGAGAGAGCGCTAGCAATACCAGCGTTTCGTCCCTTCTCAGCCGACTCACCAACAAGGGCAGGGTATCGATCGGGAGTAGGAGCACTCCGGCTCTCAACAAAATAAGAGCCAGTCCAATATCAAGCCCTCCAGGCTCTCCTCCAGATGCTTGGTTTAATGTCGGACAACATTCACCTTCATCCTCGATCCTGGCCTCCTCACCTGCACACGACAACCTGCATCCTCATCAAGCCTCGACAGGACGAGTAGTTCCTATTGCGCCAGGTATCCAAAGGACGATGACCGCACCTTCAACCATGGGACTTTCGCACAGTTCCCCAGCGAGAGCGCAATTCACTCCGAGAGGTCATCACCGTTCTCGGTCCCATGGATATCCCTTGGCGATCAACAAGTCCCTTCCGGGAATTCCTTCCTCTTCGGAAGGACTGGTGACGGGTATCCCAGCAAGTCCTCCAGCGGTACCTCCGCGTCCGCTAGGTGGTCATCGACGTCAATGCTCCGAAGGCCAGTTGGTCATGAAGAGTCTCAAGTTGGGTGATAGGCAACCCGCTGTGCCGTTCAGCAACCCTGAGGCCCTCCGAAACCAACCAAGCCCTTTCCAATCCCATCAACCTGTGTCGGCACAGCCGATTACAGTAGTGGCTAGTGTGGCCCGACCCATCACAAAGCAACTAGTCAAGTCAAACCTTACCCCCAAATTACGGGATCATCACCAAGTATCGAGCGGCATGCAGCGAGCAAAAGGACCTTCATCCATCGTCCCGCAATATCCCCCCCATGCAAAGCGAGGTCGTTCAAAGTCTCAACCTCGTGCCCACCATCAGCCTCAAGCCGAAGCTGAATACACCCCAGTCGTGCCTCTGCAACCTTTGAGACGTGGAGTCTCGAGCGCACATGGCAACCAAGCGTCGACAAGTAATTCGCATCCTTCAAACGCCACCATCGAGCCTTCACCGTCCCGCGTCCTCGTTCATCCGCCTCCGCCCCGGACGAGCCCGACTTGCCTATCCATGCCGCTCTCAAGGTCCATCCCTAGTTCTTCCGGAATCCGTAACAGCTACACCACTATAAAGGTCCGAAAGACCGAAGACTCGCCTCCTCTCCCAAAGCCCTGACCTCCACTTATCTCACCCATCCCGTGATTAGGAGCGAGGCTTGCCTCCCTAGCGGGAGTAAAGCAGAGAAGAGCGAGGGCCCTGCAAAGAACGATTCCGTCTGAAAAACATTCTCTATGCGAGTTCTTGATCAGTGGCGTGTGCTCGATTCGTCTTAGGCGATGAATTTCCTGAGTACGCTATTAGTTATCTGTGTATGTATGAATCCATATGCCAATATGCACCTTACGATTATGCCCGTTCTAAATATTTGACTGCGGAGAGGATAAAAAGGCTTGATAAAATCCGTTCTAGGCTAGCAAGCCCTTAAGACACACAGGTGAGTCCGCCGGAGGCTGAAGGTTCCAATACAGGTGTTCATTACAAGTCAGCGTAGAAGGACGGCAGAAGTGGCACCTCACCCCATAAGAAATCCATTTGAAGGGTTTGCGGGCATATGGATGATAAGAGAGACGACGAACAGAGCCTTAGACTCTATAAAGGTGGGTCTATCTATCTGTGACGGGTTGTGGTAGTGGCGAAAGTACGTCTCTGTTAGCCAAGATTTGGATCGACGCTTCGAGCATCCGATCTACGCGTGCGGACGATAGGGAGTTCAGAAGCAGAATCAGGTCAGAAAGTGCTTCGTGGACTAACCACCGAATTTGGTCAGATGGCGCAGATGGCGGCACGCCACCGAGCCGACACACGACGCTCCGACCGTCGTTTGGGGTGAGCAGATTCTCGACCTGACCAGGCGCGAGTGTTCAGTGAGGGCGCACATCGGGAAAAGATGACTGGTATTCACGAAATCCGTGAGTTCAGGACGCTGGAAAGGTCTTCCACCCCTCCCATGTCGCATCAGCAGTCCCGGATGGTCTGCGCGTGGGGCCCCAATTTCCTTGTCTTCTCCTTTCGAAAGAGAAAGGATCTTGAGCGGATTGGCCATGTCGGTTGTCCACAATATTCTCGGGGGATAAGCTCAAGCAGACTGAAACTCCGCCGTCAAGAACCGGGCGTGCCTTAGAAGTCCCTCCCTCGGACGAGAAATCGTCCCACTATTGGAGGGTCGGTACCACATGGTTCAAAGCAAGCAATAGGAATACCCACATTATACTGCGTTCACCACAACCTTGTTTCCTTCCTCCGTCGCTACGCCCTCGCTATATGCGACCATTCCATTCCATTTCCATTCCACTTTCGTTTCATTTTTCCAAGCAGTGGGAATTTTCGCGACACCGTTAATACGAAGAAAAGTATTCGTGTTTGTTGGGACCCGCTGCAAACACTTGAGGATACAAACCACTGGAATAGTGACCTTAAATACCCAAGACATGCCATATGATAGCTGGGCATATGGTCCAGTGGCAGTTGCAACCCGCATATGACCGAGGGCTTACCCCATTTCCGACACCAGCTGAGTCCACGCGTTTTACATGTGTAACCAAAACGTTTCTTGTAAGTGGTTCACTCAGATTGTGTTACCGGCATACAGGTACACTCTCCAACAACAAGTCAGAGTCTGAGAGTGTGCAGTGTGCATCGTTGCATCATATCAACAGAGAGAATAGTGAAACAAGAGATGCTTATATGCGTGTGTGATTACTATGAATGTCCTTTGCAGCGGCCTGGCCAGCGGTTCAGTTCTCGCTCACTGCCCGTGGCAAATCTGCGTGGACAAGTCATTGATTAGATCCCACTTTGCCCCATAATCTCCAGGTTATCCAACAGAGCCCTGCCGGTCAATATACACCACCTAATGTCATTATCATGACCAAACTTGATCCACATGCGATATCTGCGATACAGCGGCCACTGCCTCAATGTTACCCATCAATCAATACGTTTCTCACCTAGTCCCGAAACCGAAACTACGAATACAACTCCTTCGCCCGGCTCTGTATCATCAGATTGAAGTCTAGCGTAACTCAATGGCTCGTCATTTGCAGATACAAAACTCATATCTTGTCTTCCAGGGCATACCCCACTGGTAATGACACTAGCGAAGCGTCATCAAGCAGTTCTACCCAGTCTGCCGGGCGATTCAATCCCTCAAAGCTCATTCGACCTTCTGCCTCGTCGGTCGTCGCCGTCTACGCTTTCTACACAACGGCCGAATACAGAGCCTGCATTGAGCGGTGGAAAACTTGCTGCCATCGTAGTCATTTGTACCTGGGAGGAAGTGACCAGGCCAGGCGTCGAACCCAGCCCAGTCGTTCAGCGGCCCCGTCGGTGAGCAACAGTGTCGTCGTTTCGGCTGTCATCATTATCGGCGTCTTCCTGTATCGGACGAAAGAAGCTTGTCAAGTACAAAGCAGCGTTGCAACACATGGACATCCGCCGCACTGCCCATCTTCTCTTCTGAGGCTGACGGAAATTAAAATACCTTTTATTCTGCTCTACGATGAGATTACTTATACAGTCTCGGTCGCCATAGGAAAATCGAACCGTAACAATTAAGACGAAAACACTTATATTCCAACAGATGGCGGCAGAACACAGCCAGGCACCGCGATAGGTGACTCTTGCTGTCGCCACAGCTTGTGAGATTAAACATTTTGCCCGCAGGTACGGGGTAGAGTCTGCCCGTTACCCTCCCGCGTTTCCATCGTCGTTGCGGAACCTATGACATGTCAGCTAGAAGAGTATTGTTCTCCTCCCATGGTATATATGGCTCGATTGTTGGCTCGATTGTTACGGCTCGATTGTTACGATTCAATTGTTACGGCCTGACTCGCCCATATCTGCATAAGCCTCCTGTTCCCTGAATCGGGAAGTTTCTTCGCGTCCTTTCGACCCGGGGGTCTCATTTCTCGACAGTGCCTGCTGTGGGATTTATTGTGGGACGACCTATTTTTTTGGACATGCTTGTATACAGCTTGTGTATCAAGTTCTCTTTGCGGATGGTCGATTCTTCTCACGAAACGGATCGGACTACCTGACTGACTTGTGGGGGATCCTGTTTGCCAAGCGTCGTGGTTTGCGTCTTGTAAAGTATCAGTTCTTTGGTCTGTCCCCTCAGATAGTGTTTGTGTAACACATCCGCCACCCAAGGGTTTGATTACACTATTTCCCGCTCACCCTGCAAATCGCGCTGTTAACCCCAATATCACACATCTAGACATTAAAAGGCGTTTTTAAATTAAACCCAGGTGGGCGCGATGTATGCGAGGGACAGGTGCAGGTGCGGTAACGGCAGGAACCACAAAGACGGCGAAGTGGACGGCGACAAACGGCAGTCTTTATTAACCACATGGTGGCAACGACCAGCATCGAGCCGACACATGTATCGGTACATGACAGAATAAGAAACAACTTCTAAAAATGTGAAATTCGCTTTAAGCTTGTTGACAATGAGGGACAAAACCGTGGTTCACCCGTCCGTGGCTGAGGAGATGAGACGCAAATTTCATAAATAAATGTGTAATAGATCTAGATATATATAAGATACGTAGTTCAAGTCAGTTGTTAGGTTTATTCTCTGTAGCCCACGTAGTCAGCGTCACCTTGTCCTGACCTTTCAATCGAAACATGGAATAATCAGGTGTTCCCACCACAAGTTTTTTTATTACAGCCTACTATAGAATGGATATAATGCAGGCAACGGATCGAGTAGCCAACATCAGTGGTGACCAGTTTTGAAATCTCAGGGCCACTTTCTAATGCACAGGCTGTTGAGCGTTGTCATGTCTGTTTCTGTGTCTATTCTTGTTCTATGACGTGTTTCCTTATGACATCCTCCCTTTCTTGTTTTCTCCTATTCCCTGTGACGTCTATTTGTGTCTCGTGTTTGGCTCTCTCTTTTGTATCTATATAGAGCGACGTTGGTCCAGGGGATCCCTCACGGTTCTTCCCCTCGCCTCCCTCGCTCTAGCGATTACAGGTTATGAGCCTTCGCTGCTAAAGGACTACCGTTTACTCCAGCCCGTCGTGCCTGTCGTCGATCGCATCCCTCTTACTCTCTTACTCTCTCGCTTTCTCGCGCCGTTGTCAATCACATCCCTCTTACTCTCCCCGTTGTCGATTGCGTCCCTCTTACTCCCGCTTCTACCATGTCCGACGAAACGCGCTCCTCTTACGCTCATGTTCCGATCTTGGTCAAGGACAACTACCCCGCTTGGGCCCTTAAAGTCAAAGCGTATCTTGCTCCGAACGACCACGTCTGTGTGATTAGGCGCAGACCGTTCCGAGGTCGACCCCACCCCTCCCGATGCTGATGATGATCCCAAGGCTTCCAAGGCCTGGAAGAAGTCTGAATCAGTCGCGCTCTGTCTCATGATCGGCACTGCTACTGACCTCCACTTCGTACTGTGCCATGCCCATGAGAGGGGCCGTGCTTGGAGTCTTTGGTGCGCTATCGAGGAATACCATGTTCTTCAGGACGCGAGTCTCCGCTTCAATGTGTGGATGATGCTCTTTTCTGTCTGCATGGTTCCCGGCGAAAGGTATTGCGACATGTACCGTCGCATCGAGGGCAACAGAGGCGTCCCTATCGGTGCGCATGAACGAAAGATAGGCGTCCCTGAGGGTGACGTCTTTCTGACCAACGAGCTGGCGATGGAGAGGATCGTCTTGAGGCATGGCATGGAGAGCGGAGAAGAGAGAGATCTCGTCGAGCTGCTGATTGCTCGTGAGGTCAGTGGGAGTAACGCGAACGATACGGTTACGAGCTTCCTCGATGCGACGGTACATGTCGCAATACCTTTCGCCGGGAACCATGCGGACAGAAAAGAGCATCATCCACGCATCGAAGCGGAGACTCGCGTCCTGAAGAACATGGTATTCCTCGATAGCGCATCTAGCGATTACACAGGCTCACAACGCATAGTGTTGAGTAGTGAGTCAGGGATCGTGTTGAATGGGTTGGTGACACACCGGATGGCGCTGATAGGATATAGGGGTCAGGAGACATTGTATGGAGCGCGGAGCTCAGTGGGAACGACCTTCACGGCTTTTATCTGCTGACCTGCGACTAGGTATGTTGTGTATACAAAATATGGCCTGCCTCTGCTGAGCTAACTGCGACTAGGCCATAGAAAAATGGAATATTAGAACTACCCTCCCGGTTCAGGGAAGGAATAATGGTGACCAATTAGGTCATTTAATCGATCTACTGGGGATTGTGGTGATGGTGTGAGTGTTCAAGCGATCGCACACGCTCGGTACAAACTCTTTTCAGAGTTTGTTTAACAATGCAAGTCTATTGCGTTAAGAATACATTTAATGCGCTATTTATCAATGTCTTGACTTGAAGGACGGAGTGACACGAATGACAATACAACCGCGTTCCCTGCGCTCGCCCCTGCCGAGCAGCCCGTCGGGGCGAGCCTTCGTTCCTCCACTAGAATGGTTGTTTGTTTGTCAGCACCCCCGCTCCAAATTCAGAAATCACGATGGCAGTGGCCGAACAAGAGCCAGAAGCCCGAACTTGATCCAGACACCAGACACAGACGCCCCCCAGTAGTCAGCACATAGCAACACACAGGGATAAACAGTATCGTCCAGCATCCACGTCCACATCCACACCGCATCTCTTGGGACACACCTTGGTTTCCTCCATCTATAGCCGTTCTCCTTCGCCTACACGCCATGCGACCATTCGTTTTCTTCTTCAATTTCTTTTACTTTCTTTTGGCTGCCGCCTTGGTCGCGGCACGCACAGAAATCATCAGCAGCAAAGACGAGCGGCTTTCCTA
>Ga0307515_10010186_pt1 | contig 18055 bp, 20 predicted proteins | sample 17_EM_MG_FD_194513 | JGI IMG/M metagenome (GOLD analysis project Ga0307515, IMG submission 194513) | Populus trichocarpa ectomycorrhiza microbial communities from riparian zone in the Pacific Northwest, United States - 17_EM | ecosystem: Host-associated > Plants > Roots > Unclassified | place... | reverse complement strand
AATTGGCATTCACCTGGTCTTTCACACCACACAGTTGGAAGCCGAGGAGCCAAACCAGCATTTAGGTCCACCTCTGTCACATTTGAGCGATATCAGAAACACGAGACCTCAACGAGTCGTAATGGGCTTGAGCAGGTGGTCCGTTTCCTTGCAATACCCGATTTTCTGTTCCCTTCGTGGTGGTTTGGGCCCTTCCTTGGTGCGGCAAAGTTGAACCTACCAAGATACGAGTGGATCAGAAAGATGAGTTGAACGCTTATGACCCAGAATCGCCGCGTGTCGTCCAATTGGACGTAAACACTCCAGATAGTATCGTGGCCCAATGTTACAGGACACACCATACACACCCAAAGGATTTCTATGCATTAAGAGTCCACAAAGTTATAGTGTAGGAATAGGGGCTCGTCACAGCGGGGGGATCGAAGAGTTGAGGGGGAGAACAGCGACAAGACTTTCCACGCATATTGACCTATAGAATTAAGCCCTGCCTGCAGTCATCCCCAGCGCGTTGGGGCTCGTTCACGTGTGCCGATGCATAGCAGGACGTGTTGTGGGAGTAGCACCAGTATTCATGAAAAGAGTGGAAGGTTCGACGGCCCATATATCTCCAAAGAATGTATAATCATCCTCGAAAATCCTTCAGCTTATCACATATAATCAAGCAAGCCCCATCCTCGCTCGATTGACGTACTGCCCTGCCCATCCAGGAGGTGGCTCGGGGTACTCAGGCGGTGGGTCCTCGCCTTCCCTCTGCTCCCTCTGCTCCGGGTCGCCATCCTCCCTGAGTCGCCCATAGGTAAGGCGTATGTCGGTCTCCCGCCTTCTCAGTGCCTCCCGACGCTGCTCCCAGAACCCGGGATGGGCAGTCAGGATGAACAGGACGACGAAGGACCAGATCCGATGCATTAAGCTGAGAGGTCGGAAGTTCCGCGGTGCAGCCTGGTTGTCTTGCCCATCAAGCGGGGTTTGAGCGGCTGCTGGGACGCCAGGTTGATGTGCACGGTCGGCGTGGTCAGTGCCAAAGATGGCCTTTGCCTCACGGGCGAAGAAGACGCGTGCGGAACGACGCCAAAACGTCATTGGTGGCTCAGGCGCACCTGGTGCAGGACCAGCGACATTGCCATTCACCTGCACGCCATTGGCGTTTGCATTTCTACCATTGGCATTTGCAGCGGCTCCTCCAGCCTGCGCCCCGGCAGCGTTTCCCCCGATCCCGGCGTTGGCATTGTGTGCGGCGATGGCCTGCGCGCGTAGCCGCTGGGCTGCAGCCTGTATCTGCGCCTGGGCTGCGGCTTGACGCACAATATTCTCAAACACAATCGACCAGATTTCCCAGGCTACCCATCCCACCAAAAGTAAGGGAATAAATGGTCTCCGGAACGGTCTTAGAAACCAGAAAACGATGGCGGCGCGGAAGGCGAGCATGAGTAGAGGACCCATCATCCGCCGTGCGTTGATCGCTCGGAACGCGCGGGCGAGTCGTTGAGGGAAGGCACGCGCACGTCGGCGGCTTGGTTCGTCCATAAGGGCTTCGGGTATGGCGGGGAGGGGAAGATCATGTGCCACTGCCCAGCTCACCGCAGCAGCATAGGCGTCTGCGACTGCTCGTCGTTTTCTTCGGAGGGGGTTCATTTCTTCTAGCTCCGCTTCGGAGACTTCGACGCTGAGTAGGGGAAGAGTATACGTCATCATGTCGATGGCCAGCTTTTGCAGTGATGTTGGCTCTTTTGAAGTAGTGAGAAGCATGAGAGTCGGTTTTCCACTGGAGGGCACAGTTAGCATCCAAGCACTATGAGTAAGAGTGACACACACTTGAATACGCGTTCCACGTACTCCAGACCCTCTCCTGGTCGTCGGGAGCTATCGTAGAGCTCCTGCTCTCGCTCAAAGACTGGCGGCCATTTGGTCCAGCTCCATTCCATATATTTCTTCGCATTCTCCTTGTGTGATTCGATGTTTCGTCCTCTAGGTGCGGGTATCGTGTATGACGGGAGGCCGAGCAATGCACGCACGCAATTATGATGGAGCCAATGTATGTATTCGAGAGGGTACCTATCCGTCTTTGCAGCAGGATAGGGGGCAATATATGCATAGTTTCCAAATGCAGTTGGCTGGTATACTGGATAGGAGACGGCCTGCTGGTGCTGGGCCTGACGGAGTGGAGGAGCAACGGATGATGGAGGCTTGTCAGTCCAGGACGAGTATTGTACCGTTAAGTAGAAGGTGTAGGTATCGATACCATCGGCCTGGGATTCAAGTTGAGCGAAGGCAGCGTGCCAAGTGTCGGTCTATGTACGTACATTGCAGCATTGTCCGAGCACTTCGTCATTTTCTAAGGTGCGACCAAGGTACACAAGCTGCTGTCCTGACGGATGAGGGTGGCCGTCGCACGCCCTGTAGAGATAGTCCTTGAGCTCTGTCACGGACTTGGTGCCAGCCATTGAGACCGTGACAGTCAGAGTGTCTGCTGGAAGTACAACCAATATTGATAATTGCCGTCCTACCATCGCTGTCGGAAGTCCAGTCGACGTGGCCATGTTTGAGGGACGGACAAGAAAGTAAACACTTAGCAACTTGCCACTTCGATGCAGTCGGCAAGAATCATCGAGATCATCGACGACGACGAACAGGATCAGCACAATGAGTCACTACAAGGTGTTATGAATCGTGTCACGCCCTCTCTTCGCATTCCGACGTCATTCACAAACGACCAATGGGCGGTTCAGCCAAGTGGCCACTCGATGATCGCATGGAGAAACGCTGCCTCTGACCACCTTGAAGCATTACACTCTGTTGTCGAGAAGGAAGACGCATCGGCCTTTTCTGACCCGGACTTGCTCTCAAACATTATTGCACTCGCAGTTCCTTTCACCGGCTCGGGACCATGGGCCAAAGAAGAGTCGCGTACAGTTGCTCAAGGTTCGCTGGGGTGCACATACGACCCTCGTTCTTACCCCTCCATCTAGAGCTCCTTCGCCAGCTTCCCGAGCCTACTCAACAAGTGTTCCGCTCAGTTCTTTTGTCCCATATCAAACCTCTCTTCGATAAAGGTGTACCTCACCCTATGATCAACACGGAGACAGGTCGAAAGCTCCCCAGACCGGCCGGCGGCGAGGATGCCATTTACCCGATCTCGGAGCATCAACCGTGGAAAGAGCGGCCTGGAACTGTCGACCTACTGATATGGTGTGTAACCTCCCTTCACGTATGTCCATGTGATGCAATTGGAGCGCACCTGACAGTTTGCTCGTCCAGGAGAACGACTGGGAGATGTTATGGCCCTTGGTGATTCCTCCTATCATGACCATGCTCGATGACCATGATATGAGGGGTCGTCTCCCTGGAGTCGCTGTCGCCGAAGCCTTAGTCAACGTCGTACCAACGACGTTATTACGACATACTGGTGTGGGGGAGTTAATTGAAAAGGTCAGTAAATTTCCTCTCTCTCCTAATCATGGTCAGTGATACTTTACTACCAACAGTCCCTCGCCAACTCCCTCCTGCAGCTACACGACCCCCTCTCGCCTACTCTTTTCCGCCTTGCCAGCCGCACCTACCTAACCCTTGGCGCTAAACTCACCTCCCCACGCTCCAAAGCGCACTATGAGAAGTGCTTTGCCCTTCTAGGTGACTACGTAATCGGCAGTGCATGGACGTACGGTTACCGAGAACCCGCACTCCTCCAAGCGTCGTATGATGTCGTTGCCCAGGTTACAGCAATGATCGATGTGGCTGTTGTGCGATATTTGAAGCCCCTCGTTACTCAGCTGTGTTACGGCTTGGTCCCCAAACCCGAAGTGCGAATCGAGACTGGCTTGCAGTTGGCGACTGTGAAGGCTTTGAGGAGTGTCATTAACGCTTGTGGAGGGAGGATGGCAGGGTATCGGAAAGAGATTGTCGCTGCTGTAGCCAGGTGCTGGACACAAATCGTTGATGAAGGTGCCGAAGCATTTGGTGGGTCTGTTCAGACTGGAATGTCACTGGGAAACCGGTCTCACGCTATATTTCAAGACCCAGGACCTGTGAAAATCGCGTTGGTCGGCTTGATGGAGGATTTGTCGAAAGCTTGCCCAACGCTAGTCGAAGTGAGCACAGTCAGAACCACGATATCCGCCACTAATACTAGCTCTAGTGCGAATACAAGCGATTGGTTCAGCTCGATCGGGTAGTGTTCAAACCTCTTGTGGCGCCTACAGTCCTGAATTGAGCGTATCACCGCCGCTATCTCACCCAATGTTTTATCTTTATTTATCTCCTCCAAGAGAGCTCGTTATCCCAGGTAATGTTAGTCTGTCTGACCAGTGAAGGTTTCAGATCCAACTATCGTTATCCATCATCGATTTGCACGGTGCGGGCGAGGTGTCTTGGCAAATTGGCCTGCACAGGCAATTAGTTCTCTTCATGCACCTCCACAGGTGGCCTTCCTGACGGTATGGAACCAGCTCTTAGCTCCCAGCCGTTGCGTCAGGCGAACAATAACATTCCTGGGGAGAAAGAACCTCCTTGCACAAGTTGTCTGCCGTAATGTCGACATGCCTTACCTTTTCTTTTGCCATGGTGTCTTGTGGCTGGGTAAAAGAGGTTGTGTGATTACTTTGCCGGTCAGCCGCCTATATTTCAAGGAAAAATTGGCCCAGCAGTCTGCTGGAACGGTCCTTGGGGTCTCGCTCTCCTTCGACAACAGTAAATTCTATTGTCAAATCAATTGTGCTCAGCTCCTGGGTGGAACCCCCTCAACACGAATCAAACCTATAGCTTCGTCATCCTAGTTGATGTGAGATAATCTGAACATTGTTTAATAAGTTTGTGCTGCGGGAGGCGGACACTTTCGCCATGATTTTGTTCTGCGTCTCTGATTTTTTGCCGCCTTAGTGATATAATCCGCTGTTTTGACGATCGAATGATATTTCTTGTTCCTCACACGTCATCACCGTTATCATGCCTAAAGCCTCATGAGCGCGATTGGCCGCGACAATTTGGACGGAGTTGGCGCAAACGCCATCTCAAGTTTCCAAAATGCAAAATGACTACCCTACCAAGGAAAATAACGATTCAAACCGCCCCAATCCTAGCAGCGTAACTCGCACCCCCTTGCTCCAGTACTAGTACTCGTTGGCACCCGTCAGGCTCCCTGGCGTCGGGCAGGAACATCAGTACTGGTTAACTCACTCCCTTGAGAAAGTACCTGTACTCACGCCGATCCGCGGAGAAAGACGTTGTTCCTATCCATCGACAACAATATATCGGTATCAATTGAAGATGTATAACCTGGTGAGGAAGTCCTTATGTAGCGTTCAAGGCGCCACCTTTATAATCTATGATCATTTGTTGATAGGCTCCTGGAGTTTGGCTCATCGTGTACCTTCATGTGCCGATTTGTGATGTATAGAACAAATGAGCCGACCCCTATTATACAAACAAGGGACATGGCAGAAGCTTGCAGGTCTACATACCATGTCGTACAATATCGAGAATTGTCTTTAAAACCGTAGAAAAAGGTGCGTGAACGATACTTTGGTTCGAACACTTAAGCAAACGATATTTTGGTCAAGTTGTTGGGGCGAGCGCCAAGAAGACATCATCAAGTATATCCCGCTTCTGCAGCTTATTGAGCCACCTTTGAGGTATCGACTCTATTCCGAAGCATGCTCCGGCAAGTTGGCCGTAAACAGCACCGACAGTGTCGACATCCGATCCCAGCGGCAGAATGGTCATTAAGCCCTAAGCAGCCACAATGCTCAGATAAGGCACTACGCCGTCTTAGAAATGCTTACCTCCTCAAATGTTTGGGCGTTCCAAAGAGCCCAGAGCGCTGCCTGAAGAGTGTCAACTGTGAAACCGCTTGTAGACACTGTGGTCTTGTTGAGTTCCTTGAAATTTGCAGTAGCCCATATTTCATAGGTTTCAGTGGTTTCAAAGTGCATGTCCTCGTAAGCCAATCCCGGAGCCACAAACCCTGTGCACAATACTTCTTCTTTACGCTCTTGCGGTGTTTGTAAGCGCGAGTGGTATAGTCCAAGCAAGTAAACCGCCAAGAGCCGGGCAGTGTCGATGGACAGGGGTGATCCATGCGTAACTCGTGCCGAGAGGGCAACTTGTTCGAGAAGCGATGTGGTGGATTCCTCGGTTGGCCTAGGGTGTCGTGTAGAGTGGAAAGCAGGGAGCGGTGCCAGTCGCATAATTGGCGCATTGCCGTCTTTACCAACTCCTGGTTTGGTGGGTGGGCCATCCGGGAACGCGATTGTGAGGTTCTTGAACCGACTGTATATTTCAAGGGCCTCACGGGTAGTGAAGCCTGAGGAGGTACGATGAGACTACAAGTGTTCAATGGGGGCGAAAGACCACGAACCAATATCAAAGCAGTATCCAACTGCGGACATATAACCATTCTTATACCATCGTATCCATTTTTTGGCAACATCGTGCCAGTCTAACTGGCCTTTCTCAGACAAGCTCTTTCCCAAGCAGAGAGCCATGCTCGTATCGTCTGTCCAGGTTCCAGCGGGCAGAGTGTCGCTCTGGTACCCGTAGATGTGAGACTCTTCCATCTCTGAGGTGACAGTGTACTTTCCTCGCACACTAAACTCGTACGGTGCGCCGAGGGCGTCTCCAACCGACAGACCATAGAGCGAGCCGAGGATACGAGAGCGGAGGGATAAAGTCTGGGTCATCGAGATGGCACAAGATAGAGAAGTTCGCTGAATTCCCTGAGGGTAGGTTGACGAGCCCGGACGTTTTAGAGGGTTTGGCTTTGATGGGGCGGTTCAAGGCAAGATCGCCTGTCTCACTCTCGTCAATCCCACTCTCCAACAGATGGAACTATCATGCGTCATACGTCCCCCAAGCGACGACAATATGAAAACCTCAGAATTTGTCAGCGAGCAACGTAACTGGGCTGCCACTGAGCGCTGAGCGCTGAGCGGCGCTAACGGAAGAGAGAGCACAATGAGCATATACAACACTCTCCACCTCGTGACTAAATAGTATAGACTAAGAGCCCAAAGTACCAAGACGGGCCTCAGTCGTTTTCAGAACAACAGCCCCATCGAATCCTCATTCGTACCATTTACTATGTACTTTGCCACTCGTTTATCCGGAGCCCGTTGACCATCAATTCATTACCAATGACCAGAGAGGACACAAGGAAGGGCTGAATGACCAAAAAATGTACTGTTCAGTTGCACTTAGGCGCGGGCGTGCCCAGAAATACAAGTTGCAAGCCGCGGACTGGGAGAGGTAAATGGTAAGGCCATTCTCTGGAGTGATCGAGGGGCTGAATTCGCTGAATTCGCAATGTGAATAACAGTACTGCCGGGAGAGGGACTGCCATTGTCGTTCTTGTTCGGGAGGGCCAGAACAGGAAGGCTGCACGGGGCGTGGCAGGTGTCGACTTGTGGAAGGCCAGGTTCAACACCTACACCTAGAATCAGGAAATCGAGATCTGAATCCTTTCTCGTGTTGCAGCCATTTCCAATGTTGGTGACAAACGCGTCTGGAAGTTGAGAGTGGACGAACCTCTACCCAGCTCGTCCCTGCAGCATGGTTCTAAGAGGACGGACAAGATTGAGGTGAATACAAGAACAACGTACACTTTACGGCTCCTGGCGTTGTTAGAATACGTCCAAGCAAGATAACTTCGCATCAGGGGGATGGCAATGTAGGCATGGTTGGGGTAGAAGACGTTACCACATCCGAATGGGCGACATTGAACTACTTGATGAACCTCCATATATGGTGGTTGTTGAGAGGCAAGGCGACCTGGCAGGGGCCATCAATGTGAGCCCTTTCAAGGTCGAGCCAAGAGGTCACTTGCTGCCCTGATGCAAAAGTAGACCAGCGTGATGCAAAGGTCTGACAAGTGGCCATGGCAAGAGAAGGAGAGATACAAAGTCTAAATACCTGGTGTTGGCATTGTGCCACCCTTAAACCGGTGGGGTGCGTCGGCAGACAGCGACCACAGGAGAAGATCGTCAATCGTCATACATCCCTCGCGGTTGTTCACTAGATGCCAATCCAGGTGATGCAATCCGTTAAAAACAATCACAGTTGTTAGGCCCGGTGTTCAAGAGTCAAGCCTAATTAGGTAGTACTCGTGCTCCCAGACCGCTGATGTTCTGCGAAGTATGGGAGTAAGGCCTTGGCATGACTTAGGTGCATTAACCTGGCTGAGAGCGGCCGTTCCAGAGACGAGCAGGCGACCTCCTTCCCTGAGTTTAGTGGGTTGGACGGTTAAATATCCAACGGCGAGAGGATGACTACCAATCCTACGTGAGGACCAAAGCATGGACATCCAGAAGAAATGGAGAGGAGGCAAGTGGCACGGGATCTTCCGTGCCAAACTTTATTGTTTGTATCCCGACCTTTAAGTCCCGCGTCTGCAAAACCGCTTGGCGTCGCTGCACCGATTATAGCGAGATCCTAATACTTCAACGTTGACTATCCCGGTTCTTTGAAAATGTCTGCTCAATTTCCTTCTCACAGATCGGCGGTGAAGAGACTGTTAATGTCGAACGCTCGCGGTGGAGATAAATGACACGAGTCTTTAGGACGCCATAGGTTATACCCGTGTCATCTGTTTACAGTGATCGTCGTTTGTGGTTTTTGATTTCGGCTGCTTACTTCTCGATTCCCATTGCAGAATCTCGACGTACAATGTCGGTAGAAAATAAGATCTTGCGCACGGCCAACGCGCCCAACACTCCCCCCACAGAGCTCGAGAAGAGGCTCGCTCAAGCCTACCTCGACTTGGAAGGCGCCAATGTTGGCGACATGAAAGGTGACCTCCGCCCTCTCCAAATCAGCGCCGCTCGCGAAATCGACGTCAAGGGTGGCAAGAAGGCGATCGTAATATTTGTTCCTGTCCCCCAGCTCAAAGGCTACAGGAGACTTCATGCACGGTGTGCAGCTCGATTTGATACCTCTAATGGTAGACTGACCCACATCAATTTACCTGATATCAACACCTTACTACCCACTGCATCCACCCATACCAATAGCTTAACACGGGAGCTAGAGAAGAAGTTCTCGGAACGCCATGTCGTCTTTGTTGCCCAACGGCGCACCCTTCCCAAGCCCACTCGTACCTCTCGTGTCAGGCAAAAGCGACCACGGTCCCGCACTTTGACCGATGTCCATGATAAGATCCTCGAAGACTTGGTCTATCCCACCGACATCGTTGGGAAGCGCACTCGTGTTGGCGTTGATGGTTCGAAGTTGTTAAAAGTGTGAGTACAATATCCACTCGTGTCCTCTCCCGCGACGAGCCCCGCGTTCGGATCCGGCCTAGCTGCAGCACGCACTACTAGTCGGGTAGCGGGCCGGGATTAGAGGCCACATCTGCCCATGCCCTCCTTCACGTACTCCCAGTATCTAACACTATTTCAGGCTGCTCGACTCGAAGGATGCGACTTCGCTCGAGTATAAACTCGACTCGTTCTCGTCTGTCTACCGAAAGCTGACTGGCAAGGATGTTACTTTTGAATTCCCTATCGTGGCTGCAGAATAAATGGGGTCGGTCTGGATCGATCAGAGGCGAGGGAGATGCGAGGTCGTGTCATGGTCAGGGCACCGGGGTTGGGTTGTTGGGCTGCCGATGCCATCTGGCAATACAAACTCATCGGGCTTGCATAGGTTGTATGCGAATGAATATATGCATAGGCCTCACTTTAGACACTTAGCCTGGCAAAGCGCGACGCCCACCACGCCAGTCAGCCTTCGCGTGATCGTAAGAAGGGAAGTATTGTTGCAGCGCGTAGTTACCCATAATGGAAAGCGAATTTCAATCGCTGAGGCCGACTATTTCCTGATCCAGCCGAGTGGACAAGGCCTTCCCGAACAAGCAGACAAAGCAAGTGTGATCTCGCAAAGGTGTCGGTCAGGTCGGGTCGGGAAAGAAGGATGCGCGGTCGCTATGTATGCGAGATCGGATAAAACAAGGTAGCTACGCTCCCTGTTTTGCAGACAGCTTGTTCTCCCCCGCAATTACAAGCAACTCTCTGCTCTGGGCTCCAGGTTCCTTAAGAGCACCACTCGCAAGGCTCAGGCGCACCCAAGTCTCAATCCCCCAGCTGTGCTGCACCCCCCTGCACTCTTTACAAACTCTTCCCTCCAAGTCCAAGCCGCCCTCCTCCCGCCCGCCAAGCTCATCAGATCAGATCTGTTGTAGACCATGTCAGCACACGAGCCCCCATCTTCAATCCTTCAGGCCACCACAATGGTCCATTTTGTCTTCCTCCCCATCGCGGCAGCCCTTCTCGCCTTCCTCGTCTTCCTTTACCTCGCCTCCCCCCGCAGGGCGGCTGACCACTCCGTTGCTGCTCCCCGATGGCACGACCCTCGCCCGCGGTCTTTGCTCCCCCTGCTCATCGCAGCCGCATTTACTGGGGTGCTCTCGCACGTGTTGAACGCACTCTACATCTCCCAGAGCCTGCCCCGATCCAGCAACGTCAACCTCCACATCTCCTCTCTCACCTTCACGCCCTGGCTCGTCCTCATGACCTCCGCCACCATCATGCAGCACCTCCCTGTCGCGCTTCTCGTCGTGGCGATCCTCATTGTCCTCCGCGAGCGGTACCACGCCCTCCTCCACCGTGTCAACGAGAAGGGTGATTGGGTGCCTGGCCCATTCCTTGGGTGGGTCGGCAAGGAAGGTGCCTCGATGATGGTCACCTATTTGCTGTTCCTCTTCATCGTCGCCTCTCGCCTGGCGCTCTCACTTGGCCTTACTTTGAACGACTCGCCATATTTCCTCCCTGCGGGAGCCACAATAGAAACCACCGACTTTACCTCCTGGGATCGCATGCTCAAATTGGCTCTCTTCTTTGATAACTGCCGCGCTGGCTTCTTCGGGATTGCCGTCTTTGACATTGTAGCCTCCTCGTACTGCTTGTGCAAAGAAGGTGGCTGGTGGGGCGTTTCTGACAATGTACGTGTTATTTCGGCTGGGCTGAACGTCAACCAACTCATTCCATTTATCAGATCACCGCCGCGAGTCTGCACCTCATAACACCTCTTCTCACAGCCCAGGCAATACAAACCATCGTCTCATCCTTCCTCGTGTCCGCCACCGGACCTGGCATTTCAACCATCTCGACCCTCGACCTTGCTTCCACAACGATCGTCTCCGTGACCACTTACCTTGTCATTGCCCTCCTCACCTTCCTCTTCTATACGCCGGAACGATGGGACCTCAAGATCACCCCCGACTCTACTGTCATCCGTCTCGGTCCCCTCCGTCTCAGTGAAGGCGATAGCAACACACTCGTCTCGGGCGAATACCTAGAGAGCCCCAAAAGTGTGGTCTTTCGGCAAACTATTTAAACCGCCACCTCTCCCGTCTCCCACTCGTGGTACCATTCACCCAAGTCTTGATTGTCTTGCCCGACAAACGACCATGACAGTGTCTGTTTGCATTGCATAATTCCGCCCAGAAAATGGCTCTATATCATTAACAACTAGAACGTCTGTACACCAACGCAATATTACATCCGCCATCACTACCCTCTGCAGCCAGAGACTCATTTATGGCCTTTCTATGCACTCTCAAAATCTTGTTCTTATCTTGTTGATTACTCTTGCAGCTCTCCTCCACCCTCCTGGTGTACTTGTTTCTAATAGCTGTTCATTACCCGGTTTTGGTGAAGGTCCACAGGACCATCCACACGCTCCTTTCCTCGTAGTATACAGTATCAAAGGTGTAGCGTTTAGGGACGTTGATTGTCCGCCGGACAAGCGTCAAATACACTTAACGATTCCAATCCCAAAAGTTAGAACTTATGTTGAGATACAAATATCCACATATCCAATGAGGCTCTACCTTAGACCTTGATCTCCCATTGGGCGTACATTGACGCTAGGATGGGATGATGCCAATGAGATTTACGTACATGCACCAAGCCACTAACCAAAGTTCTTTATGTCTTGTTTATCTGGCTCGTATTCATGGAATCTGTGGAGGTGACAAAGGCTTAACAAGGCTCCACTACTGCAAAACAAATTTATAGAGTAGATTCGGACACCATATCCTTGCTCTTGTTGAGGTGCACAGGTTCAGGTTCAGGTTGGGAGAAAGGAAAGTCAAGCTTTCAGCTGTGTATGCCTAGACAATATATTCTGCGTCAAATAAGGGGTAATACTCTTCCTTCGCCGAGCTCTTAGTGGGTATGGAATATTACCTTTGTCCAGCCTCCAGCCATAAAGCATTTTGGGCAGGGGGATCGTGCTCCATTTCACATCTTAGACCTTCCCACTCCTGCTCCGCTTACCCGCTACCTGAACTTCGGTTTCAACTGTGGCTCCATCTCATCAAGCTACAGGTACGAAAGCGACTGTGCTTGAAGCGTCGAAGTCGCGGTGTCCGGGGTCTCTTCATAGCTTTAACCCAGCCATTTGAAATGGTGTCGACGGGACTGGGACGAAAGAGTAGGATGACAGTCCAGAGTCCTCCAGTGTGCGTAGAGAACTCTATCTTCACTCAGAATTCGGAACTCAAAAGTTCATCGCAGCGGCACCCATTGTGGCGTTCCTATACTACCTTATGCCATAAGTTTTAACCCCCGAAAACGAAAACGCTCGCTCTCACCGCCATCTCCAAACGCCAATATGCCCCTTTATCGTACTGTACAACTTCAGCTAAACGATGGAAACATCCCATCTGAGTTTTCTTCTCCGTCCACTCGTGCGCACTTCTCATGGTCCACCGAATGATATAATAAATTGACCCAGGATGTGGTTTCCAATAGCCCCAGACGGCCAAGCTTATCCCAACTTAATTCCCAAGTGTCACGCTCGGCACGCTGATCCGTCGATCCAACATTGTTACGATACTCAATCACTCGCCAACCTCTGTCTACACCAAATAGACGCTGGTGGTGGAGCAGGCAAGTGTTCCTCGAATATTCACCCTGAATCACCATTTGAAGAAAGCCGGCGTTCAAAAGCAAGCAAGGACATGCACAAACCTGGGTCTTCTCGAGACCAAGCTATGTCTGAGCTACCCGTCCCGGACCTCCGCGCCCTCCGCGGACCTCCCGCACCTGAAACTTTGAGGCCTCTACCTCCGGCACTACCTTCGACTATACTGAGACCACCTCCGACTCCAGCCTTTGCTGGTATGCCGCATCTGCCTATATCCCCCAGCACCAGTCCTTCATCTTTTCAAGGTCAACCATCTCAGGGGCTCACAGGCGATGCCATGAGTATCGATCATCCTGAATCCCAAGACCCCGGATATCTTCATTCGCAGCTCTCACTGAGCCCTGCACACAAAAATTCGTTAGAGTGGGCGCCATCTCCCAATTCATCCACAGAATTCAAGAACCTGTGGCCAACGCGTTTACACAAACCAATTATAAGAGATGGAGGACAACAGGCAGTCCCAGAGCATGGGGTCTCCGCATTGCAGGAAACTGGACATTTTCGCGGCTTCAATCGCACACCAGAGTCACCTGGTCAGTCCTTCTGTGGTTTCCACTTTACTTCAATGAGCTTTCAGCGCTGACGCAACGCGGTTATGATCTGCTCTGCACCAACGATTCTTAGAGAGCGCAAATTCTCCATTTCAGCCCGACGCTTTTGGTTCTCGATCGCACCCGCAATCCCTCCCAGCGCCAGCCGACCACGGAAATCATATAAAGCAGTGTCAGGGAACTCATGGTTCTGGGAAAGAAAACTCCCAAGATGCAGCAACAGGCAGCAACGTTCCTACCAGCTCCGGAAAATGGAAATTGCTTAGGGCGTCTCGAGGGCCCATGAATTGGGATGCTCCATCGTATAAAGGAAACTCACAACCGCCCTCGAAGTTGGAAGTCAATAGCAAGGTTGAAAGCGACGATGCTCGTAAGCACCAAGTCGCACACTCGATTACCCCACTCCTGCCACGGCAGACCTCGTTGCTGGACTTTTATCCCGATTTACCGATCAGTAATGAACCGCCTTTGAAAGTTGAGCCGGCATGGGGCCCTGCCATGTTTCGGCGAGCCATCTTTGCGGCAGCATTTGAATCGTGGCGTTGTAGAATGGAGCGCGGAGACGTGCAAGAAATTGACAGACTTTTCCCACGCCCTACTGTGGCGGCCCATAAATCACCACCCGTCTCAAGGTCAAGCGAATCTCGAGCACCGCCAAGCACCCAACAAGATTTGCAAGAGGATCCTTCTCCTCTACACGAGGGATCTTGGCCCGAGGCCAGACCTCCGCTCTCTTCCCTGCCACTGTCAACGATGTCAACACTCAGCTCGGGAATCAAACCATATATCTCTTCAGAATCACAAGTAGCTGGTTCACTAGGAAATCATGCCATTTCTCCTTCGCGGATCGAGCTCAAAAATAATCAAGACCATAAGGCGACGATCGATGTCCCCATCGAACCAGAAAACCTATCTCACAAAAGAGTGATATTTCAAATACTCCAGAATTCCGATTCGACACCCTCTGACTCCTCTTCATCGTCATCTCCGTACCCTGCTTCACTCGCTACTTCACCGGCTCCAGCACGCCGTCGCCGACCTAGGAAGAAGCCACTGTCAATTCAATCAGCGCATCGAAGACGGACATTGTTGCCTCCCGTGGTTCGTCGAAGACCAGCGGGTGTTGCCGCCAAACCCACCCCAGATACTAGTATATCCACGAGCACGGCTAAAACATCACCACTAGTCGACGCATCACAACAAGCGAAGCGTGAAGTCAACCGCGGCTATTTCAATCACCGTCAGACACCCCACGGGTCTGAATCACTGGCGAGCGTATTCGATGGAGACCTGAGCGATCTTGAAGAGGATCGGGCACCGCTCTCTGGAGCTATTCCAGACACTGCTTGCAATAGACTTCCAGAAGCTGTCAGCAGTATTCGCCTGAACATGATGTGGCGAACGGTTGCACCATTAAAGGTTCCTCAACGGCATCAGGAGAGACTTGCTATGGCTCTCAAAGGGCTTAAGAGACGTGCATGTGGAACATCAAACAGTAACACAGCCCGGAACGCTGTACTTGCAAGGGCGAAGAAGGTAGAGCAAGGTGGCATTAGTGGAGTTGTAAGCAATTCGAATGGAAACGTCAGGTCTCATGAAGATCAGAACATAGCTGATGCAGAGCTAAGACGGGTCCTCGAACTGTTGAGCGTCATCCGCTCGCTTCCAGAGAAGGGAGCCAACGTGAAACCACGACAGTGACTAATTCCTGTCTGTTATACTTCACATTGTGCACTTTTCTAGGTTCTTGTAGCTAAGATTCTCTGAAGCGACTTGTGTGATTTCACGTTCTGCCATCCATCTCTACTTGAATCCGGACTAACAAAGACATGGATTAAGGACATGTCCAATTGAGTCTGTCATGGACTGGACAGGTGGAATGTATCCAGCTCTCCTAGAGCCCCTTCAGGTGTCCGACCGGTACGGGGGCTATTGCTAAACACACAGCCGCTGCTGTAGTATGTATGTTCCTTTATGATCAATGATCATTGACAAATACCCAGGCCGGGCCAGCATTTCCTTAGTGGTGGCTTTGGTGACTATATTATTCCTCGATTCCCTTCCTGTGATTTTGCTCACGAATTCTCCGTTTTCGTTGATCTTGACGTGGGTGGTACTGGGACTAATATGGGCATCAAGGTTGTTGCGACGGCAGCTAACAGCACTAAACCCACCACCCGTGGTCAAACCCACTGCCTCCATTCATTTCCGGATTCATGGATGTCAGAAATCGCTGGTACGGATGTCACCCACCCCGCGCGTTTCTCTGATAAAACGCTTTCAATTCCAATCTTCCGAAAGGAATTCGACCCGTTCAATGTTTTTTGTGTTCCTGGGACATGGGACCCTCGAGAAATTCGACCAGTTGTTGTCATCTCTTCCTCACCGAAGTGATGACCTCTGGCGGCTCACCTATTCATATTTCCGCATCACCACATCACCACATCACCACCTGGAGCAGGGGGCAGGGAACAGGGAGTCCTGGTATGGATTGGCTATTTCACCGCCTTTGGATCGATTGGGCAGCCAACCCCGGAGTATCACGACGCAGACGTAGATCTAAATATCTGGGCTCATTGGTAGTTCGAATTACCATAGCCTATACAGATTATTTACATCGTCGAGCTTGGGCCGTATGTAACAAAACCGGATCAAGCACGGGCAAGAGCAGAGGTCGTCATGAGCGACCCCTCCTCGGGGCGTAAGCGACTGCGTAGAAGCACTACCTTTTCTCGACCCGAGTCATCGGGGAGGCGAAGGCACGGGGAGAGATTTCGGTTTTGTCGAGAGAAATGCGCGCCGGTCTTGCCGTAGCTCGGGTATGTGTCAAACGAACAAAAAAGAATAATGGAGTATACTAAATATTCACCCTGTGCGAGAATGAAAAGGGGCACCATCAGGAATCGGCGATGACCTGATCATTTCGTATCGCCCTACGGACAGCCGACTGAGAATAAAAGTTCTTTCCTGCAAGCCTTGTTGCTGTCCTGCTACCCTTGCCAGAAAATTGACCAAAGACTCATGGCCGATTGAATAGACATTTCCCACCTTAGTATATCCTGCGTCCTGAAACACAATGAAACACTGTACCAACTACAACCATACGTACATTCTGAGAACATACGGGCAGCTTGCTCGTCAATAGTAGCGCGTCATCAAGACCGCGGACCCGCCAAGGCGAGCAGGAGGAAATGAGCAGTGGTGGTTGAGAACAACCTTGGACAACAAGACTTCCAAACCCCACTCACGTAGAACCCTAAATCAAAATGAATCGCGTCCATGAATCGCGTCCATGAATCGCGTCCAATGATGCCGTGGAGGCTGCGTGTCAATTCGGCACCCGCCGCCCACCAACATGTACAAGTCTTCTTGTGACCTTGTACGGAGTTTTCCATTATTTTAGTAACATTCACAGCTCATGAGCTCCTCTCGTCGTTTGTCAGAGGACTTGCAATCGGTATGAGCACAAGGCGTTTGGCGCGCGAGAGCAGGACATCCATGTCAGATGCGACAGATGGCAACCACTTAATAGACCTGCCAATAAATCACCTCCCAGCGATGATGGGCCACCACCCCGATAGAGAGCTACGGCGACACACGTAAGTGTCCCACTTGGAAGATGGTTACCTTGTTGGTCAGGTGGCGTGTTCCAGTCGTACGTACCGACCAATCAAAGGAACGGAAGACCCTGGCCGGAACGCTCTCTTGAAATTTACGAAAGCCGGATTATCCAAACTGCCGGTGGTAAAAGAGATGTCTCCATCCTTACACCTACCGTAAATACACTACGGGTGCTCTTTTTCGCCGACTTCCGTGATTGTATTAACCTGCTTATACGCAGACTCCTATGAATCCGCTCGGTCTATCAGCTGATCCTTACTCAGCGCAAGGGAGCCACATGCCTTTCCTGTGTTTGAGTCACGAATAAAGTAGCTTTATAGAGCTGAGTCAAGCGGCGCCATGAAACGTATTAGACCATTCAAACCAACCGTGGTTCGTCATCGGAAGCGTTGACAGTCACTCCAGTCTCGCTAACAGGTTGAGAGGAGGCCATAACTGAGAAGCACGGCCATCAGATACCGAGGATCGATATATTCTTATGGCCAATATACTGTTGACGATTCCTCCCGGAGTTGAAGAGCTTTGATTTCCTGCGGGGACACCGCCTACAGCGAAGTTTGAACCGGAGAATTTCAGTCCACGGAACACCAAGATTCCCGGCCTCTCGACGACCAATCGACCTGAGTAAGACGTGCTCAAAATTAGGGATATTCAAGTGAAGAGGTTTGTTAGATGGTAAATTCGTCCTTTATATCTTCTCGAATCGCCAGGCCCATTACGGTGCGTCAGAATTTACAAGAACTTGCGCAACCGGCTGGCTAGCAGTAGGGACGTCGGGGTGGACGTTCTTTTTGACCAAGACTCAGTGCAAGCACGTACTTTTTGGTTCAGATACTCTGCAGCCCATCCATGAGGCCGGAGTCTAAACTTTTATGACATGACCTCCCAACGTGGTCTTTTTCGGGCTGGCGATCATTGATGGTCCAGACCTGAGGCTGTTGAGCTGTCAGGTGATACTTGGCATGTGC
>Ga0307515_10010185_pt1 | contig 18056 bp, 12 predicted proteins | sample 17_EM_MG_FD_194513 | JGI IMG/M metagenome (GOLD analysis project Ga0307515, IMG submission 194513) | Populus trichocarpa ectomycorrhiza microbial communities from riparian zone in the Pacific Northwest, United States - 17_EM | ecosystem: Host-associated > Plants > Roots > Unclassified | place... | reverse complement strand
GTTGTTTTTAAGAGGGAGTATGTGTAGATTTTCACCTTAGGGGTTCCACTCTTGTTTTGAGCAAGTAAAAGACTATTTATAGGTTTAGAAAATAAACTAGTCATTAGACACAATTTTCTACCCGTTGGTAGAATTGGTTAGACCATTTTATAATCGGTCAAACCTTTTTAAAAATCGATTAGACCTTTTTAGAGTCGGTCAGACTATTTTTGAACAACCCCACGAGTTTCTAGAAATTTTCTAGAAACGAACTAGCCATTTTGAGAAATGGCTAGATTGCTTTGAGAAACAGTCAAGCCATTTCTCAAAATGGTTGGACCATATTGGCTACTACCTTATCGTTTCCACAACGATGAGACCGTTTTGGCTACTGTCTAGATTTTATCCCATTTTTGTGTTGTGGTCTTTTATTAGTTTTTTTTGTTCGTTTGGGTTTGTTTAGGTTGTGGGGGTATTATAAGGTGTTCTAAATAAGTCTAGTGCTATTTGGCCAAAATTCTATTACAAATTCTTGATCAACAATGTCAATATCATAATTTCTACTAGTTTTTTGTTATTAACCTTCGTTAATCCTTTTTCTTAAATGTTGTAAACTTTTCTATATCATTGCAACGGTGTGAGAAACGTGTGTGTGTGTGTGTGTGTGTAATGTTTTATTATATTCAATGTTTATTTTATCATCAAAACATATAATTAAATCATTATCATAGCCATAAGGCTAACAATCTTTTTATTTTTTATAATGAAAAAACACTGATGTATAGAAGGTAAAAAACATGTAATAAAACATTTAAATGTATGCATCTCAAAACTTCTCCCCTTTTTTGTCATTAAGCAAAAAGGTAGAAAAACTCCCCCCCCCCATAATGCTAAAACCAAATAATAAAATCCCCCCCCCCCAATCTTTTTTTAGAAAAATATCTCCCCCTAAATAAAGCACTTTATGCATATCCTAATAGATTCTCAATATCAAGAGCATTTTTCATAACGCAATAATAATGTCCAAACATTCAAAACATTAAATTCATCAAAAATATCAGAAACATCATGTTCATATTTCATACAACCATATGAATAAAATACAAAGGATGTTCATAATAAAAAAAATTAAAATACAAAAATCATGAACAATATAAAAGAAGAGATCAATCATCATCATCATCGTCGTCATCTCTATAGCCATCATCTCCTTCATCTATAATATCATCGATGTTATCTGCATTAAGTCCTTCGATGTCACCACTTGGGTGATGGAGTTGCATCTAATGATAAATGGTATCCACTCTCCTATGATGGCACCAACTCTTCTATTAACCCTACTCATATCTTGACACAATTATATGATGTCCCTATAAACTGTAGTCATATCTCATAATGGCATTCATTTGCCTAAGCATTTCACTATACATATCATGAATTGATTACAAAATAATCAGTGAGACACTTAATGAACCTTCTTTATAGGTTGATTAAGGTTGATAAAAAGGCATTGGTTATGAAAATGGAGGTTATTGGTATATATTTGATGATCTTTATCTTGGACCTAATTCTAATTTTCTATCAATGCCTTCTTATTCTCAATTTAAAGGATCATAAATTAAGGTTCATAAATCCACACATTATCAACACAAATCATTCCTAATTTTCTCAATTTTATAACATTGTAGATATGATCTCTCCCAATGTCTCTACCATCCTCATATTCTAAAACACTCATATTAAAGGCAATAAAAATCTTAGTTAAGATAGCCTCATTCATTAAGGCTCTTCTTTACCTTCCTTTAACAAGTAGGCTAGATCAAATGGCTTTCTATCTATAATACAAGTCATTATCCATAAATTTTAATTCATCTTTATGCCTTTCTTTAGGAAAAATAATCCAACTACTTATTGAATGCAATAAATACATTTCACAAGATAAGGCATTGCAATAGTCTTCTCACTATCATCCAAAATTCTTCCAAACAGTAATCTCATTTGATATAGGGAGGTTAGGGTATGTGGTGCCTTAAGAAATTGATGGGAGTCATAAGTTCTAGTAAAGTCTCCCCTAGGTATCTCTAAAATTTGAGCTAAAACATTAGAGTTCAATTCAATTTTGACACTATAAACAAAGGTACTCAAATAGATATCATCCTTATTTTTCTTAACACTTAAATTTGCATAAAATGTCCTAATAGAATTATTATAAATCATGGCATTAAGTACATCCTTCCAACTAATTTTCTCAAAACAATTCAGTATATTTATTCTACCAAAGTCATATCAATCCACATACCTTAGTGGAGCTATTCACTTAGATTTAAAATCTTCATTATATCTCTTTTTGGTTTCTTTAGGTACAGAAAGGTTGTTGTCATACCTTTGAACATTCCTTCTTGAAGGGTTCTTGACTTTTGGCATTGTTCTTAACATGGTTTTTGAAAGCACACAAGGTTAGGGTTTTTGATATTGTGAGAGTTTAAACACAAATCAACCAAATATAATTGATTCTAAGGTGTTTTGGGTTAAGAATTAGTGCTTAATTAAAGTGCAAAGCTTTTAGAGATGGAATTTGGGGGTTTAGGCTTTATAGAAATAAAGAGAGAGGCTATGGAAATTGCAAGGAGTTGGGTTTTGATAATCGATTAGACCAATTTAGAGAAATGGTCTCGCCATTTTAGCTACTGCCCAAAATCATGATTTTTCTTATTTTCACTCGTTTCTTCCACAATTTAATCCTAATTGATTTTAAACATATTTATCCATACGAATGATGATCAAAACATAAAAAAAAATTCCACATCAAATGACTTAAATTTTGATGATTGATCGATTCTCATATTGTTTAAGTTTTAAACACATATATGCACAAACAAAGCAAGCATATAGATCAAGTTTGAGTGTTCCTATTATGCTTCTAGTGTGACATACCATTATTAGATAAACTACAATAAGTGAGCAAAGTTTGGATCATTAACCTCTAGTAGTAGTTTCCTACTAAGTTGAATGACATCATCATTGATTGTTGAAAGGCTTATCTATACTCCTAACTTTTTGGGCATTTTAAAAGTGAAATCCCTAACTTTCTCAAATTAGGGTTCTTGAAAAAAAAAACTTTAGGGAAAAGTGTGTTTAGTTGTAAAATTGTTAATTTGACAAGAAATGAAAGCTAATGTGAAAGCATGGAAAATTTAAAAATGGCCATAAGATTAGGGTTGGCCATGATGGATGGTTAGGGGTGTTTAATTGTTTTTAATATTGCTAAATTGGTATATGATGATTGTTATTAGAGGAGTTAAACCATTGGAAGAAAAAGGACCCTCAGGACCGGCCACATGAGGAAGCTTTAAGAAATGGGTAATTGATTTGAATTGCGTTAGATTGTTGATTTAATTGATATGATTGCATGAGAAACTGTATTTTAAGAAGGTTATGTATTGAGAGTTTGTATGTCTTAGTAAAAATAAATGTTTAAAAGCTTAGGTAAAAGTCTTAAATTATGGATTAAATAGGAATTTCAAACTAGGGGATGGGAAAATAATGTGAGAGATATTTTTGGAAAAGAAGATGTTTAGGAATAAGATTTTTAAGTTATAAATGTGTGTTTGGAAATTATATGGACTAGAGGTTTGGATACTTTGGTAATCAAAAAATATTGTTAAGACAATGGAAGGTTTAGAATTAATAAATTTAGTGGCCTTATTAATTTGGATACATGTTAGTGTAATGTGAAATATATTAGAAAAAAATATGAGCAAATATAAGGGAATTATGTGTGTGTGTGTGTGTTGTAATGTAAATGTGCATAGATTTTTTAAGAATAGTGGATGAAAATGAAATGGTGACTTGATATGCATGTGGTATTAATTTATATATAGAAGGAGTTAAATAAGGCTCAAAGCCATAGTGTGAAAATTAAAAGTTTAGAAAGGTGTAGGAAATAAATAAATTAGAACATAAAAGCAAGACAAAAATAATTAGCTGTATAATTGGTACATTGATAGCCATATAAGAAAAAGGAAAAGGATGCCATAGTTTTATATGAATATTAAATTGGATTGTGCTTGTGTGCACTTATATATGAGGATATTTGTTATCAATTGATTTTTGGTCATGTGCTAAGAAAGTTTAAAAATTTATTAGAGTTAATTATATAGATTAAATGGTTAGTTGTGCATGTTGAAAAGTTTAAAATTGATTGATATATTGGAGGACTAATGTGAAAGCATGAAAAATAAAAATTAAAGTAGAATTTAGATTTAAATGAATGTTTTGTATGTTGTATTATATATTAGAAAGAGTAAGTATAAATTTTAGAAAACTTGGGTGTGTAAATGATTAATCGGACCAAATAGAATTATGGGTAAAGCTATATGGAAATAAATGAAATGGAGAAAAGGTGTTCAAGTTTTATGTGAATTGGCTAAATAGACTTAGATGTCGCATTTATATTTTCTTAAGTAATAGTTCTTGAAAATGAGTAGTTATGATAAATGGTAAATGTTGGTTAAATTGACTAAATGGTTAATTTGTGAGTTTTAAGGAATTTCTTTTAAAATAGAGATTTGAATATTGTGATTTAAACTTAAAATGGTATGGTGTGTAAATATTTGTGTTATTAAGTTGTGAAAGATTTAATTATATAAATTGAAATAAAATTTTAGTTGAGGATATGGTTGGCATGAATGGAAGTTAAGAGTTGTTAAATTGTATAAATTGATGTTGTAGGCATGTATGGAAATTGGGTTAAACTTTTTAATGCTATATGTTCATTAAAAGTATAGACATGATAAATTGTGTTTGAGGAATATTTTATTAGTGTGGGTGAATTTCGTGATTATATGAATGTTTAGGTAAAGTGGGAAATGTAGGAAGAAAGTTGGAACTTTTGATATTAAAAGTATGAATAGAATACAAATAGAAATAAAGAGTCTAAGTGATGTTTAGAAATTTATTAGAATACTTGAGAATAATGTTGAACATTTTAATAAGGATTATTAACTGTTTAGTTGTTTTGTAACTAACCGCAAAGACACTAATATTTTACATGTGAATTGTAATAAACCTTAATGACAGTAACTAGTAGAAAATTTTAATAAACCACAATGGTAGTGACTTGTAGATAATTGAAGACCACAACAACAATGTCAAATATATAAATTGAAATTTGATTCTAAGGGCGATAACCACTATATAAATAGAAATCAACCACAATAGCGGTATCTAGTATATAAATTAAAATTTGATTGAAACTACAATAACCATTATGTAAATAGAAATCAACCGCAACAACAGTATCCAATATATAAATTGAAATTTGATCACAATGATGGTAATTATTACATAAATAGAAATCAAATGAAAAAATAGAAATAATTATGCATAATTGTAATCATCCATAATGGTATACCTCGTAACACAATATTTATAAGTCGTCCACGTAAACGGGGGCTACCGATTAGATGTTTATGAGTTAGTTACATGAGTGAGGGCTACTAATTAGATGTTTAAAAGTCGGTCACATGAGTAGGGACTATTGATCAAATGTATATTAAGTCAACTGCATGAGTAGGGGCTATGGTTTGGAAAGGATTTAAGCTGGCTGCAGGAATGGGGACTAGTGTTAAAATAAAATGTGGTGTAAATATTCCTATGGGGCAAGAAAATAAATGATAGGTGAAATATGCATGTAAATTAGGAAAATGATATGTAAAAATTAAATTGACCATGATGATAGAAATTTGATTTGAGAAAAAGAAAATTGACAACAATGGTGGAATTTAATGTATGAAAGTTTAAATCGGTAGAAATGACGGGCCTAGTATTTCAGATCTTAATCTAGCCACAATGGTGATGGTTATTAGGCTTGAAGTATGAGTTATGGATTTATAAAAGAATTAGTGATTATGAAAAGTAAAGAGTATGAGGTCAAATACGGAAATGAATCAAATGAATCCAATGAGTTTATTAAAGTGTTAACCAAACTTATAGACGAATGGATAAATCTAAAATGTATAGATAAGTCATAATTATTATGTAAATGAGATAAATGGGCATGAAAAATAATTGAGTGAAAAGAATATTGTAATGTGCCATAAATAAGCAAGAGAAATAATTGAGTGGGAAAAAATATTGTAATGTACTATAAATAGAAACGAGAAATATTTAAGTTGGAAAGATATTGTTATGTGCTATAAATGAGCATTAAAAGTAATTGAGTGGGAAAAATATTATATTATGCCATAAGTGGACATGAGAAATATTTGAGTTGAAAAAATAATATTGGAACTTGCCATAAATGGATATAAAAAATATTTAAGTTGGAAAGAAACATTTAAATGTTTCATAAATGAATTTAAGAAATACTTAAGAAAACAATTTGAAGGAGCTTGATGAGTGTAAAGTATATGAGAATAATACACACACACACACACGCACACACACACACACAAAAATGGACTAGAAGTATATTGAGTTTAAAAATTAATATAGATGAGCTTTAATGGACATAATAGACATTGAGATTGAAAGTGATATTGATAAGCCAATAATAATATTAATGGATGATGAGATGAACTAATGATTTTAGTTGGTTGAAATGGAATAAATACTTGGAAAGACTGAGACGGTATATAATGGTAATTAAAAGATTAAATGTGATATGAATTAAGAGTCTTGTGAAATGAAATAATGGCATGAACTAAATACACTCATAAGATGAAATAAGGTATAGATAAAATATGATATGGAAAGGAAACATGATATGAAAACATTATACTAAATTCAATGAACATAAAAGAAGTGAGTAAAAAAAGTGTATTGAGATGAGTTATATAATATATGGTAAATCAAGAAATGGTTTACATGTGTGATGACAATAGTTAAATATGTTTAATGAAAAAAAAAAGTTTATCAGTGGTTCAATGAGGAGGTATTAAATTAAAAAGGACATAGATAGATGTGCTTATATAAAGGCTAATGATTCGGATTTTATTCATATAATTGTAAAATGTAGTAATCATGATGATGTAATTACTTACAATAATTTTCATGATTTTATGTGTTTGACAACAAGTATCTTCTTTTGAAGGTCTCAATTCTCATAAAGGGGTTATCGAGCTACCTAACCTTTTCTAGGTCCTGATATTGATTAACAGTTGTAATTGTAGACTAGTTTATGCATGTAATTTATAAGATATTGTAATCACACTAATATTTAAGTATAAATTGTGTATCAATATATTTATGGATAAAAACATTTAGAGAGGTGAGCTTCATGCTGTCCTATCATATTATTATAAAAAGAAAAAATTTCCTTGCTTTTCACTAATATAATTATTGAAAACATACAAATTCCATTAAATGGTTTGGGGCATTACAAAATCATCTCCTTTTCTGGTTTCCCTCATCAAAATCTATCAATACCTTGTGAATACACATCAAATAACTCATTATATGTTCAAACTCATCCAAGAATAAAATAGTATAGGAATAGAAGACTTATAAGATCCCTTTTTAGATGATGAAATAAGTCACACACTAGATGTTAGCATTTCTAGAAAATTCGAAGTCTCTAAATTTGTCAAGTATATAAAAGCTCAATGTCTAAAGATCCATCTTAAAGTGTACTATAATAAAATGACTAAAGTTATTTATGATGAGAAAATAGCACAAACATTATAGAAGCATTTGTGTGGATGTCATAATTATTAAGAGGTGGAAGAAGCATTTCTGATCATTTAGAACTGGCTATGAAGATGATTTTTCAAGTAAGTATTGCTTGTGTATCTTTTTACTTTTTCATATTTGGTATTTTATTAAGTTTTTTCTTATAGGCTTTACAATTATAACCATTAGTTGATATATGATAGAAAACTAATCATAAAGAAATAACTTGGTCTTTGGCTAAAGCTTACAAATACTATTAAGCCTTTTAGTCCTTGAAGGAAACACTAGTATGGAAAAAAGATAAGCTTCATAACTTAGAAGCAATTTGCTATATTTTTATTCAAGGAATGGATTCTTATACAATAAACCTTTTAGCCTTTTAAACATATATGATCAAACTCAAATATGAACTTATGGCTTTCTAGTAAAGGAATGGGGAATTAAAGATGGCTTTAGATAAGGCTCAAAGTGACTTTGATCAAGCCTTGTCGAGTCTTCTTATATGTGGGCTCTAGAGGACAGTATTGAAAAGTTTTATGTTATATAAAGGGGACTCTTACTTTAAGAACTATTATGGAGGACCAATTAGCGAACATTATGAGTGACCTTTATTTTTATAATCTATCAAATAATGTTAATGTGGATTTTACATCATTATTCTACACATAATCTATTATTGTGCTTAAGAAGATTTTCTCAATGAATGCTTAAGTTGTTACTCGAGGCCAATATTTAGCCAGTAAGGGCCCTAATGTAGACTATTAGTCTTTGATTTCTTGTTTTCTTTACTTATATAACTTTTTCTCCATGGTTTTATAGGGTTTGTTTTGGGTGTATTGAATACTACCTAGATTGGACTTTTAAACTTTGTTTTTTCCATACAAGGAATGAACTTGTTTGAATGTTATAATCTTTGATTTAAAATTCTTTTGAGTAATATATGGACATTTCATATGCAGATATGAAGATTTTTTGTATAGATATTTTCATGAATAATAGGAAACAAAAGCAATCTCTATAGAGATAAGGTGGAAATGTTTTTCATTCATAGAGAAGTAGAAAAGATGTTTAATGATAATACATTTTCAAATGATTTTAATGTCACACACGAGGGAGATTATTTCTTCTATATCTTAGAGATGATAAGTGTTGGCTTTGATTACCTCTAGTGACTTTGTAGGATCCATTCCATTTTAAAGCTAGTTTACCTTTCCTTTCATAACTATATTTTGCCTTAGGTTTTCTCAATAATAAGTCTCCCACTTTGAGCTACAAGTTTTTGACTTTATAATACCATATCATATTATACTCGAATCCCATGTTCTTCATATATGCTACAAAATGAGGTTCCTCTATAAGATACAGGTTTACGTTGAGTTCTCTCTCATTTTCCCTAAAAGAGAAGTGTAACACTCCATGGTTTTATAGGGTTTGTTTTGGGTGTATTGAATACTACCTAGATTGGACTTTTAAACTTTGTTTTTTCCATACAAGGAATGAACTTGTTTGAATGTTATAATCTTTGATTTAAAATTCTTTTGAGTAATATATGGACATTTCATATGCAGATATGAAGATTTTTTGTATAGATATTTTCATGAATAATAGGAAACAAAAGCAATCTCTATAGAGATAAGGTGGAAATGTTTTTCATTCATAGAGAAGTAGAAAAGATGTTTAATGATAATACATTTTCAAATGATTTTAATGTCACACACGAGGGAGATTATTTCTTCTATATCTTAGAGATGATAAGTGTTGGCTTTGATTACCTCTAGTGACTTTGTAGGATCCATTCCATTTTAAAGCTAGTTTACCTTTCCTTTCATAACTATATTTTGCCTTAGGTTTTCTCAATAATAAGTCTCCCACTTTGAGCTACAAGTTTTTGACCTTATAATACCATATCATATTATACTTGAATCCCATGTTCTTCATTTATGCTACAAAATGAGGTTCCTCTATAAGATACAGGTTTACGTTGAGTTCTCTCTCATTTTCCTTAAAAGAGAAGTGTAACACTCAATAACCAGGGCACCTTATCTTTGCATGTATCACTGCAGAAAAGATGTTTCTCCCATTGAGGTTTTTTTAGTACTCTTATAAGCCTACAGTATCTCATCAAGAAGTTCACCATTTGATGAAGTATTTTATCACAACCAAAATGAACTATCTTTCATCCAATACTACAAATAATGGATCTAAGATGTCCATCCTCTACTAAGAGAAAGGCTAAGGCGAAGAAATAATTGTCATCTTGGTGGAGAGTTAACGAGGCACTGGAGAAAACATTTGGAACTTGTCATATTTTTTTCACCAAGTTTATTGCATCTTAGAGAATGTTGGGTTGGTAAGAGACTACCCATATGGTTTGGTCAACTAAGGCCCTTACTCCTATGTGCATGTAGTAGACTCTTTCATAGATCTCCCTTAACATATATGTTTTTCCAGAAGATAAACATTTTGATAAGGGATTCATTATTAACCTTCTATATAATGTACCATCCATAAAACAATACCTAACTTCTCATCCTTTCAACTATGCAACTTTAATTCTATCATGGGGTAGTTCTCTTGGAAGTATATATTGTTTGAATTGAGTTCTCTAGTCTTCTATGATTTAGATGGTTGATACAAGTTCCCATTCTTATTCAATGCTTGGTCTTTTGAGCATTTACATTCAAACATCATAGGATAACTTCATCATATTATAGCTAACCAACTTTGAAAAGAGATCAACTTAGTCATTTTCCTCTTGAGAAACTTTGATGATGGAGATTGTTTTTTTATTTTTCATTTTTTTTAGGCTAAGTGTGCAAGTATGCTTTATTAGTACTTAATTAAAAGGGATTTTTAGCTTCAAAATGTCCTTCACATTTATCGACTATGAGTTAAGCATCATTATACACTTGGAAGGATAGGCATTATAAGCCTCAATTATGCTAAAACTTGTTATAAAGGCTTTATATTTGACCATATTGTTGGAGGATAAAATTTAAATGAAATTAATATTTGAAAATCTACCACTCAAGGCTTGTTAAAATAATCTCAACTATATATCCATGAACAATGAAGGACTCGTCCATATAAAGTTTCCACATGATCGAGCTTATTTTGGATTTGGGCATTTTATGTTGTTTAAACATTAGTGATTTTATAAATGAGCATTATATGATGAAATATGTCAAGGCATGTGCTCTAATGGCTGGCCTTAGTTGATATTAGAGGCCAAACTTCATAAATTCAATGGCTTATTTGACTAGGTGCCCTGATACATTTATCTTGTAAAACATTTATCTAATAATCTGGTTAGTCAAGATGATTATCTAGTGTGCATAGAACTATGCCTTTAGTTTTCTTGCAACACTTATTAGTGTGAGGGCCACTTTATCAGTTTTTAAATACATGGCCTCTGCTTATTGAAGAAGTTTATTGGTGTAATATACAAGCTTTTATACCCTTTCTTCTTCTCGCGTTAATTGGTAAATCTACCACCCTTAGGTGAAGAAAGAGATTATTACCCTTCTTAGGCTAGGACAAAAGCTTTAAAGAAAATAGGTGGCTTGGAGCTTCTAAAAAACTTATTGGAACTCTTTTAGTCCATTAAAACTGGAGATGTTTTTTGAAATTTTTAAGAATGGTAAGAAAAATTCCTTAGCGAGGAAGATGAAATTGTTAAGGGTAGCCACATTTCTCATAATCCTTTGGATATCTATCACTGAATAGGGAGGATTCCTGTCAAAAATAGCTTAGAAGTTTTTAGGATTTCACTTTATTCCTCTGTTATTGACTAAAAATCCCATAAACTTCTCTTTTTTTATGGCAAAGGTACACTCTATGCGATTTAACTGTATCTTGTATTATTATGAAATAAAAAAGACCTTCTTGAGGTCATAAAGATGTTCTTAATCATGACCATGTTTGTAAGTCAAACAGGATACATCACTTCATGGATGAAATTGGCCTTTAGTAACTTGTTTATTTCCTTGAATATGGTCTTTTATCTTTGTCCATCATAGTTTCTTTTCTTCTAATGAACAGGGGGAAAGAAGGACTAACATTCAATTTGTAAGAGGACACATATGTGATAATGCCTAGCATGTCTGTAGGTTAGAAGGTAAATTCTCTTTTTGAATTTTAAAGAGCTCTAGTAAGGATTTCTCTTGCCTATGGTCCAAAATGGACCTAATCTTAATAGTGAAGGTTCCTCCTTATTTGTGAAGACTCACTTCTTTCAAAACTTTTATAGCTTTGGTCCTCATTTATGGTTTTTTCTTTGAGAGGTCTTTTTTATTTCACCAACAAAGCATTTTCACCTTTAAGGCAAGTAATGGTGCATTTCTTAGAAATCATTTGATTTCACCTTACTGTCACCACTCCCTTATTAGTATGGAACTTCATAGCTAAATATTTGGAGCTAATCACTTCATTTATCTTATAAAGAATGTGTCTTCTAATAATAGCATTGTAAATCAAATCCATCTTGATAGTTATAAAAGGTTTGTTAAAGTGTATAATTGGATAATTTTCAATGGTGATTAGTATTCTAGAGCACCTTTCATTGGCCTACCTCGACTTTTTTTCCTAATTAGGATTGTTTTAGCTAGATTTAACTTGAAGGAGTCGATGCCTATCGTGACATCATTTCTTTCGATATAATGTTAATCGTTCTTTCATCATCCACCAACACGTTAGATACCCTTTATTGTTCTAGGATTAAGGCAACAATAACATCTAAGAGGGGTTAATTAAGTGTTCCATTAGTAATAACAAATATTGCAATTAACTCAATTAAACACAATTAACCAACAATATAATTAAAAAGCTTAGAGTATAGGGATAAAAATTGCAAACTCAGTTTTTAACGTGGTTCGGCAATCCTATATCCACTCCTCAAGCACCAAATCAGTCTTGTATTGTGTGCTTTACTCATCCAAGCCAAAGATTACAATCTTCATAATGAATCCTCATAAAGCTCTTTTTCACCACTTGAAAAAAATGTCTTATTCAAGATTTTTCACCTTGGTGATGTGCCTCACTAATGACCAAGAGTTTTTCACTTAAACTCTTAAGCATTAAAATTGTTTAAAATGTAAAACACTTTCTTAAATAGTAGATAATACAATTGAAAGTTCTAGTCTTTTTATATCTCGCAAGATAACACTTAATGGATTTGAAAGTGTTTAAGTATTGTGAGAATGAGAATGTATACTCTTGTGTAAGATTAAGAAGGTTTGAATGCACAAATATGAGTATAATTAAGGATTAGTGATTCTAAAGTGTTTTTGCTCTTAAAATAGCTTGTATATGATATGTGCTTTTATCCTCTATGTAATTTTTTCATTAGACAAGATATATACAGCTAGTTTTTGTTAAAAACATATATATATGTGTGTGTGTGTGTGTGTGTTTAACAAAAACTAGCTGTTTTATAGTCATTATTGTTCCTCTGATAAATGAAACGGTTGACTGGTTCATATTAGTAAGGATAATCGGTTGACCAGTTCTTGCAAATTCCTAGGTTTTCATCACTAATGAGCAAGTCGTCGACCGTTTCACTTGGTATAGCTAAGTGGTCGACTAGGTTAACTAAAAATCCAGTTTTGATAATTTTAAACCAGGTGAATCTTGAACTGACTAAATGCATATCAATCTTATAACGCATGGAATGTGAAGTTTGTAAATTTATTTTAATTTGTGCTATCAAGCAAGATATAAAGATATATACAATTTGCACTAAAAATGAATCCTTAAGAGCTAAGTCTTTACTTATTTTATATCATGGACTTGTTGATTGATTTCTTCATTCAATTCTTTGTGCTTGTTGATGTGATCTTCGTATAAAACATGTTAAAACTTATTTTCAACCAAGCATATTATTGGTGTATTTAATTTTAATTGTTATCATAAAAATATATAAATATTAATATGTGACTCATGGTTAACACCTTTTATTAGAGATCATGGTGATAATCACCTAGGCATCTTTATAAGGAAAGGTCACCTTTTCTTTATCTTTGAGAGTGAATTAGGTGCATGTCATGGGTTTAAGGATCATAAGTTAAATAATATTTGCTTTCTATAAGCTTGTTTATTCTTGTTGGAGTCACCTCAAACTGAAATCATATCTAAGATCATATTAAATTTGGGTAAGGTTTTATAAGATATGTTAGTCTCTTCTCCTTATTGTTTAGGTTCTGCCTACTTTTTAAAAAACTTCAAATGATTCATAGATTTTCATAGTTGTTTGATAGGCTTTTATATTATTTACTTTTTGAATTTAGGTTTGGTTATTGTTCATGTACTCATGCAAAACAAGTCCTCTTTGTAAATAGAAGACCCTCTAATGCTTAAATTAGCAAAGTGTAAAGAGATGTAATGTATAAAAAGAGAAGATGAAAGTATGGGAGATTGTTTTATTTAGGTGATTTTATATAGAGGTGTATGTTATGATAAGTTATGTTGTTTTTCCTTCATACATGATGATCCTTGGGTATTTATATACCTATAGATCATATGCACTAGCACTTTAGGTAATAAGGTTGTCGACATTTCACCTAACCTACCTATAGGAGTAATCATGGAGAATAATTACTTTATTATGAACGAACTCACAACTATCTTGTAAAACAAATTATTCATGGAGGTACCCTCCATATTAACTTATGAAACAAGACATTCAGGTAAGAACCACAATAATAACTTGTAAGGTGAGACATATACGAGGTGGTGGTGATTAAGTGAGCATGACTAATTATTTTTTGGTGTGCCACAAAGAGATTTGCTCGAAACACCAAAGGATCAATAGGCTCTGATTTAAACCCACCTTCCAGCTATTAGGCTTAGTTTACATCAATGTTTCTTCTTGGTTCTAGGTTTGGTGGGTTTGATTTTGCTTTTTTCTTTTCTTTTTTTGGGCTTGGTTTTGTCTTTTTTTTCTTCCTTCTCTTCTCCTCTTCTCTTTCTATTTAGGTTTGGCCCTTGTTGAGCCTCATCTTATCCTTTTATTTTGTTGTTTGGTTTTCACTTGTTAAGCCCAGTTAATCCTCTTCTTCTTTTTTTCTTATTGCTCAGTTTTGGCCCTCTTCTCCTCAACTAAACCTTTTTTTCTCCTCAACTTGGCAGCTTGTTGGGACTAAATTACAGCCATATCACCACCTACAGAAATTAAATTGAAGATACTAACCTAAAAAAACAAATTAACTCTCTACCTCTACATCAAATCGAAAAGAAAAAAGAGGGTCATTGATGAATTCCTTTAGCCATAGCAAACTTAGCAATTGGCGATCCATTAATAAAGATGGTTACTCTTAAGGTTAAGATGCACTAATTAATTCAATTTTTCCTTTTAACACCACAACTTATATAGCCCATTACTTGAATAATGTACTCCTACATAACTAAATCAAAAGCTTTCTGAAATCGATTTTAAAGCTTAAGCCCTGAAATCAAAAAATGACTGATTCTAACTAATAACCTATTATATGAAATTATTCAACCTTTAGATAAAGCATATTTGTAATGATTTTATACAAACCGTTCACTACGACTAATAGGCTCACAATTAGCGAATCTAGTAGCACCCTTTATTGTTGGAACTATAATGATGTAAACATTATTTATGGCCATCAGGCACAAAACTTGTTTCAATGAATTTTGAACCTAGATAATAAATATCTTCTCCGATAAAAACCATTCCTTTTATAAAAATGGAAATTGAAACTATTAGTTCTGAAGTCTTTATCCCAATATAACTCCAAACAACATCTTTAACCTTCTACATGGTCACTTCCCTTTATAACTAGTTTATTGATTCACCACTTAATCTTTTAAAACTCAAACTACCCAAATCTAGCCACTCACAATCTTATTTATAAAATAAATTAAAGAAAAAAATGTTGGCTTTATACTTAATATCATATAAAGAACCCTATCTTTTAAAGAAATAGATATGATATAATCTAGATTTCCAAATCAGCTAACATTCCATTTCCTTTAGCTTTCATCTAAGAAAGCTTAGTTTTTTAGCAAATTTCAAATGGTTAGGATCAACCATACAAACTACATTCCACATATCTTGCAACGAATATAAGAAATGTAGGTGTTGCCATTAATAATCAAGAAATCTAAATGGCTTCCAACTCCATCACAATGTCTTTTCTCCCAAATAAATCAAGCTTTTTTTAGATATACCCCTCTTTAACTAGATAGGCTTATAAGCAAGAAATTCCAAGAAACACTTTAGACTAGTAAATGCCCTGTCTATTATAATCATAAACCTAGGCTTGAACCAAGTGTATCTATTACCAGTTAAAGTGTACTCAATAAGATCATAAACATTTAAAGAGATTCTTAAATGATTTGGAGACCCTAACTTTCATCAAACCATTACATCTATCATTGACATGAAAGGTCTCATTGATGTCCCCAATTAGAAACAAAGGTAATCTAAAATAAAGTCTCAATATAGTCAACTCATACCATAAAAATTTTATGTTAGCCATAGTAGAATAGGCATAGACATGGTTAAAATTAGCTTTAATAAAGAACTAAAAAAAGCCTCTTACTAAGAACCAAATTCAACATAAGCTACTTTAAATACATCATTCCATATTACCAATATACCACCTGTTCGACCTCTTAAACTAATACATTTCCATCTAATTTCATAACCATTCATAATCTATTAATAAAAGAGTCTAAAACATCAAAAAAATAAATGTCTCTGATAAATAGCAAACATCTAGCTAAAAGGTAGAAATAACATCTTTTATAATCTTTCTCTTACTGGTACTACCTGGCCATGAGAATTCCAAAAGCAAATATCTTCACTAAAAGTGTTATGTATTACCAATGGAAGAAAAGGAGCTAAAAAAACTCTAGCTTAATCATTCTCCTTCTACCTGATTTGTTTACGAATTTAATAAGTCATTTCTTCCATTTCACAATGATCAATAATATTTATTGTCACATCAACACCTACAATAGCACTAATATTTATATCAGGTTCATATTGGACAACAACTACCATATCATAATCAGGATGAGAGTTTCTTACATTAGCAAATGTTATTGTTAAGTCCATAAAGTCAGTCACTTTCTACTCCATCGGTACATATCAACCTCTTACATTCATAACCTTAACTTTTGATTTCCTCTTGCAAACATTCAAATTCCTTCTTTTTGGTGTGATTGTGTTAGCATTCATAGAATTAAAACACTAATCCTAGAATGCACCTGAAACTACAAAATTCCCAACAACATTATAATGCTTAGTCAAATAGTCAGGCATTTTAAAAGGTATCAATTTTGAATCACCAAATACTATTTCCATTAAGGTTTGACAACTATAAGATCCTTCAAATGATTTTAAAATAATTACACAACCTACTATTTCAAGAAATATAACATTAACATTGGCAGTGGTAGTAGCAAAAGGGTAGCTCTCGAATAATGGAAATCAATCATCACTTTGTTTTATGCGTTGTAATTATCCCTCACTAAAAGATTCTTTACCATGTTTATAAAAAATAAGGTTAGGATTAGGTTTATTGATATGTCAAATAATTTCTTTGATTAATCATTATCATTCTATTAATCAATTATTGATTCTTTGATTAATATGCGATATATTCTTAGTTTCTTTCTTTTAACGAGGAGAAACTATAATTAGAGATCAAACAAAATATGGACTTATAAACTTGACCTTAATAAATTAAGAATAAAAGAAAGGTAATGTCAAAAAATAAACTAAAGAAAAACATAAAACAAGTAAATAAAGCTATAAATAAAAGGTGTCAAGAAAATGTGATAAGCAAAAAAAACTATATATAGCAAAAGATTGTTAATAAATTGTGTATATAGGGTTGGTCATCATTTATAGATATTGCATGACCTATTTATAATATTATAGAGATAGAATTTACATAAACATAAAATTCTAATCCTATACAAACTATCTTGGCAGATAAGGATCGTACAATCTTAATCCTTGTATAATTTATACTCCTTTATTTGCATGCATCCTTCCTTTCAGCTGGATTAAGAACAATAATTGTTCATAATTAGTTTGTAAGCAAACTAGTGAAGTAGATAAAATTAACCACCAACTAGTAAAGAAGGGTGAAATCGACAATCATCTAGGAGATTAAGATTCATATTAAATGATTGACTAATCAAATCCTACATAAAAAATGAGTCTTAAGTAGGATAACTGGTGGACATTATGATTGATAGGAACATATATGATTTATAGGATATTATAATTTGTACTGGGATTAAGATTGTTTAGTTCTTATCTAGTATAAAGAGTTTGTGTAGGATTAGGATTTTATATTTACATGAAATTTTATCTTTATAATTGTTTACACTGAAAATAAACATCCACATATCAATTAAATAAAAAT